>SDBU01006486.1_pt1 | contig 13736 bp, 22 predicted proteins | sample 2277071 | NCBI WGS metagenome assembly SDBU01 (sample SAMN10397929, study PRJNA504765) | marine sediment metagenome | isolation source: marine sediment core GS08_GC12, 126 cmbsf | place: Arctic Ocean: Gakkel Ridge, Loki's castle | collected 2008
TCATCTCCTTTAAACCCAAATTAGATACAATCCTCCCAATTGCTCGATCCGTGCCCATATCGGCGTCAACCGCTCCACATCCGCCTTTGTCCCGGTATATGTTGCCTGTTCACGAACCTGAAGCAGTCTCAGAAGCTCGGCGTCGTGCTGCGGGATAATGAACTCCCACTCGAAGTTCAATACCTTCTCGCCATTGTATTTCTGCAAGAAGTTCCTCTTCCGATCATACCTGTTCACAAGGCCCACATGAGTATCCGGATGCAGTTTCCAGTAGGCTTGGACCTTATCCCTTTGAATATCGTTGATACTGAAATCCGCTTCGGTCAGCTCTCCATGTTGGCGGATGTAATCGCCCTCTCTCTTCAAGACTTCCTGGAGGCCGTTGGGGTTGCCATGCTCCGCCTGTGACGGATCTAGACTATCAAAATAGTTTCGAGCCTTGTTAAAATCACTTGTGGACATCAATGATTTACCCACACTCTCGTCGTTGTAATCCACTATCCACACATCCTCCCCGCCTTCAGGGTTAATTAACTTCACCAGGGACACGATCCCCTTTCCCCAGGGCTTTTCCGCGAACGCTTGTTTTCCCCAACCAAGACGTTTAACATCGGGATTGCCAGGGTTGCTATGGTAGTGCTTCAGCCAGTTGGAGACATCCCCCCCAGTAAAGTTCTGCACCCTATGCTCATTGAGATATTGGGTGAACGCCCCATATTCCTTACCTGACAGTTTAATGCCTTTGATCACCTGTCCGCCACCAGGATTGTTTTGCGGTGGCTCGCCATAATGGATCTCAAACATCTGGGGCCATTTACTGGTCCAACTCTGGATGGGTTGTCCTATGTAATTTTCCAATGTGCTTAACGCCTCATCATCGCTCCAATCTGGCGGGATCTTAAAGTGCCCTATAAATTTCACTTCGGTAACAGACTCCCCTTCAAAATCCCCTTCTCTAAGGTCGTTCCAATCAATCCAAAAATCGAACTGATCTCCGCCTATGTGTCCTGAAAAGTCGGAACCGAACTTTCTCTCGCTCAATGTATAATCCGTAACAGCGGTAAGGTGGAACTTACCATAGAATTTCCTCTCTCTATCCATCGTAATCACCTATTTCTCAATAACTTCCATCGCAACAACATGACTTGGGGCATTATAATGCTCCCGTAATCGTATCTCCATCTCTTCTTTGGTACCGGTGTATCCCAACCATCGGACCCAATCCTTGGCTTTCGTATTATACGCCATGAACTTTCTGGGTTTCGGAGTGAGCACATTCCCCCCATACTCGACCTCGCCCCACTTGCGCTTCTCGGTCACGCCTTCGGGACTTACACTGGCCACAGTATACCCAGCTTCGACAAGAGCCTGGTCCCTTCGACATTTGTATCCTGCATCATAGGATGTTTCTCTTGTGGCACCGAACTTCTCGATATCTTTGAAGACGTCGTCAAAGGCTGGGTTCCTGTCTGCCAACTGTGCAAGTACAAACTCCTTGGTAATCGGATCTTCCATCTCGCGATAAAAATTACCTGCCTGGTCGATCCTCAGATATTTCCTCGTCATGCCGTGCTTGTAGTACCACACTCTACCCCAATGAGGATGATCAACCGACCCCATGAACATGAAGCCACCGTGCCATTCCTTCGGGACGTGTTTATGCAAAGGCCCCCATGGATCCGGTTCGTCTATCACCCTGGTCTCGATCTGTTCTTGGGTCTTCTGCAACGCTTCTTTTAGATTAGGGTCATTCATCCCATCACCCTCTGCTCTCTTTCAATAACTGCACAAAATCGGGTATGTTCTTCAACCGAAACAGTTGCATAGCAGTCCGCTCAACTTCTTCGGGCCCAGGAAATTCCAGGACGGGAACAGGAGGTGCGAACGGCAGAATAGAAACGAACCTTACTTGGGGGCGCGGGATTTGCGGTTGCTCTTCTTCCTCATCCGTCATCAACACGCCCCCATGGTCTGTAACGTCTGCGGTCAATATTCCCAGCAGCCCATATCCCCTCTACGTTGTCGTTGCACGTCATCATATTCTTGGCTAGCTTTAAAAGATTCATCAAAACCCTTATTAGTTTGATTGACTATATATGTTTCTGAATCCGATTCGTTTCCCATCCCTTTTATTTTTTTTGGTTAGGCGACAGAGCGAATGAATTGTTGGCCAACAAGCCCCTTTTACGGGGCAAAATAGTGTTTTAGGGCACTTTATCGCACTACGTTAAGCTTTATATACTTTTAAATTAATATACCCTTAATTGGTTAGGCGGCATGTTATGTCGTTCAAAATAAAAACGAATGGAGACTTATGAAATGGTAAAAATAGGCAGTATTTTTGAAGCAAAGGAGTTGACGCTGAGACGCACGCCTCCCTGGTCAAAGAGATCCGTGACCATCGGAACAGTGCCCTACACCGCCAAGAACCCGACGCCAGCACAGGCACGAGCCAGACTCGCCCTGGCCGGTGCGGGGACGGCAGCCGGTGCAGCAACCGCCCAACTTTCCGGAGCCGCAAGGATCAATGCCATGAACGCACATGTTTCAAGCGCGCTTGGCGGACAGACCCACGGTGGACATCCACCCGGCTACAAATCCAGAAGGCCAGGCTACAACAGTCTCGCAAAACTCAGAAGGATCGCAGGACAGGCAGGCGGAGCAGGATTCGCACTACCCCCACCTCCGGGACTGGGGTTCTAGAAACCCTTTTTTGATGGAGGACTGAAAAAATGAATGGAATGCCGAATGTGCCGGCACCCCCAAGCCCCGAGAACATCGCCAATATGGTGATGCAGGATGTCAACGCGGGCATCAACTGGGCCCTCCAACCCATAAACTTCGGTTTGGGTTGGGCGAACCAGATGGTGTCGTTCGCGACCTCGTGGCCAGGAAGGGCAATGTCGGCAGTCAAAATAGGAGGACTGTAAGATGCAACCTCTAAATTTAAATCAATTCAATCCTTTCAGGGACATCGGTAACGCCATTGTAACCACAGGTAACCAAGTGATTGGTACTGGGATACAAACGGCAAGCCAGATCAACGCAGGTATTGCGAGCACTCTTCTATCCATCGCAAACGGAGTGCCAGCACCCCCCGCGCTACCCTCGCCACCAGCAATGCAGCTACCGGGAATGGGCCAGAATATGAACATAGCTCCTACGGGAGTGAAAGAAGAAGACTTCGATGTTGTGGAGTGATAGTCATGGTAAGTTTTGAACAAACTCTGAAAAAGGCGTTAAACGCCATCGGCGTTATAGTCTACAATGAGCGGACTTTAGACCTTTTGAAAGGCCATCGAGACACGGTAAAGCAGATGGTCTTGGATTTTGCGAAACAGGAAGACATGGCTTTTGTCGGTATGCCTCACCAGGCCAACAACGCAAGGGAATTTGCCGTCGATGCAGCCAATCCTGAGATGTGGAAGGACACCAACAACGCGGACTGGAAGTTCACCCCAACAGGCTTGGGGACCTTCGACAATGTCTTCCCTGAATCCGCAACCTTCTTGAAGTGGGACAATGAACCCAATCACTGGGTATACGTGGCCAGTCTCTTGGAGATCGGCTCCGCGAACAACATGATGAGGTTCCACTACCAGAACATCAACGGCGACACATCACTCGGAAGGTTCATGGTATGGCATCAGTCGAGGCTACCCTCGCTGAAGATATACCAGCACAACCCCGCCATAAAGATTCGCCAGAATGGCCAGATACGCCTAGATGGTGAGTTTGAGGGAACGGCGCAAGCTGAGGTCACGCCAGTGGCAGTTCACATATTGCCACACGAGATCCTGACCAACGCGGACATGTCTGGCTTTGTGACGGCAACATAGGGGGGCTTTGTTTGGCTAACGAAAATTGGAATCCAAACAATCGCGGCCTTCAAAATGTGCCTACACAGGTTCAGAACATCACCACAACCACGTCCGGTATCACCGTTGTCGCTACCAAGCTGAACAACGTGCGATACGCCAAGGCCAATTACGACGGTCAAGGCGGCTCGGGACATGCTGATGTGAATGTGCTTCTAGTGTCTGGAAACAGCGTTAGATGCCAGTTCGTTACCCACTCTGGCGATCAAGTTGCCAACAGTGGTATATGGACGGATTCAGGTCATCCTGTCAATTCGGGATATGGGTTCTCTGGTGGCATTCTGACCGTATGGGCTGACGGGGATTAGGCAGAGGTGAATTAAAATGCCAAGATATCGCATACCAAATGCCAAGTTCACGGCTAAGGACAAGCATAAATTCATCCCTGAAGGAGAGAAAGAAGTTCACCTGCTACACGCAGCGGACTGTATCTTCATCGATACCGTCTATCTCCCCGGATACGGCCCCGAGCCTGAACCCGAAGAGGTTTCAAGCGAGATCACAGAAGTTGTGCGTGAAGTTGTGAAAGCACCGAAGCCAAAGAAAAAATCTAAGAAGAAAACAGCCAAAAAGAAAGCATCTAAAAAGAGAGGCTAACTCTTCTTATTTTTTTTTATATTTATTTGAAAAGCATCTCTACGAGACAGACAGAAGGTGTTAATTATGCCAATAAAATGGAAACCAATAGAAGAAGTCTGGCTTAGGAGCCAGGAAAGATTTGCGCTTGGATTTAAAGGAAGAACGCCCACTAAAATTGACTGGATCTGGTACAGGGTCTTGGATCGTGAGTACAAGAACGCTACCCCATACACCAAGAGTTTTAATGCTATAGCCAAGCAGGGCGGTACAACCACATTCGCCCTCTTGAAAGACGGCGATGACGAGGTCCTGGATGTCGGGGACGATTTTGGGGATAGAATAATCTATCATGCCGGCCTGGGTATAAAACCTGTCACGAACGACTTGCGAGTATATTCCCAATTCCCACAAGGCACGGATCTCCACGGATTGCTCGGGGGTTTCGACCCACTTATTGTCGGAAATGATTTTGGATATGTAACGTCCTTGGATTCGCCTTTCGACGCTCCCACGGAAGCCCTGGAATTTTGGGTGCCCTGGAACTACACAGTGGCTTTTGCCTTCTCTAATGAAGAAAGGGTTGCAGAGAGTGGCATGTTCCCCTCGATAAATGTGTCGATGATGGCCTATTTGTTCGAGGTGCTGTGGCCAAACCAAGACAAGGAGACGGATCTGTTGCTCTCCCAAATGGCTCGTGGCACAAAGAAATGCAGATACAAGGTCATAGGGTCGGTAGCGGATCCCGCACAGATCACCTCCTCATACCTAGAAAAAATAGGAGGGGGCAAGAAAACGAAGAAGGTGCCGATAACACTTGAAACGGCCCGCAAGCTACCCGCAGGAGGTGCATAAGATGGGACTGCATGAAAGACGCTGGACGGAAGACATGATCAGGACGAAACTCAGATCCACTAAGATCACCCTGACCCTGGCATCCGGCTATACGACTGTTGTCAGCGCACCGATTTCGGGCCAATTGAGGCATATCGTCAATGTCAATGTGGGTCCGGATATAGCGGGAAGCGGTAAAGTGAACTTCGGATTCGCCGGCGTGAGGAAATCAGGTGGTTCAGGATCAGAGACCGAGAAGCATATCTTCTCACACAAAACAGACAATGAGGCCGTCCAATGGGGTGGCAACGAGATCAAGGACCAGGTCTTGGAACTGAGACTGGGTGAAGAACTCGTGGGTCGGGCAGTCATATCAGGTGTGGACGATATGGAAGCTCTTTGGTGGGAAGAGTGATGGGATGGCTTTTTACAGCATCAAACTCCCGTTCTTACCTGCTTTTCCACCTCCACCACCGGGCGCACGCTTAACAACTGAGATCATTGTTCCGACACCAGCAGAGATAGGTGGAAGAATAACAGACATCGTAGGTCTCATACCATTTGTAGGTGAGGTCGTGGAAGTTGCGGAGATATTTTATCCGCGACACTTAATAGATAGAGCCGAGAACGCTATAAAAGACACTGTCACAGACTTTCTATTGCCATAACTGATCTTTTTCAGTTTACTTTCACTCACCCCTTTTAATTTATTTTATATACTCTGTAGTTTATACTCTGATTCTAAGAGGCTACTGCGCTTCAAGCGCGGTAGCAGTTCACTAATAAATGGAGGCTATATTAAATGTCAAACAAAAAACTATGTGTGTTCTGTGGGAATGAATATGAAAGTAAACAACAGGGGATTTGCCCAAAATGCGATGGTGCAATATAGCCTGGTAACATGCCTCGGTATTCACGCCGAGGTAATTGACTAATAAATGGGGTGTGATTTGACATGGATATGGAAATATTTGATGAAAAAACAATAGATGCATTGAAGGAAATACCTCAAGGGATTTATGAGGCAAATAGATATGATACTGATGATGAAATGGTGCTGATGTTACACAATAAACAGATAGGCACTATCGACATTAGATTGAAAAAACAATCACCACAAAATCATACCCCTGATAAAAGCGGGGGTAGCAAAATCCCAGAGGGGTCAGGCAATAAAAATCGCAAAGGTATGGGCTCTTGGAAAGATATTAAACTTGGGGCAGTGAATGGGATTTTCCAGTGACGTTAACCTCTAATCATCTCTTTTAATTTTTCGATAAAAGGTTCAGATCGTTCGCTCTGGTCGATCATGCAATTCGCAAAATTATCATTACCTTCCGGAAATCCAAAAAATATCGGCTCTGAGTACAATTCTTTATCGGTCTCAAGCAAACTGAGTATCGTGATCATCCAATCATAATTTGGAGGATAGAAATATCTGCCCGACAGCATATTTACGATATTACCGTATTCGGCGGTCATCGGCGTGATTATCTCCATCATGCCCATCATGGTCATCATGATCTCCTTGTTATTCGTACCTATCTCTTCCCCGAACCCGCACTTCATATCATATTCGGGGATCATCCTGGCCGCATCTATAAAAAACAGTATGTCCGTCTGGTAATACACGTCTATCGGACTTTCGACAAACATGAACCCGGGAACCGGTAAAGGGGGAATAAAGCTCTTATGCCCCATCAGTCTCAGATAAAGTACATCGATGATCTCGGAGACCTTCATCCCACTCCAGATCAGATCATCGAAGTTACAGTCAAAATCCCTTTCACAGAGTTTCGCATTCATATGAACGAAAGTTGGGGTGTAACTCTGTACAGTGCCGAGTGCAAAACCCACCACTCCTTTTAAACAATCATCCAGGCCATCTATTGATCCGCTCCCTTCGATCTCTTCGATGCTCTTGCCCAGGAACGGGTCAACCATTTCGCTCAACCCTCTCATCACGGAAACGTTTTTACCGGCGATATGTTCATTTTGCACACCAAATTCACTTATATTGGCGTCCAAACGCTCAACCACCAACTCATTAAAATCTATGGCCTCCTGCGCCACTGTAATATAGAATCTCTCGAAATCAACCATTTCAATCTCTCTCTGGCGATTGTTTTATCTCTTCTATGCCTTTTTGTATATCCTCTGATATCAGCCCTGCAAAGAACGACGCGGGCATCAAAACGAACGGTTCCTTCACCCCTTGCATCTTTTCCATGAGCATCTTGGTGTATTCCTTGTCCTGCTCAAGCGATTTTAGGATTAATTCCTTGCTCTCTTTCTTCATAGGCCCCTCTTTTTTGTAATCTTCGATGGCATCCCTGTAATCGTTTATGGGAGAGTCTAACGATTCACCTATGTCTACATACCTTTTATCGCTTTGTAGATGTCTCTGCACGCCTTCCGCGTACAAGAGATCCAATTCGAGCAATATTGTCGTCAGGGCTTTATATAGTGGCATCTCACCATATCCCGAATAACTTTGTCAAGCCTATACACAAGAGAACGATGCCTCCAACTTCCGCTACAAGCTTCCCACTCACATTGAAAATCATGTCGGGTTTTCCGTCCTTGTTGATGTCTATGGGGAGGCTAACACTCCCATCGGCAGCATGTTCGGCAATCTCCTCGATCTTGTCCTTTATATCTTCTTTTTCATCTTCTGGCATTTCATTCACCTCTTTCTAATATACATATCGAATCTACCTATAAATCTTTTACTTGGTCTGGCTTCAACAACCCAACCAGCCTGACCGAAAGTGTTCCTCCAATCATTTATATCATCTATAGAGGTACCTTCGGCGTGTAACTGCCATAAGCTATTTATATCAGGAGGAATATCTTTACTACTAATGACAGACGAGGAATACGAGGTTTGGTTTGAACGAATGTCGGATCGGGTCCTCAATCGGCTAATCGGTTCTGGGGCATTAAAAGCAATGGAATGAGTCCTCAACTTTTTAATCAATCCTTTTTGTATCATATTTAAAACACGTCTCCCATCAATACCTGCATATCCTCTACCCCTTAGATTTTTAATAGCATAATCATCAGCATCACGAACAGTATTAAATGTATAACTTATGTAACTCTTTTCGTCTGCGCTTACCAGATAATATTTACTTACAAATATGTTGTTTTCCACTATAAATCATCCCATCATGAGTTTAACAACGAGCCCCCCGATAACAGTCAAAATAGCACCTATGAGCCCCAGAGCACCATACCCTCGTTGCTTGAACTTCTCGTTGTCTCTGATCCGTTCTTCATGATCTTTGAACCTTCCATTGTGCCCTTTCATTTTATTGTCGCAATCATCTTTGATACACTTGATTTCCTTTTTTATATGTTTAACGTTCTCGTCGATCCTAGCTACAATAACTTCCAATTTTTCCGCCATGTTTTTCCACCTCAACCTATTGGTAATGGTAATGGGATCAAAGGTAACGGTGGTGGGGGTAAGAACGGTGGTGGGGTCAACGGAATAAGGAACGGAATGAGTATCAGGGGAGGTATGCCTGCTATCCCCTCTGTAAGTACATTCGCTATTCCGCACGACGGTATGAGATTGTCCACACCAAACGCCACCCTAAGATCACTCTGGTTCCAAACCATTTAAATTCTGGTTCATATTCTGCCCGCATCCGATCCCGCAAAACCCATGTTGTTTCAAAGGCTGTGGTAAAACACCGCCTCCGATACCCAAGCAGCACTCGGGCCATGGGCCACACGGGGTAACTATCCCTGGAGGAACCGGGTCAAAACAGCACTGGGGCCATGGCTCACATAGATGCCCATCACCTATATCGGGCAAGTCAGGCAGGTCAGGCAGGTCACTCCCGTCACCAGGTCCGACAGGCGGTTCTCCTACAGCCGTGCAGTTAACCTCACGGCATCCGAGCCATCTTTGCGGGGTATCGGGCAGTTCCGGGTTTTCGCCGAAGAACGACGCAAGGAACCTGAATATCCCAACTTCATTGACTACAAAGCTGAACGTTATCTGCCCATTCGAATCCGTGACAGCACTTCCCGAAGACAGTATGTCTATTCCCTTCATCACCCTGTAATTCAGGCTTTTACCGACCAAAGGTTCCAAAGCTATCAAGAGACCTCTTTTGAACAATGTGGCCGTTGCCGTAACAAGCTCGCCCGCCACTGGCATTGTTTTGTCCACGACTACCTGGGTACAGGTCACTAATATTACCTGCTCGGGTGCCACTATGCTTTCCGCTACTCCACAAGAGGGCAAGAGAGTTTCCATTTGCCTCATCATCTGTCTCATCTTTCTAACCTCCTTTACTTATTGATTTAATAGTTATTAATGTTAATGTGATTTATATATTATCTCCTTTTGGTTTGGGGGATTTACATTGTGTTTGTACGTCACCCCTTCATACCCAATGTTTATCCTCAATTTCTTAAACATCTTAGCACCTCTTAATCTATAATATTCAAATTTTTCTTATACCAAAACGTATAAGTAGATCCACCAAATAAACCAATTACCGACAGATCATAAGTGTGATACGTTGTATTAATTTGTGCACCAGCAACAGTTTGGTCAGCATTATCTAACTTAATCCCGTAAATATCAGATGTTTCATAAAATGTATTACACAAACCTATTACATCTGTTACACCTATATCCATTGTATCTCCTGCACCAGTTCCAGTTCGTGCACTCATGGTTATACTTGTGACTTTTTTAAAGGCATTATTTGTTTCCCAATCCCACCCATCGACTTCTGTTTTAGTTTCTGTAAGAGTTTCCCCTTTACCATTTATACCAAGAATGTCAATAGTATATGCTGTTATTTGAGCATGTGAGTCGAAATGACCAGATAAAGTTCTTGGAGCATCTGGCTGAGCGTTAATAGTAAATGTTATTGGAACTCCCACACTCAAATCCTCATTAGCAGAAATGCGTGTAGCACTAACAGCAGTTACGGTATAATTCGTTTCTACAAATTTATCATATACTATGTTTCCAGCATTAGCGGGATAATTTAATGCTCCTGTATCACCAGCAGTAAGACGATTATTTTTAATAGTATTCTTGCCTTCACTTCCAGTTCTAGTTAGGTTCATAGCGTAATTTTGGTCACTACCTTTAGATCTATTATTAGTAATAATGCCATCATTGAAATTAATTAAACGGAAGCCATCGAAACTTCCAGTCCCAGAAAGGGAATTACCATTAGCGATACAACCTTGGATTATAGGATCATCAAAATTATCTATCCTGAAACCATCGGCATGACAAGCCACAACTTCACAATTTATTAATTGTAAACCACTACCGTTATTTGTAGATTTAATATGGATACCATTACCAAAACCAAAAGTTCCTGGGTCACCAGGATGGGGTTCTACATTCTCAACATAAATATTACTTAATTTAATATCAATCAGTGTTGGAAATTCAGCACTTGGAAATATTATTATCCCTTCATCTCTACCATAAGTTAAACATTGTATATTATTTAAGTGTATATGGTTTCCTTGTAAAGCTAAATATCTTCGGAAATTTGTATTTTCAATTATTAAGTTATTAACAGTTAGGCCGTTAAAGATTCCAGTAATAGCACCATATAATACATTTCCGTAAACACTACCATTATTAACGGTGACATGTTCTGCCCATACATCAGGATTCGCGGTATTTTGTGATAGTAAAAGACCACCACAAGTAACTGCCACAGCATTATTAATAGTAATATATTGTGAAAAAGGAGAAACTTGACCATTTATACCAGAGATATCTATAAGATGTTCTTGGCAATTAAGACCAATCACATTATTAATAGTAAGTCTTTTTGTGAAATTACATGTTATAACAGTCCCTATATCACAATTATCAAATGAACAATTATTTATTACAATATCCACTCCACCGAAAGAGTAAATCATATAATGTTTACCATTTGTAAATCTACAATTACTCACAAATACATGGTTAGCGTTATGTATGGCAATACCTTTTCGTGCATAATCCATAGTAAGATTATCAAAATACAAGTATGATGTATCACCTGACCCAAAAACAGCAATAAAATTCCGGTAATTTGTCAAACCGTTACCAGTGAATTTCATATCACTAAATCTTATGTTTGTTAAGTTTGAAGAACCAACTATTCTAAACAATTCACTAAACTCAGAAACCCCATTTTCAACCGCATGTATAACGGTTTTATCACCCTGTCCCGAAGTCCATACATCAGATATACATGTTAATTGGGTATTGAAATAAAAGTCTCCAGTGGAAAGTTCTATATGCCCGCCTGTGGTTGCCAATTTAGTTAATAAACCCAGGTAATCTACATCGTCATCAGTTCCAGAACATATTTTATCAGCTCTACTTTTCTCCCAATCTGATGCATTGGAGGCTGCAAGAGCATATGAGCCGGAAAATCTTGTATCAGGAAAATCGACATTTGCATTGAAATCATGTATATAGGAAAAATCGCTTTCTCCAAACAAATCCGTGAAACCATTCCCTTCAGAAAACTCTCTCATTAAATCCTCTACGCATTCCGCTTTTATATGCCCTTCCTCTGACATTTTATCTAATCTTGCATGGAATTTACCAATCCGTTCATTCAACCTTTTTTGTTTATAAGTAAGCTGGATAGCCGATAATGGGTTATACCTCTTTGATGAATTAATGCTGAATGCACCATTAATACCGAACCCATTATATTTAAAGGAATTTTGTGAAGGGTAATATGTTTTCTTAGGGACAATATTAGAGGTTTTCGGTATTCGCAATCCTTGTTTTTTTATCAAGTTTTTGATATATTTTTCATCCTGCTTATTTTCCCAATTATCTCTGCGTTTATTTTCCAATCTCTGTTTATTAAGATGTGGATAAGGTTTATTAAAAGCACCCAATATGAATAACATCAATACACTCATTGTAATCGCAGTTAATTCTATCATTTTCTCACCTCATGTTTTCTTATATGTTGGCCTAATATATGAATCGGATCTCATTTTAGTTTCTACACTTGTAGCGTTACTCCATGTAACAACCCTGATTTGCAGTTGATTTGCTCCTTTTGTTACCGCCGTAATATGTCTACCAGTACCTATTATAACCTTATCGGCGTAGGTCGTGCCTGTCTCTGTTAAATCCACACTAAAGTCCACCCAATTCGAGCCACCATCACCACTGATTTGTAATTTAGCATTGCCAGTTCCGGCACCGGTTATCTTCATCTGAAAATGTATAGTATACTGTATCGAAACAATCGTAATAGTACCATCCGATTCAAAATCTATGTCCTCCGACCAATTAGGGTCCGCCTCTCCAGCACCTTCATTAGCATTTGCTTTACTACTTTCGGCGGTCAATAAAGGTACGCCAGTCCATTCCGGGATCTCAGTCGTGCCAATATCTTCCGCAACAATATAAATAGGAGGGCCAGTAATAGATGGCTTCTCATTGAGTACTCGGTTAACCAGTTCCAGTAGTTTACCAATGCCTCCGGGTAATGACATATTTAATCCACCTCAATCCACATAACTCCTAGTACTTCCTATCACAATCGGCTCGGTATCTTCATCTCCTTATTTATCTTTTATAGCTTTAAATCTTCTTAATATTATCCTTTAGGCGTATGCATCGATGTGAAACCAAGGATATATGAATTTTGTTTGGGCCACAGCCAATTTGCGTTATTTTCGTGTTTACCCACGCTATGGCCGTTTGTGGCGTCTATTGGTCTCCCTCCGCTCGCATCACAATCCTGGACATCTACATAATCCACCTGATATATACCACCAGGATTTACATTCAGGCTCCATTGTGTCCCAGGAACATCACTTCTCAAGGTAATCATAGACCCTAAAGAGCCTGTCCAATCCAAAATCCCACCTGATTCTATTGTTATAGTGCCTGTATTAGTTACTGTTTCTGTTATTCCACCATCGACTTCCAATTCCCCACCAGTTTTTATTATGAGGTCATTATGTGCAGCAGCTTCATCAGCTATGAGTTTTCCTGTGTAGATTGTTACATCGTCTGCCGAATTGAAATCTCTTGTTATGGAGGATTTGTTTCTTGATGATGATATTCCACCCCAGAATACCCAATCTCCAGCAACACCACCATGATTATCAGAAACCAAAGTGCTTGTATCACCTGTGCCTAATAGAGAAACTTTTGCTGCATTAAAATTGGAATTGGTCATTTCCACATTTTTCGAGCCTGAGCCAACAGCATCAGACACCATTATATCAAAGGCTCCACTATTTGTTATTACAAGATTATCTATATTTGTTGGATTTGCAACGAAGGCAACACAATTTAAACTCCCTCCCCCATCAACACTAAGATTGGTCCAAGTTACGGCACTATCTTCAGTAACAACTACCCTATCCGTTTCAGCATTTCTAATTGTAACATTAGTCCACGTTTGACCATTATTAAGTTTT
>SDBU01006487.1_pt1 | contig 13733 bp, 11 predicted proteins | sample 2277071 | NCBI WGS metagenome assembly SDBU01 (sample SAMN10397929, study PRJNA504765) | marine sediment metagenome | isolation source: marine sediment core GS08_GC12, 126 cmbsf | place: Arctic Ocean: Gakkel Ridge, Loki's castle | collected 2008
CTTTTTTCTAAACCACCGTCTATACCACGGCTCCTCGTGATACTCTAACAGCCGCTGGCTCTGCTCAAGCTGGCGGGTGAGTTGGAGGATTATGGTGTCTGAGCGTTCCTTTGCTTGCTCTGCTTGCTCATCCTTACGCTTTAACTCGCTTTGCAGGTATTCGTCCTTTTCCTTAAGTTCACCCTGTAACTCAGTGACTTGGCTTCGTAGATACTCTACCTCGCTCTGCAACTGTTCAACTAGGACTGTTTGTCCTGATTGTCCCGTTTTGATGTCCTCGTTGTCCGTCGGATCGTCCTCATCGTCAACATGGACATAGCGTATGCCTTTTTCTAGTTTGGATAATAGCTGGCCGCTCTGTATCCGTCTTCTTATCGTCCTAGATGATACACCAAGTATCTGAGCGGCTTCTTCTGTTGTATACCATCTGTCCTTTTTGTCCGCCGAAAGGTCCTGATTGTCCTCGGACATATTATTATCACCCGCCTTTCAAGCGAATGATACCTCAGATTGGCTCCCGTGTAAAGCTGTTTGTGGCCATGGCACAGACTACATGACCGTGCCGTCTCTGGCGACTATAAGGGGTAACAGAACTGTAGCTGCGATATGATGCGATAAGCCCTCAAACGAAGATACAGCAAGGCTTCTGAGATACAAAGCGTCCTATGCGGCGGCGATCATAAATTTCCGAAAATAAGTAGAAGAGTGGAAGTCTTCCGCCACAATTTCCGCTTTTGAGTGCTAAAGACGGCCTGATTCCTGGAAGAGCGCCAGGGCAGAATACAAAAAGAGAAATTTTACGGGCTAAAAGCATCGCTATTGCATCTTATCGCAGCTACAGTTCTGCTACCCCTATCAGTGCATTCAATGGGCATGCCGTAGAACAGCGCATAGTTATCTGCCAAAAATGAGTAAAACTCAAGGGCGTAATCGCTAAATTTTGGGGTGAACGTTTGCTGTAGCACTTTCTGTCGAAAAGCGAAGCGTTGGCCATCGCTAGCGCTAGTTTTACCTTGCCCCCATATCTGAGACGTATCCAGATTAGTAATGGCATTGACCACGGAAGCCAGGGCTTTTTGCTGATTATCTTCCGTCAATTGCCAATCAGTGATTCTTTGTATCTGCTCGTAGGATACCCCTTGCACCATTCGGGACATGGTGTATGAACCTACGTTGCAACCATTGGCTATTATGGCGGTAAGTGTTGCGCATACATCAGGAACAGAACGCATTTCTTTGGAAGCAGAGGGCATCAAATATTGTGTATAGTTCAGTTCGTTGTCCACTTCAATGAGCAATTCTGGCAATCTCGTGGAGCGCATCTGCTTCTTAAGCCAGCTCTTGAGTTTTTTCAAGTTATCTTCATCTTGTGGTTCCAGTTTCTCGGCGGGATCAGTGGATAACTGCCAACCATTCTCATCTACTTTGGCATAGACATTAGTCGATTGAGATTCAAGAAATGAATCATAAGCCTTATTTAGCCTTTCTGTAAGATAAGTGCGAGCTTCTTGAGGATCACTTGGCAACCTGGCAACGCCAAAGAAAGACTCCCGTATTTTCTGCCATTGTTCAGTAGAGATGAAGAAATCATCGAAGTTCCTGAATCTTTTGCTGTATGCTACGGAAAGGTTGCCAGATTTGATTTCGTCCCGCAGTACCGTCAATAAAGCACATTCCCATGCACACTTATCCAGTTCTCCCGGGGCAATATGGCTTTTGTTTTCCACAAAGGGTTTAAGCCTGTCAGGTATAAAGGCGATAGAAGCTTCTGGCGGGAGCCGGCGTTTTCCAGCTTGATTCATCTCCCGCAAGATCTTAACGGAGTCTAGCAGTGAAGTTAATTTGGCTTGGGAGGATTCCCCCTGACAAGACTCAAAATCCAGATGTTCCAGAAAGCCTTTTGAAAACTGACGCAGATAACTAAAGCGCCCCATAACACCATGAAAGATGTGACTGTTCTTACCGGTTGTCCATTCCTTAGATTGCTCAAGCCGCTCTGCCAATTCTTCCTGTGAAAACTTGCTGAAGAGGATATCCCGCACACGCTCATCCGATGCATCCTTATCCAGTAGAACCTCACCAATAGTGGCAAACATCGCGAGAACCTGTTGAATCGCTTTGCGTTTCTGTTTGATAAATTCATCCAGATCCTCTTGTGCCCATTTATAGACTTTATTGATCAGCTTGTCATACATATCCACAATTTGGTCAATAGTGTCGCGGTAGGTCTGGATCAGAAAACAAGTTATGGCAGCATAACGATGGGATGTTATGATCTCGCGTAGTTTGTAAGCAGAGCGTCTTTGGGCGTAGTTGGTCAACACTCGCTGATAATTATTATTCAGCCATGAGAGATCTATGTTCAGTACGCCGATGGAAGCTATTTCCCTCAACTTGTATGTAAGTTCAAGTAATGCCGTTGAAGATGGACTTCGGGGTACTGCCTTCAATTGCTGGAGGGGTGAAAAGGTTCCCTCTTCCACTTCCAGCAATAGATCAAGTTTTTGCTGTGTTTTTCTGGACAATGAACCGGTGATCTTTTCATAGATGTGTTGTTGTGCTAATCTTCTCTGTTCTCCAATTATCCTCTGTATAGTAGAGTCAGCAGGCTGTAGAATGTTCTGCTCTCTCAGATACTGCCCAACCAAAGAATTCAGGGCACTGGTTTGCTCAAGACGACAGGATTGTTCAAAGACATATTGTTTGACCAACTCAACATCAGTATCCACTAATTCTTTGAGATTCAGATGACGCTGGATAGTATTTTGATGCTCAGAAATGGTATCTTGATGGGATGAATATTGCTGTATCTCTGATGGTTCGATTCCTGTTTGGACAGAAATATATTGAATCAAATCATCGAGAATTTCAAAAGGACTTTGTACCGGGAAACGGTTTCTGAGACGAACAAAACCAACCTGATAAGCGAATCCTAACCGGTTATAGGCTCTTCGACATTGGGAGACTGCATACATATCATCTTTCGAGAGAGTAGCTTGTTCAATGATTTGCTGGCGTGGGTAATGGGAACCCTCATTGGTATTTGATGTCTCGAATTCCGATTCCGAATCATTTGTGTCTATAGAGCCCAACCTTAACTCCTCGATGCTGTAAATAGGAATATAGTGTGCTCTTTGAGATCCTCAGCATCTCAGCGATCTCATTGGTAGAGAGCTTTCCTTCCTGGTAAAGTGTTTCCGCTGCTGCAGCGGTGGAAAGAGCCTTTTGTGACAGTCCTTTAGGTCTCCCGCCGGTTCTGCCCCTGGCTCGTGCTGCTTGAAGACCTGCTTGGGTGCGTTCACGAATAAGATCTCGCTCAAACTCAGCCAATGAAGCAAATATGTTAAAAGTAAGACGCCCTTGCGGAGTCGTTGTATCGATGGGGTCATTGATGCTCTGCAATCCTATTCCTTTTTCCATAAGTTCACTGACTAACTCCACCAGATGTTTGAGAGAACGTCCCAGCCGGTCAAGTTTCCAGATTGTCAATACATCCCCGGGGCGCAGATTTTGAAGAAGCCCCTCAAGCACAGGCCTTTTAGATTTTGCCCCACTTGCAGTTTCTTTGAGGATTTTATCACAGCCTAGCTTTTCAAGGGCATCAATCTGCAAATCGAAGCTTTGATCTGATGTGCTCACTCTGGCATATCCAATTTTCATTTTCAAAACCTCGCAGTGTTTGTCAAACTCATTAGAAATTTGTAAATCGAACTTTGAATAGCCAAACCAGTTTTTCGTACCGAATTTGGCAAATAAAAGAGGAAGGCTGAATGCTTCCTCACAGTTCGATAAAACGAACGTTTTTTCGAACTCTTCAAAGTCAATATCTTATTGAATTTCTATCATACCAGAATCCAGATGCATCGTCCATATTTCTCTTAGCCTATATCATTACACCAATCGGCTTAATACCCGGAGATCCGAAGGACGTGATAGCTTGGAACGATACAGCACAGGCTTGCTGTCTGACATTCCCAGGAAGAATGGCGAAACCATTGAAGATAGCGTTCCTAGTACCAGCTATCAGAGACTCCAATCCCTCACCACTAGCATTCAGTGGGATGAAGAGGGGTCTGACCAGGAGCGTGTAGAGAAGATGCGTGACAACGTATCTCTGGGAGATGCTGTCCTGATACATGACGATACTGGCAATCCCAAGCAAGGTAAGCATTCTGTAGGTGTAGCCAGACAGTATTGCTCTGAACTTGGGAAAGTGGCTAACTGTCAGGTAGTAGTCACCTGTCACTATGCCGATCCAGCAGCATCCTGGCCTGTGAATGCCCGTCTGTATCTTCCCAGTGAATGGACTGATGATCCCCAGAGAATGAGAGAAGCTGGTGTTCCAGAGGATGTTGAGTTCCAAACCAAGCCAGAGATAGCATTGGCGCTTTTGGATGAAGCCAACAGGATAGGTATACCGCACAAAGCTGTAGTGACAGATGCCAGCTATGGCGGTAATGACACATACCTTTCTGGTCTGGAGCAGCGCAAAGAACACTATGTGAATGCCGTGCCATGCGACTTCACTGTTATTCTGGAAGATGATCCAGAAGAGAGTATCCAGAGAGCTGATGCGGCACTGCACCAGATTCCCAGGCGGAAGTGGCCAACCATCCGCTGGCGTGAAGGAACCAAGGGATGGTTGAGAAAGAAGTTTGTGGCAGTGCGTGCATATCGCACTCTGGATGGTGAACGCAAGACGCTGGGTTGGCTCATCGGCGAGCGACCAGGCTATGGACAGACAGGGAAATGGAAATACTACTTCTCTAACTTCCCTGTCGACACCCAATTGGAGAAGATGGTGGAGTATGTGCATCGACGTTGGCACATAGATCGATTCTACGAAGATGCCAAGAACAAGTTGGGATGGGGAGAGTATCAAGGAAGGAAGTGGATAGGCTTCCATCGACACACAATTATTGTGATGATCACATACAGCTTCCTGGCTTGGCGTGAGTGGAAACATCGTCATTCTGCTCCTCGATCCAGAGGTCGTCCCCGGAATCCTTTTTCACCCCGGCGGGATCGGAGACGTCAATCTATACAGGAAATCCATCGACAAGTCATCGATGCTTTATGGGAAATGGCTGTCGAACATCACGTCCGTAAATGACAAAGTAGTATTAGTAATTCGCCAGACCACATGGCACACTACCCCACAGGTTAAAGGGTAGGGCCTCCGTAGATTTGATTTCAACTTTGCTTTAAAAGAAGCTGTGTTCTCGGACACAATATTTAGAGTCCCTTACGATTTTTGGAGGGTGTTTTGGCTGTCCTTTTCTTTAAGATTGGGTAATCTCTGGGTAATCTCTGGGTAATCATGACCTATTTTTTAGATTGCAGCGACTACACCAAGGGTTAGTAAAAGTTGCAGATCAAAAAAAGCAATCTGGCTCATGTCTTCTAAGCAGGAATCTGATTCCAGATTACCAGTTAGAAGGTGAACTATTCGGCAACCTCTTGGACACTTTTGTGAATCCCGATCTTAGAAAATAGGCGTTGCCATATTAATCAGGATGATTTCCGTCCGATAACACAGGCCATTACTCATCCAAACCAAATCGCTCCTGTGGCTAAAAAAGTGTCGCTCGTGCTTTTATTGGCCATTTGCTGGCTATAAAAGCCGATAGGTTCCATAGCCTATATGGGTACAGCAAAACGTTCGTTTTCATGAACAGTGGTACCCATCGATAGGTTTGCGTGCCCCCCGCAACCTTGATATAATCAGGCATGAGATTAGCATTAGCTCATTTTCTAAGATCGGGATTCACAAAAGTGTCCAAGAGGTTAATGAATAGTGCAAGAAGGAGGTAGAAAACCTTACAGATTGCATCTTGAGAAGTATTCAAGGAGGTGTCATATGGAAGGAATTGGACGAAAGAGACATTATTGGAAATAAGAACAAGGTGCGAAAAAAAGCCAGAAGCAACAAGGAAATTGACGTTTTTCAGGGAAAAATCGCTGATTTCTCTCGTTATTTGGGCTTCAGTCAGGCCATCAAGTTATTTCCAATAATGTCTAAGGATTGGGGTACTTCCCTATCGTCCCGTAAGATGCCTGTTCGTGTTCACAAAATGTGGAAACCTAGCCCAGTAGTCGGACAGGTAAAACAATTTTTCAAGGGCTTTGTAACGAAACGTAAGACGAATCAAGAATAAGGAGTTAAGAAAATGAAGAGAACAAAGTGCTTTTCGCTCATAATGGCAGTGATTCTGGCTATTGGACTCCCGTTGACGGCTATGGGGTTGACGGATACCACTACTGATGTGTTTACCATAACGGTCGACGAGGTTGCAGAGATAGCTGTACAGGGCGCAGTAACGGACTTCACAGTGAGTACGCCGGGAGCCGGAAGTGAAGGCGACGCGCTCAGCGTAACCGCCGCCGATTCCGCAACTTCCCTCGAGTATACATCAACGATCGCAACAGGTAATACACGAGACATAACAGCAGCGGTTACCTCTGGAGACATCCCGGTTGGTCTCAACCTGAATATAACATCAGGAGCTCCAGGTGGAACTGGAACCGTTGGTACTCTCGTAGCTCTCGGGCAGGATTTCAGTAATGGAGATCTCACCGGTGGGAACATCATCACTGGTGTTGGTAGCTGCAACACGGCTACTTCTGGACCTACACTGACCTACACACTCACCGTAGCCAATATCGCAAACGTAATAGTGACAACCGCTACTAGCATAACAGTTACTTACACTCTAGCAGAGGATGGCGTCTAGTCACTCGAAGCCAGGTTAGGGGCTGAAAAGCCCCTAACCACTATTTTTGATCCGGGGTGGACCAGGTATGAAGAAGACAGCTGGATCCATAATTCTGGTTTGTATAATAGGATTCATATTCTTGACTGACGAAGCCATGCCCATATATATATCTATGAGCGGTGGCTGGTCCAAGACTGTGAATGCGCTGGATCTACAGGGCGGTCCTGGAAGTGACTTTATTGACACTTACGAGAGCGCCTCTGACGCTATCTCCATAGATATTTCGGGGACAACTGGTGACTCAGATAATTGGCGGGTAGATGTTAAGAAAATCGACACTGAATGGCATGCCAGCCTTCATTACTACGTTAAGCGCACCGCTGATGGGAGCGGCACCGGTAGTATATCAGGCGGAGGCGCCTATCAGGAAGTAACCGACACTTACCAGAGCTTCTTCAATGGCAGCGGCGACAGAAACGGCATAGATGCTCAACTAAGAATAAGCGGCGTCTCGACTCAACTTAATATTGATACATACTCAACCACAGTTTACTATACGGTTGTTGATACTAATTAACAGGAGGGAGGTCCACGAAATTGAGACCGCTCATTATATTCTCTGCTGTATGTCTTTGTCTGCTGCTGTCCTGCACCGTAGAGGCCGGGGTGTCTGTCAAAGGCAAGTTAACCCACATAAAGGATGCCAAAGTAGCCGAACCGTACACAGGCGTCGTAACTGTTATAAACACCAGTGAAGAGCCTGCGGCAGTAAGGGTATATCAGACTGACTACCTTTTCTTCTGTGATGGCAGAAAGTTATACGGTGAACCTGGTGAAATCCCACGCTCGAATGTCTCATGGATGACTTTTAGCCCTAAGCAGTTCACAGTTCCACCTAAAGGCACTTCTCAAGTGAACTACACCATATCGGTTCCTGACAATGGAACCCTCGTAGGGACATACTGGAGTATGCTTATGGTGGAAGGCATCTCAGACGACCTATCTGAGGTGGCCGATCCAGAGAAAGGCAAAGTCAAACTAGGTATAAAGGCAGTTATGCGCTATGCTGTTCAGATAATCACAAATATTGGCGATACCGGAACTCGTAAACTCAAGTTCCTGGATACAAAGGTCCTGAGAGAAGAGGGGAAGAGGGTTTTGCAGTTGGATGTGGAGAACATCGGTGAAAGATGGTTAAGACCATTGCTGTGGACTGAGCTTTACGATGAGAAAGGTAGCTACGTCGGTAGATTTGAGGACCGTAGATTGCGCATCTATCCCGGCACCTCTGTCAGATTTGCCGTTGATCTAAGTCAGGTACCGGAAGGCAAGTATAAAGCACTGGTAGTGGCGGACAGCATTGGAGAGGATCTCTTTGGAGTAACCTATGCGTTGGAACTGAAATGAGAGAATATTTAGCGGCTATTACCTTCTGTCTGTTAATTATTGTTCCTCTCGAAGCCTGGGGGACAAGTGTGGAGGTGACTCTGACTGGAGAGGAACTGGTCGAAACCAAGCCTGGACATGTGGTAACTGCTGTCCTTCGAATAGCTAACAATACCCCAAAAAATCTGCGATTTATCCCTCATGTAAATCTTCCCGTAGGATGGAGCCTTATCACAAAGGCTCTCCCTTCTGAGTTACCTCCGAATCAAAGCGACATAAACTTGCTCAGCTTTTTCGTTCCTCAGAGGACATTAGCTGATACATATGAGGTCAGCTACTCGGTTGAGGATAAAGATCATGCCTATATCAGCAATCTCTGTACCCTTCACGTGACAGTCCTGCCGGTTGCCGCGCTGGGACTAGAGGTGCTGAACACTCCGGAATATGTAGTAGCCGGAGATAGATATGAAGTGTCTTTTCTGGTAAAAAACGATGGTAATGTGAAGGTCAGCGTTAGCATAGAAATCCGAAGTGGCGAAAACTTACCTTCTTCTATTGATGCCAAAAGCCTGCAACTCTCGGCTGGCGAGTCAAAGACAGTCACAGTCGTTGTTGAGACCGATACAGAGATAAGGGCAATGCTAAATCACAGCCTTGAATTGACCGCTCAGGCCCTCGAATATGTGGACGTGAAATCTCGGAAAGCTAGTTCCGTAGAGATAATACCTAGAGTGAGCGGCATCGGTCAGCGCTACCACACAATCCCAATATATATAGCGACCTCCGGTCACGTATTCCAGAAAGAGAAAAAGGTGACATCCGCGTTTCAGACCGAGATCTCAGGCTCAGGGATGTTGGATGAGGAGGCGAGGAAATACGTCGACTTTCTCTTCAGGCTACCTGATGCCAGGGGCAAATCCACATTTGGGAAGTATGATGAATACCGCTTCAGCTTTCGAACGGAGAACTATGAGCTTGGTCTCGGCGACAGTATGTACCCACTCTCGTCCTTGCTCGGAGGCATGGGCCATGGACGAGGCGCTAAAGGCAAGTTGGCTATAGGCAACCTGAGCCTCGGGACATGTTATCAGATACCTCGCTGGGCAACGTCTGAGAAAAGGAGTGTTTCCGGCCAAGCCATATACTCACTCGGAGACAAGCACAGTATCGGTTTCAATTACTTGATGAGGAGCAAGAATCCATCCGGCGTTGGGATCGTAAGCCTGCATGGACGATTCAAGCCAACCAGAAGCACTGATGTTGAGTTGGAGGGCGCATCAGGCGAAAATGACTACGCCTACCTGATGCGGATAAATGGCAACTACAGGCTGGGTTCCTATTTCCTGAAGCTTATCCATGCGGGACCCGATTATCCTGGCATATACAGGGATATACAGTCACTTTCAGCAAACGCAGCGGTTCCCATCTGGAAAAGACTCAATCTGAACACCAGTTTTCATCAATCAAAGAATAACATCAATATGAGCTCCGCACGTCCTGCCCGTCTGGAGAGGTTTTATCAGTTCAGCCTGAACTGCGCATTTGCAGCCAACGGAAGCTTGTCCCTTCAGTGCAGAAATCGAACCCACAGGGACCGATTTCCTCAAACAAAATACAGCTCTCAAGAAAGGATATATGGGCTTAAAACCGGATACAGTTTTCAGAAACTGAGTATCGATGCATCCATTCAAGCAGGAAGATCAAGGGATCATATAACCGGCAAAAGTGCCAGGCAAGAGCAGTATAATATCTCTACCTATCTCAGGCTGGCTCGCTGGCAATCCTGCCATGCATACATACGCTATTATGATACGAATAGCGATAGCGATTATATGGCTGGAAAACGTGATAGCATAACAGCAGGACTGAGCAACTCCTTCAGGATGGGTAGGACCAGCTTCAGGGCCAGTTCCCGTGTCTACCAGTATGAATATCTGCGGCGTGATCGTAAAGGCTGGAGTGTTGAAACGTCACTAACCCATATGCTACGTAATAAACACAAGATCTCGGTTCGCAACCGTTATACCTCATTCGATGGTTCAGACAAAAGTGTCTTCATGACTGAGTATACCACCCCCTTTGGGCTACCAGTGAGTAGAAAGAAAGGCGCGGGAGCGCTGGAGGGATATGTATATAATCAAGAGACGGGAAAACCAATAGCGGATGTCATTTTAAAGATCAGCAACGTAACTGCACTAACCGATGAAAAGGGGCGATTCTCCTTCCCGTTCCTGAAGCCGGGAATCTACTATCTGGACGTGAACGCGGCGCGAATTGGCATGAATCTCATTTCGGTACAGGAAACTCCTATAGAGGTGGTTGTTGAGGGTGACAAAGAGGCATCGATCGAAATACACTTGATGAGGAGAGCAGCTCTCTTTGGGCAGATAGTAGTCTATAGACCTGATGCGGAAGATCATTATGATAGATTCGTAAACGGTCGTGGCCCAGAGCTAGTTCCGTCACACGGATTGGCAAATATACTTGTGGAGATTGCAGACGGAACAGAGATAGAACGCCGGCTTACAGATGGACGCGGGCGTTTCAGTTTCGAGGAGATAGTTCCTGGGAAGTGGACGCTCAAGATCTACGACTACGACCTTCCTGAATATCACTATATTGAAAGGGATACGTTCGAGTTTGAACTGAAGCCAGATGCGACAGAGGTGGTGTCAATAAAAGTATTGCCAAAGAAGCGCCGCATCCACATTATGGAAGAAGGCGGGATTATACAGGAAGAAGAAAAGAGCGAATAGAGGGACGGGTGTTGCCAAAGAAGCGCCGCGTTCGTATTATGGAAGACAACGGTACTAGCATCGAGGGGGAGGAGGAAAAGTAAATTCCGTTTTGCCAGGCGGTATATAGTGATCCCGATCCCCCGCCAATTTCTGAAATAACCTTCTGAACGTCGAGCGAATGTAGCCTTCAGTCAGCATCCACGATGGTCAAGACAACTACTTCATCGGCGGGCGCTACTATTTCAGCAGATGCTGAAGCAAGAAGCTTGAATGTCATGTTTAGAGCTTTTTGCGCTACACACGTTATTCCCGTTACCAGCTCGGCATCAGTTTTTGTTAGCTCCACATAGCCCTTGCTAGAGCCACTAGAGGTCGGCGCTTCCAGATTGACTGATAGTGAGGCTCCCGCTGGGAGTATGCCTCTTTTGACTCGACCAGTTATTGTTTTGTTAGTTCCGTTAGTGGTGATGTCATATGTTGCGGTATCGGTAGCAACAACAGATTCTCCGCCTGCAAGATCATCACTGACTATCAAGGAAATTGGTCCGTTCACCTTTATCACGTTGATCTCCTTGACCTCAATGACTATTGAAACAGAACAGGAGTTACCTGCAGCAGCAGATCCTATCAGCCCCATGGCCAGGGCCATAGCCGCTAGAACACACAACAACGTTGCTTTTTTCATATTCACCTCCAGCCATACTGACACTCCGATCCGGTGGTGCCCAGAGCGATACGCAGGTACACTTTGGGCATTCAGATTTCGGTCAGTGACAGTATTAGATTGGAAACAAACCAGTTACAATGCACCCATTATAACATACATAATGGAAAGATCAAAGATTTAAATCGGTATAATTTTGGTCTAGTTTTGGTCTAATTTTAGGGCAGTCTTGTATCATGAAGCACATACTTGCTCGGATACTAAGCAGCAAGTTGGCAAAATTTTTCCTATAAATGGAATCTGTCCTCATAATACCTATCGTGTTGAGGCATGAAAAATGTGACCATAATTTCTTCGGAGAACTGAATGCCCTTGCTCGGGGTATGCCTGATCCAGGAACCGCGTCGGTTGCTGCTGAGAGCTAAATCTGGATGGTTGAACTGTAAATTACTGAATGGCATGGAGTATGCAGATTAACCAGGCAAGGCTGAATTCAGTTTCGATTTGGTATTGGCACGCTTATTGCAACATAAATTGGAAGTCATTCATCCCAAAATCAACTCTCTTTGGATAGATTTCTGGCTATGAAATGTAATAACTGCGGTTCTGAAAACCCAAAAGATGATGCCTTCTGCGGCAATTGCGGCATACGCTTGTGGAATACTTGCCCTGAGTGCGGTGGGCATAGTCCCGCTCAGTCTAATTTCTGTGGTAGCTGTGGCACTCGTCTCCTGTTACCTCAAACAGGTAACTACTTCGCTGTTGTCCAGAAATATATACCTGCGTACCTGGTTGAGAAAATCAGAGAATCAACAGGCAAAATAGAGGGCGAGCGGAAAGAGATCACTATAGTATTCGCTGATATAAGTGGATTTACGGCAATAGCCGAAACGCGCGACCCTGAAGGAGTGTCCGATATAGCAAACAGATGTCATTGTATGCTGGGTGATGCTATATTAATATTACTTTGTCAATTAGAGCCTAAAATGGTGCAGGAGCGAACGCCGGTTGAGTAGGCGCTCCGGGACCGCGCTATGTGCGGCTCTCCCCCTAACTGACAAAGTAGTATTAGAGCAATACTGGTAACTGATAGAGATGAGTTTGATCGACTTGTGGTGGATCTACTCGGTGTTGAGATAGAAAGGCCCTCTCGACCCACGAGAATGGCGCAGCCTCAGAGGACTGACCTCGTCGTGCTTTCTCCTTCTGCCTATGGGCAGCACTCGACTTTTGAATATGTCCCTGACGAGTATAGTAGGCTTCTCTTTCACGAAGTGATACACATGTTTGAGGAGCGTCTTGCACCCAACATGGACACACCTCCGAGATGGTGGAGTGAAGGACTAGCCGCGTACCTCTCCGGGCAGTGGGAACATGAGGATCAGTATGGATTCAGGCAGCCAGTGCTACAGGGATTAGAGACAGGGAGGATTCCAGACATCCGAGAGATCGAAGCAAGCGTAGAGTTATGCTACGACTGGGGCTGGTCAATCGTGATGTTCATTGAGAAGATTTATGGCAGAGAGCCAATATTAAGGATTGTCAGCGAGTGTGATAACGGTGATGTGTGTGGAATACTTGGTGAAGATATGGATACCTTTCAGAGGAATTGGAAAAGGTGGCTTTTGCAGGATGAGCTATGATTGGTGATTGAGTTCGGATTGGTTGGATCTCATGATGCACAGCAGAGAAGAGATGACTGAAGCCATTCATCCATGCTGTCAGATCGATAGGACTTACAGTGACAATTTAACAGTTCTGAGAAAACAGCGAATCCAGCTTGAGGCCTCTCCGGAAAATCTGTCGATTGAGTGCTTGGTCAAAGTCGGGATTTTGCGGATAGGTCTATGGCTGTGTTGATTGAATTCTCAAACACATGGTGCTCCAGCTCCTCACAATATTAAAGAAAGCACAGGACAATAGGTAAGCAGAACGCACGTTTCCTTGATTTCCATATATAGGCTCCTTATACACGTTATCTACGCTGCATCTAATTATATTTTATCTGTAGAATGTATTTCTCCCTGGCTTTTTATATGCCTAATCCTTAATAAAGGGAACCGAATGATATGCTAACAGGATCACCAAAAGCGCGGTAACGATTTCTATCAGAACCCCAGTCTCACGGAACGCCTAGAGTCCAAGAAATTGTATTGCCATTCCTGAAAGAAATATAGCCGCCCCCGCCAAAGCGTGGGAATACCGTTCCATGCGTCTCATGGGGACAAA
>SDBU01006488.1_pt1 | contig 13733 bp, 14 predicted proteins | sample 2277071 | NCBI WGS metagenome assembly SDBU01 (sample SAMN10397929, study PRJNA504765) | marine sediment metagenome | isolation source: marine sediment core GS08_GC12, 126 cmbsf | place: Arctic Ocean: Gakkel Ridge, Loki's castle | collected 2008
GCTCGGATGAATTTAAAATACCGCGTCTGAATCCCTGTTGAACAGCTGAAAGGATCAGGGTATCTTTTTTTTCTCTTATCTGGGACAATTCACCTGGAAAAAGTGAGATTATCCAATCAGAGATACCATGAAATACCCGGCGCGCGGGAGCAAAGAGAATATGAAAGCAATAGATGGGCAGAGCAGAAAAGCGTGCAAAGGCCAGGGAATGACGTACGGCCAGGTTCTTAGGTGTCATCTCTCCAAAAAGCAGGATTATCAGGGTCATGGAGACAATTGAAAGAAGCTCTGATTCATGACGAAAGAATCTATTACCCATTATCTCTGCCAGAGTCGAAGCGAAAACATTTACCAACATATTTCCGGTTAATATGGTAATAAGCAGGGCATCAGGGGCGGAAGTAATACGCGCCAGTATTTTTTTGAGTAGATATGAGGATCGCTTCTTGAGCGAATTCTGTTCCAGCCTGCTTAAGGAGAAAAAAGCGGTCTCAGAGCCTGAAAAAAAGGCAGAGCAGAGTAATAACAGGGTTAAAATGATGATTTGTGATATGCTCTCCTCGCTCATGACCTAATATTTTTCACCTGAAAAAAAGGAGGTAAGTTCGGCAGCGGCAATTTCCATGCGGGAGATTGCACGATTTATAGCTTGATTGAAAAGATTATAAAAAAGCAGGCTGGGGATGGCAACACTGAGTCCGGCAGCAGTTGTAATTAAAGCCTGAGAAATGCCTCCGGCCAAAACCGCGGGATCGGAAATACCGGAGGTCTGCATATTCATAAAAGAGATGATCATTCCGGTGACAGTCCCTAAGAGCCCCAGGAGTGTTGCCAGGTTGGCAATACTCGAAAGGTGAGGAACATTTTTCTCTAACTCAGCGGTACACCTTAAGGCCTGTGATTCCATTTGCCGGTCAATATTCTCAAGGGTACCATTTCTAACTTTAAAACCGGCATACAGCACCAATGCCTCGGGCGAACGGCTTACTTTCAGTTCCTGGTCCACTTCGTCTATTTCCCTCTCCTTAAGATGATCTATAATGCGACGCCCCAGATCCGGAGCATTTTCCCTCATGGTTATATATTTTATTAAGCGCTCAATTATTATAGCTAAAGCTGTTATTGAGAGGATTAGAATGGGCAGAAGCAGTACTCCTCCCTTAAGAAGAAAACTGATCAAAACAGGCTCCTTTTATCCCTTGATTTGATATGAGAGCAGCAGCCGGAAATCTTCCGGCTTTAAAGAAATGTCTGTGAGAATTTGCGTGCCTATTGAAAAAAGATGTCCCTTTTTTACAGTCCATAATACCTGGAGAGCAGCTCTTCCCCCCGGAATGTTTTCCATGCTTTTAAATCTAACAGGTCCTATTCCGCTTATTGGGAATTCGGCCCATTGAATCTCTATTATAAACCCGAAAGGGAGATTAATAAAGCCTGTCTGCACTCCCGCGCTAAAGGTGTTGGCGCTTCCGGAAAGACTCTCTGCTGACGGCAGAGCAATACCATAGAGGTATGAGCAGTAAAAGAGCAGGTTTGGCTGCAATTTACGGGAGATATCGATTTGTAGATCCAGCTCCTGCACCGGGGAAAGGGTAAATAGCTCTGAAGAGAAGGTAAAGAGATCGCCCTTGATATACTGCAGCTGGAGGGCAACCAAATCTAACGGGGAATACTCATAGGTAAGTCCGGATTTAAGAAAAAAACCCTTTTGAGGCTGTAATCCCTCAAATTGTGGGTTCATCTGCAGCAGGTGGAGATCAAAGCCCACCGGCAGAGATAAAAAAGATTGAAGGCTTGAACGCCAGCGAAGATTGGCAGAAATGAAGATCTCCAGTTCAGCCTCAGGGTATAGATGCAAAGAATCTTCATTGATAATAACTGCCCCGCCGCCCTTAAGCAGCAGCGGTAGATCAGTAAAGCTGATTTGTCCGCCCAGAGCAGTGCGCGCAGCAATTCCATACTCCGTTTCCAGTGTATTAAAAAAGCCGCCTGATGCGGATAGGTAAGCCCCATAAGTTGTTCCCGGCAGTACGGCTGTGACTTCTTCCCAGAGCAATAGGGGCACTTTTTCTGCTCTGCCTGAGGCGGAAAAGATGGTGCTCTCCTCTATGGAGAGGCTGGAGCTCTCTCTTTTCAGCTTCTTTTCCAGGGTGCCCAAGAAAATAGAGCCGCCGTCAGGCAGCAGTGAAAAGCCGGTATTTAACCGCCAGGTAAGAAATAGGGGATGGATTTTTTCATCGATACCAGGGATATTTGCAGCTTCCAAGCCCAGGAATGCATAATTGGCCCTGGTATTATGGTAATTAGATCGACTTTCGGCAAGACTGCCCTTTAACCCAAGGGAGGTGCTCCAGCATGCCATACTACCCTGATAAAGGTACTCAGCTTCAATATAGCTGCCGGGCAGGTAGAGAATCCGGCTTAAAAATTCTCCCGGCCGTGGTGAGCTAAGCAGCACCTCCTCTTCGGGAAGCCGGCTGGCTGTCTGGCCGAGTGCCTGGCCGATCAGCCAGCCGGGAAGCAGCCCAGGCAGATATAGCTTTAAAGCATGTGGAGCCGCCTTTTTAGTTACCGCGGGTATTTCACTTTGCCACCGGTAGATTTGACGGTTATCAACTGCCGGAAGCAGAATATCTTCTTCCATGCCGGGTGGAGGGGCTTTTAGAAAGAGTGAATCTCTGGCAAAGAGATAAATATCAACTGTCTCTATTGTTTTATCGCCCTGCTGAGCCGGAACGGGAAGGGGAGAAAAGAGGCTGATCAGAAAAATGAGCAACAATACCATGACAAATCTTTAAGTTTAGATTATGCTGATTAAGCTTATTTTTACAACCGGGATGATGAACTTAAATGCTGAATAAGAGTAAAAAGCAGGTACTGGATAATTTTGTGGTTCTCGAGGGGCTGGACGGCGCCGGCACCACCACTCAGCTGCAGCTGATAGAGGAAAAACTGACAGAGCTTTCCATACCCCATCTTTGTACCTTCGAGCCTACTGACGGTACTATCGGCCGGGTTATACGTTCCATTCTCAAAGGTGAAATAGAAGCTCAAGCGGAAACTATAGCCCTGCTTTTTGCCGCTGACCGCCATGAGCATATCTATAATCCTGAAGAGGGGCTGGCCGCTCATCTTGCCCGCGGCCGGGTGGTTGTCTGTGACCGTTACCTTTTCTCCAGTCTTGCCTACCAGGGCTCTATCTGTGATTTTGACCGTGTTTTATCCCTGAATAACGACTTTCCCCTACCCTGCCATTTGATCTTTCTGGACACGTCGATCGAACTCAGCCAGCAGCGCCTTGGTCAACGGAAAAAACGAGAGCTCTTCGATCCCCGGGATTTGCAACCGCAGGTCCTGGCGGGCTATCTGAAATCTTTCAAGCTCTATGAAAACCTGGGTATGGAGCTCCACCGGATAAAAGGTTCCCGCAAACCTGATGAAATTTTTAAGGAGCTGTGGTCAATAATCGCTTCATTGCCGATAGTAAAATAGTGAAAAAAACAATTTTACTGCTGCTCCTTTTACTGCTTCTGCCTTTATCCAGGGGTTTTTCATACCGTATTCTCTATGCGGAACAGTACTATCGTTTGTATCACCTGCACTTCTACCAATATCCCGACGACACCATGGAAAATATCTATTACCTGGAAGAGGCCATTAAAGCGGATTTCTGTAATCCTCTTTACGCCCTGGCACGGATAGAGAATAAAGGAGAATGGGAAAGATACCGCAATCTTTTCAGGATGCATGTAAATCTACGGCTGATCGATCTTTATCTGACCCTGGGAAGTAAATATGATAAAATGCAGGCTTTTTTCTACAATGAGCCCTGGAAGCAGGATAACCTGAAGAGCCTGGAAATTGCCGAACAGGTGTATAATACAGCAATTGCCTACTGGAAAGAGGCAAGAACCTGGTCGCGGAAAGCAGGCTATTCATTCTTAAGCCTGGAGCAGGTGCAGAAGTGGGAAGATGAGCGCTACCGGATACAAAATGGTGATCTTGATTACGGAGCGATTATAAGAAGCCATCTGCAGAGGCTGCAGAAAGTCCGCCGGGATTTTCTGGCTATGGATGCTATGACCTACTGAATCAGCATGGCATCCCCATAGGAAAAAAAATGGTAACCGGCGGCTACAGCTTTCCGGTAAGCCTGCAGGACCTGCTCTTTTCCGGCAAAAGCCGCCACTAAGAGCAGAAGCGTGGATTCCGGTGTATGGAAGTTGGTCAGCAGCTGATCTACCACCTGGAAATGGTAACCTGGATAAATAAAGATATCCGTTTCTCCTTTGCCGGACCGTACATGGTTATGTTGGTAAGCTGATTCCAGGGCGCGTACCGCAGTAGTACCCACAGCCAGAACTCTGCCTCCCTTCAGCCTGGTTTGCTCGATCAGTTTTGCAGTTTCTACAGGAATGTCATATTTCTCCCGGTGCATGACATGCTCCTCGATATTCTCGCTGCGTATGGGGAGAAAAGTTCCGAGCCCCACATGAAGGGTTAAAAAGGCAAGATCAATACCTTTCCCAGTGAGGGATTTCAGGATGGCTTCAGTTAGATGAAGTCCGGCGGTGGGCGCGGCTGCAGAACCGATAAGGCGGGAATAAACGGTCTGGTAGCGTTCATGATCCATTGCAGTATCAGCGCGGCGGATATAGGGAGGAAGGGGCATATGACCATGTTTTTCCAGGTAAGCTTCATCCAGGGGCGGATCAAAGCGGATATATCTGACGGCTGAAGGGTCAGGGAGCGTAGCGGGCAGAGAGTTTTCTGCAGGTCTCTCTATACATCCCCTGACTCCTTCAGGGAATTGATAGCATTTGCCGGGCTTCTGTTTTTTAGCTTTTGCTGCAAGGCTCTGCCAGAGACCGGGTTTAACCTCCTCCAGCAGCAGGAATTCCACCCGGCCTCCGGCAGGCTTAGATATGCCGAATATTCTCGCTTTCCTTACCCGTGAGTCATTCATTACTACAACTGTGGGCGGGGAGAGCATGGAGGCCAGTTCCCCGATATTGGAGTGAATGATATTACCGCTTTTTCGATCCATCACCATCAGGCGGGAGCTTCCCCGTTCTACGGCCGGCTGCTGGGCGATAAGCTCCCGGGGCAGGCTAAAAGAGATCTCTTTGGTTTTCATCCTGATTTGAAGTCAGGCCAAGGTGCTCATAGGCCATCCTGGTTACCATCCGTCCCCTGTGAGTGCGCTGCAGAAAGCCGCTCTGGATCAAGTAGGGTTCATAAACATCTTCCAGGGTATCAACTGATTCACCTATGGAAATAGCCAGGGTCTCTGAGCCTACAGGACCGCCCTGATAACGTTTTATAATAGTAGTAAGGATTTCCCGATCCAGTTTATCGAGACCTTTTTTATCAATTTCGAGGGCACTCAAGCCTTTTTGAACAATCTCCGGATCCACGGTACCCTGCCCCCAGACCTGGGCAAAATCCCGCATGCGGCGCAGCAGCCGGTTTGCTACCCTGGGGGTTCCCCTTGCGCAGCGGGCCAGCAGCGGCGCTGCTTCCGGGGCCAGTTCTACTGCCAATATTTTTGCTGAACGGTATAATATCTGCTGAATATCTTTTCTTGTATAAAAATCCAGCCTGGCAGTAATTCCAAAGCGGGAATAGAGGGGCGGAGAAACCAGGCCGGCTTTGGTTGTGGCCCCGGCCAGGGTAAAGTGTGGTATGGGTATCTTGATAGTGCGCGCTCCGGGACCCTGTCCCATAACCACATCAATTTCAAAATCTTCCATGACCGTATAGAGCATCTCTTCAATCACCGGTTTCAGTCGATGGATCTCATCGATGAAAAAGACATTTTTTTCGCCCACAGTAGTAAGAATTGCGGCCAGATCACCCTGCTTTTCTAAAGCCGGCGCCGAGGTCGAACGAAACTCTACACCCAGTTCATGGGCGATAATCCCGGCTAAAGTTGTTTTTCCCAATCCGGGAGGACCGCTGAAGAACACATGATCCAGGCTCTCGCCCCTTTTACGCGCCGCCTGAATAAAAACCGAGATATTTTCCTTAAGCTTTTCCTGGCCCAGAAAATCCTTGAGATATTTAGGCCTCAGGCTGGCTTCTTCCCTGTCCAGTTCCTGATTGTAGGAAGGTGCAGTGATCCGTTCAGCCATTATCCGGAGCGCTCCCTGTTTATTATTGCTATAGCCCTTTTAAAGAGCTCCCGCTCCAGTTGCTCCCTGGTAAGCCTGGAAGCTTCTCCATGCAGCTCTTTACGGCAGGCTTTTACCGCCTGGCCGGCCAGGCGCCGGTCAAAACCCATACCTGCCAGGGCACTGATAATATCCCCTTCCAGGTCCATGCCCTTTTCCGGCAGGGTTGTGAGTTTGCCCTTTAATTTCAGAATTATTTTCTGGGCGGTTTTACGCCCCAGACCGGGAATGGAGATGAGCTGGTCCAGGTCCTCATTATCCAAAGCGGTAATCAAATCTTCCACTTCTATTCCGGAGAGTACCTTTAATGCCAGCCTGGGGCCCAGACTTTCGACTTTAAGCAGATCGAAGAAAAGCTCCCTTTCGGCCATAGTGGTAAAACCGTAGAGTTTAAGTTGATCTTCACGGTGGTGCAGATAAACAAATACCCTGATTCTTTCACCTTCTGCAGGCAGCTTATCGAGAGATTTCGTGGAAACCAACAGATCCCACTCTATATCACCGCTTTGAACGAAGATACGCTCTTTTCCCTTATAACTGATTTTTCCGCTCAGACTATTCAGCATATCTACCTTTTAAGCTAAAGAAACTATCTGCGCCAGTTCACTCCTGCCGGCGTGACAAATAGCCGCTGCCAGGGCGTCAGCCCCGTGATCAGGCGTGGGAATAGCTGATAATCCCAGGATTACGCGGATCATCTCCTGAACCTGCGCTTTGTCAGGGCGTCCGCGTCCGCGTCCGACTACTGCCTGTTTCAATTGAAGCGGCGTATATTCCCCAAAGGGAACACCGGCCTGGGCTAACGCAAAGAGAATTACTCCTCTGGCCTGAGAAACCGATATTGCGCTTTTTCTGTTCTTGGCAAAATAAAGGGTCTCAATTGCAGCCTCAGCGGGCTTATACTTCTTTATCAGCCCGCTGATACCCTGGTAGATCATTACCAGCCTCTCTCCCATGGGCGTGTGCGCCGCAGTGTGGATTACACCATGGTCCAGATAACAGTAACGGTTGTTGCCAAAAGCGATCAAACCGTAACCTATTGCAGCTAAACCGGGATCAATACCGAGAATAACTTTCATTCATCAAATTTAAAACCATCAGGTATTTCCAGGTTAGTGGCTACACTATGAATGTCATCATGATCTTCAAGATTCTCAATCAGCTTGATGGTCTTTCGCGTTGAATCATGATCCAGTGTGATACTGCTATCAGCTACCATGACAACATCAGCATTAATATGCTCGAAATTTTTGCTTTTTAGAGCTTCGAGCACACTTTCAAAATCTTCAGGTGCAGTTACCACCTCAATGTTTTCACCGTCATTGGTAACATCGTCTGCGCCGGCTTCCAAAGCTGCGGCAAAGATATCATCCTCAGAATACTCTACTGCACTGTAAGCGATAATCCCTTTACGTTTAAATAGATAGGACACACATCCTGACTCGCCCAGGTTGCCGCCGCCGCGGGATAGAAGGTGACGAAGCTCAGCGGCAGTCCGGTTTTTATTATCGGTGAGGATATCAATCAGCAGGGCTGCTCCGCCCGGAGCGTAGACCTCGTAGGTCATCTCCGTATATTCCACCCCTTCCATTTCACCGGTACCCTTTTTAATAGCCCTCTCAATATTGTCCTTGGGCATATTGGCCAGTTTGGCCTTTAATACTGCAGAGCGCAGCCGGGAATTGGCTTCAGGATCCCCTCCCCCCATACGGGCGGCAACGCTGATCTCTTTGATGATCTTGGTGAATATCTTTCCTCGTTTAGCATCAGCTGCGCCCTTTTTATGTTTAATCGAAGCCCATTTGCTGTGGCCGGACATGGTTTATCTCCTTATCGAAAAATAATCCCTGAAAGGGGGTTTCTTGTTCAAATAAAAGGTAACACACCCGCTAAAGCGGTGTCAATAATATGGCCCCTGGTATCCAGGTATTCACTGAGCTCTACAAGCAGGCTATCGAGGTGTAATCTTCCCCTGGAACTTAAGGCCAGGTAATTATGGCTGCTCCGCGCCAATTTGCGCCGTTGCCACTCCTGCCAGAGCCCGCCTATCAATATTTCCGGAGATTGGTCAAAGCGTTCGCTGAATAATGCTGTTGGAATACCGCGCTTGAGGCGCAGCCCCATCATCAGAGTCTCAAATAAAAAATCCCTGATTGGCACTCTTTCAACAGTTGTTCCCCATAGATCTTCATTTCCGTCGAGAAACTGATTAACATCCTCCGGATTAGAGAGCCTCAAGGCATCTCCCCGCTCACCGGGCAGAGTGGAAACCGCTGCCGGGCCCAGGCCGAGATAGGGCTCCAGATGCCAGTAGCGCAGGTTATGGAGAGATTCTTCACCCGGCAGAGAAAAATTGGCTATCTCGTAATTGTTAAACCCCCTTGATCTCAATGCTGCAGAGCCCTGCAGCCACACCTCTTCCTGATCCTCATCATTAACCTGCTTATCAAGAAGAGTACCCTTCAGCGGTGTGAGAGTGTATAAGGAAATATGCTTAATGAAACTTAGGGAGCATAATCTGTTCAATTCTTCAACCAGATATTCTGCTTTTTGTCCTGGAATTCCAGCCAGCAGATCAATGCTTACTCTGCCGGACCAATATTTTTCCACCAGGTCCAGAGCTCTTAGATTATCCTTGCTGCTTCCCAGGCGGCCCAGTTTATTAAGAAGATCATCATCAAAGCTCTGCATACCGATACTTAACCGGTTTACATTATTCGCAGCACAGATTTGCAGGAATTTTTTATCCAGAGACTCCGGATTGGCTTCAATTGTCCATTCTATGGCACTTTTATCCCTATTCCGCGTGCATAGCAACCGGTTTATTCCGCCGAGCAGCAGGGAAAGATGTTCATCTTTTAAAAGGCTCGGTGTACCGCCGCCTACGAAAATACTCGCAATTGAAGCTTTATCCATAGTCTTCAGATAGTAGTCAGCTTGTTTCAGTATTTCCTGCACTACTTTTTTTTCTGTTGATTCCTGGAAGCCGGAAATTGAATAAAAGTCGCAGTAATAACATTTCCGGCGGCAGAATGGTATGTGGATATAGAGGGAGAGCCTAAAGGAAGTTTTTTTAAACTCAAGTTGTGCGGTGTCAGAGTTTTTCACTCTGGTTAAATGGCCAGTATCTATAAAATACTCTGCTGTCAATCCTGGAAAAGAGCAGAGGTCCCCAGGAGCGGGAATCGTTGGATTTCATACGGTTGTCACCGAGCAGGAAATATTCATTCTCTTTCAGGGTAATCTCTTCCATATTGCCTGTTAAGGGGAAATCGGACTGCCATGCTTCGGGCATGACTTCAACCCTGATTTCGTAATCAGGGGAAATCAGCTCTTTTTCGCTATAGAAGCGATCCTTTGACTGTGGTTTGATATAGGCGGTAAAACCTTCCAGTTTGATTGTATCTCCGGGAAGTCCGATAATCCGTTTGATCATATACCTGTTGTTGCTGCCCCTGCCTGGATTTCTGTGGGGAGCAGCTTTCTGCAGGGTAAGAAAACGCACCAGGGGTTCGAAAGTGTTAAACAGGGTATTACCGGTCGGATAATAGGGGGGGGTGCAGATTACCAGGTCACCATACTGTGGTTTGGTAAGGCCGGGAAGACGGGAAGAGAGAAAAGGAAGTTTGCCGCCGTAACTCAAAGGTGTGGTCAGAACCCGGTTCATCCGGGCAAGGCCGGGAAGCATGGAATCAGACTCAACCCTGAAAGTCTTTAAAAAAAAGGTGGAAATTATCAGATAGAGAAGAAAGGAGAGAATGACAACTTTCAGCAGGGGTTTAAGGATGACCCTTACCAACCAGACCATGGGGGTTGTGCTGTATTTCTCATAATAGTGTTGCATTTCAGCGGATTATTCCCAGTCGCGATAAAGGCCAGTATTTAAAAAGGGCTCTTCCCAGCACTTTTTCCAGGCGCACCGGCCCAAAAAAACGGGCGTCTCTGGAGTCGTCACGATTGTCCCCCATGGGAAAGATCCTGCCCTCCGGGATGTACCAGCCCCTTTCCAGAATGCTCCACTGTTCACGGAAAAGCCGGCTGTAGGGTTTAAGAGCATAAAGAGCTGCATACCGCGATTCCTGCACACTGGCATTATCGATCAATTCTTTCTGACTCCAGGAAGATGGACCGGCGGTGCTGTCGGTGATATAAAAATAGCGGTTAACCGCATTTTTCTGATCGTTAGCAAGAGTTAATCCGGCATCCAATAGAGCCAGCGCTTCTCCGGCTTTTTCAAAGTAAACATATTGCTCAGGTGAAAAGATACGGCGTCTGGTGTACTGAAGATTATAGAGCTCCTTAATTTCGGTTTCAGTATGCCAGTAATTTTGACCCGGCAACATGATCTCTACTTCTCCCTTATTCATCCTGATGCGGTCACCAGCCGTGGCCACGGCGCGTTTTATTAGAAAGTGATGTTTAGGCCGGCCATACTCATCACGGTCAATATCCACCAATGAGAGGGTAATCATGTAGATCACTCGCTGTAAAATGTCTTTAACCGGTCCCATAGGTATATAGGAGGGATTCTCAAAGATAATCACCTCTCCTCTTCTGGGTTCTCTAGGGCTGTTGATCTTGAATAACCCGGGCAGAAGCTCCGGGCCGTAAATCAATTTATTCACAAAAATCCGGTCACTAATCTTTAAGGTAGGCACCATTGATTGGGAGGGTATCATATAGGCCTGGAGCAGAAATTGATTAATCAACAGCACGATAAAAACCGCAGAGATAATAGCATCCGCCCAATCCAAAACCGGATTCTTGCGCTTCTGTTTTTCTTTCTTTACCAGATGGCGCCGTTTACGCCAGGTAAGAAAGGTTTCTGTTTTTTTCTGTAATTTTATGCTCCACTCAGACCAGGTCAATATTATTCTCCGCAGAGGAGATTAGCATGTTTCTACTCTCATTGACAAGTAATCTCCTGAAATCTATAATCTGCCCATGTTAAAAAAGAAAAATAAGGAGCCGATCCCCAATTTCGCTGAGGTAAGGGTCAAGCTGAAGCCATTTCTGGGCATGCATCCGGGCACCTACTTAACGGTTTTATACTCCATAATTATTATTGTGATCGTATTTATGGTGCTCTTCTATCCAGGTATAGTCCGCAGGGGTACGTATGCAACCTTTCAAAGCTTTCCGTCAAAAGCTACAGTCACTGTTGACGGGAAATTTCTGGGAATTACACCTTGTAAGGGTTTTATAGAAGCGGGAAATAAAAGTATTGAGTTAAAGAAACCTTTTTACCGCATTTTCAGCGTTGAGCAAGAGATAAGAGGACGGATTTTTGCGACTTTGTTCTTTCCTGTAAAGAAAAGATATGAGGTCGATCTTGAAATAGCTGATCTTGACACTCTCCTGAATAGTGCGCTTTCTGATTTGGCAGCCAATAACCATAATCCGGAAATTTTAATAGAAACTATTCAAGCGACAGCCACGCGTGAATATGAGAATATGGCGAAAATGTATTCATTTTTAGACAATGCAAAGTATTTTGTTAATTCACCTTATCAATTAGCAAAATTACTTCAGGCAACAGCCATGCTAGAAAATGGTACATTAGCTTTAACTCCGGGTTCTTTGCTGCGAATAGTTGCAAATATAATACAAGTTAAGGAAAAGTATGAGAACTTTCCCTATTGGCTGCTGCTGTCTTTGCCTTCAGATATGGCTGAAACCTTTACCTCTTCCGACTGGTTCAGCAAATTTCATCAGAAATCGATTGACTCTATCACAGCTCAACAGGTATTCCGGGAAAAGGGGTCAAACGTGGCGCACCCTCCTTCCATGACTAATCTGAATCTGGCGGGCATTACCTTTAATAGAATCCCTGGAGGCACGCTGATTCAAGGACGTGATGATGATTTAGCTTCTTTAAGCAACAGAGTTGAATTACTGCTGCCTCATCCGGTAGCTGTATCTCCATTTTATATTTCAAAAACAGAGGTTACCAACAAACAGTTTAAATCCTTTATTTCACAAAACCCAGGCTGGAGCAAGAATAACCTTAACGAACTGCTTGGAAACAAACTGGTTACTGAAAATTATCTTTCAGAGTGGCAAGCAGAGCAGATACCTGATGGACGGGATAATTTCCCGGTTGTATATGTTTCCTTTGCTGCAGCAAGCGCCTACTGCGACTGGCTGAGCAGTAAATCCAGCCTTAATGCCCGTCTACCATATGAGAGTGAATGGGAATGGGCGGCGCGGGGCGGTCTGGTTAGTAAACCCTACCCTCTCGGCCGCAGTGCGGGGGGCGAAAACTTTTTCACTAATGGTGAGAAAAGTTCCCGCCGGGTTGCTCAGGGCCCGCCCAATGGCTACGGTTTATATGACATGTCGGGAAATGTCTGGGAGTGGTGCCTGGACTGGTTTTCACCGGTGAATTATTTCTTTACTTCTCAGTATCCGCAGGTAAATTCTGTTGATGCAGAACATTCCCCGGCAATAGGAGCGGAAAAAGTAATAAGAGGAGGCTCGTGGGCCAATGATAAAGACCTGGTAAAGCTGTACACCCGTGGCTCGCAGCCTCCGGACTGGTGCAGTCCCTACCTGGGTTTCAGGGTTGTTTTAGATGAAAAATGACGGCGGGATCAAAGTACTGGCCTCCAACCGCCGCGCTTTTTTTAACTATACTGTAGAGGATAAACTGGAGTGCGGAATTGCGCTTAAAGGAACCGAAGTCAAATCCATAAAAGAGAACAAATTCTCTTTTCGCGACAGTTACGCTAAAATCGAAAACAATGAATTGTGGCTGATCAGCCTTCATGTTACCCCCTACGCCTTCGGCAATATCCATAACCACGATCCCGACCGTAAGCGGAAACTCTTAGCTCATCGACAGCAAATAAAGCGGCTAAGACGTAAGGTCGATGAAAAAGGGTTGACATTAGTTCCCCTGAAGTTTTATCTTAAAGGTGGCCTGGTAAAAGTTGAACTTGGCATTTGCCGGGGAAAGAAAACTGTAGATAAACGGCAGGCTATCAAGGCCAAGGATCTAAAGAGGGATGCTGAAAGAGAGATGCGGCAGCGCTATTGAGCTTGCCGCCCTGACCTGCTTGTACAGGTCAATGTATCTGCCGTTAATTTAAATAAGGGGGTGCAACGGTCTCGACTGGGGGCTTGTTGAGACAGGAACTGCAGGTGGAGCGCCGATCTCCTAAAGCGGCAAAACAATTTAACTGCCGATAACGCAGATTTAGCACTGGCTGCTTAGTTGCAGTCACGGGTACCCGAAGCCCTGTTCCGAGCATTCGGTGCTGCCTGTCGCAAACCGGGACTTACCTGCTTAAAGGTCTGCAGCAAAGCAGGGAAAATTAATGCAGTCTCAGGCGTCAAGAAGGCCATGCTGCTTAGCCAACCTTGCGCCGAAAACTTATAAGAAGCAGCTAAACCTGTAGAAGTTTCTGTATCGCACTTCAGGACGCGGGTTCGACTCCCGCCACCTCCAATTGTAAGTTTTTGTATAGTAAGGAATTATGGGAGGGGTAAAAGCGATTGTAGTCGATATTGTAGTCCGGGAATCCACTACCTCAGGAGGACTACAGTGGCCTACAAATT
>SDBU01006489.1_pt1 | contig 13732 bp, 31 predicted proteins | sample 2277071 | NCBI WGS metagenome assembly SDBU01 (sample SAMN10397929, study PRJNA504765) | marine sediment metagenome | isolation source: marine sediment core GS08_GC12, 126 cmbsf | place: Arctic Ocean: Gakkel Ridge, Loki's castle | collected 2008
ACAGTAGATAGTGCATCAGGGGAGATGGAGTTTTGCGGGATAGTATTCTCTATTACTGGCGTGGTAAACACGACGGCAAACAGTACCGTGAAACTTATCGGTTAATAGACGCAAAAGAAGTTACACCTGGCATGGAACAATTAGATGATGAAATAAGATTCACTTTTGAACCAGTATAGGAGGTAAAATGAGTATAATCTTAGCTAATACATTCAGTCCTAAAATGGTTCAAACAGCGGGAAAATTCTGGGTTGAACCGACTACTCTTGCTAAAATAAGAGAATTTTTAGATAATCACGGTAATATTATATCAATTATCTCACATGAAATAACTGCCGAGATGTTACAGCATTTAGGTATACCCGAGGCTACGTATTGTAGGAAAAATTATACGTACAAACCAGGTGATGTAATATGTTGTTTTGTACCTAATTTCAAAGGTGTAGAGTGGGATGAGATTAAAGAACAAGGTTTTAAGTATTATTTTGTATGCAATAACCAAAAGGAGTTAAATGGAGAACCAAATTAAAAACAAAATTGACAAGCTATTTAAGGTTAATAGCCGAGTAACTATTCAACCTTATTACACGAGCGAGGACTATTTCACAACTAACAATAATATATTCAATAGTTCGGAATGTTGGTTTGAGGACATAGAGTTTCCACAGGAAGCATTAGATGCTGAGTTTGAGGAGTCTGATGAACTTGATAATTTAAGGGTAGAGTACAAGGATGAGTTAGATAAAAGGTTCAAAGAAGCGATAATAGAATATAAAGACAAGGTACATAATTGGGACGAAGATGTAGACGAGATTACGGCAACTGTTGAAGCCGAGTTACAAGGAGCAATAGGAAGACTAAAAGAGGATACGTGTTCTGACGAGAAATTGCTTGAAGGATTAGCTTATTGGACAGTTTACTTTCATCCACGTATAGAAGATATTGATGTCGCATTACGTTGTGGTTTAGTACCGTTTTATTTTCAAGAGGAGTTTTATTTAGCTTTAGGAGGTTGTGGTATGGATTTAAGCCCGAAAATGGATGCTTACCAAGCTATAGTTTCCGGCACTATACCGGAGAGTTCAATGTTCTTTAGGGACATTGATTATTTTACTCATGTTGTCGGTAAAGATATTACCGCGAAAGTTACTTCCAAAGCCAAGCGACCAAAACCACAGGTAATTGTAACTTTCGATAAGGAGGAAAATGAAATATAATTGGAAAGACTATTTTAAAACTAAAGAAGAAATGGATAATTACGGTTACAGTTGTATTATCCACGGTTGTTATAAAAAGGTGTTATTTAAAGATGCGTTAACACCGAGTCTTAAAAAGTGGATTGCAATGGACAATGGTAACAAAAACCTGCACGGTAATGTACCTTGCGGTTTTTGTGAGATAGCAGCCAATTTAGACAACGATGAGGAACCTTGCTATCTATGTCCCTTTGGGGAAGTATTTAATGACGGCAATGAATGTACCGGGGAAATGAGTACTATCAAGCCTGCTGTTATGATAACACGTCTTCTGAGTAAAACACTTGCGGAAGCTATCGAAAGAGTCGATAAAAAACTAAAGGATGAGTAAAATAATGAGGGTTTTTAGACTGTAGATAACTTTAGTCTGGTGACTTTAGAGGGGTTCGATTCCCCTCTAAAGTTCTAATTAACCTTTATAATTAATAACAGGAGGAATATGAAAATAATAAGCTCAAGTTTAATAAGTAAACAACAGTGTATTGATGTTGAGTTAGTAGGAGACAGGAAATTAAATGCAACTGTATTCACAAATTACGACATAAATACAGACGGTTTTACTATTGATATAGTATCAGTTGTTGATGAAAATGACGAGGAAGTAACAATAAGCGATAAACTTCAGGAGGAAGTAGAAGAGTATGTTAAACGGCACGACTTCTAAATGGATACGTGAAGACAATCCAATTGCAGTAGCGGCACTGGAAATTAAGCAGATTAATTCCACAATTAATGAATTATTAGCGGATTATAACAATTTAGTAAAAACTGAGAAACAAAAACTTAAGGAGGAAAATGAGTAAACCAACAACAAAACAGCTAACTGATTATCTCTATGATTATTTAGAATCTTTAGACGAATTTGGTTTAGAAGAGGAAATAACTTCACAATGGGTAGAGATGAAAGTTAAGTATGAAAGAGAAGAAGTTGAAAAACAATATGAGGAGGAAAATGAGAAAACCAACAGATAAAGCTTTAAGAGTGTTTTTACGGGATATGTTTATCAACCGGTATACTGTACAAGCGTTAATAGCTGAGCTTATTGATATAAGAATGATCGCTGAGTATAATGAAGTAGTAGAAGAATATATAGAACATAAGGAGAATGATTAATGGATTTTTTATGCCCAAATTGTAGCAAACTTAACTGTATTGAACTTATTGAGAAAATATGTAATAATTTTGATCCAAATAGCGGTAAAATTGAAAGAATGGGCGATAAAGAATATTATTTTGAATGTTCAAAATGTAATTATCGTTTACCTGAATGGTTACTTAATGAAGAATGTTTACAGTATCTAGAGTATAAAGAGCTAACCAGATTTAGAAGATTGTATAAACAGATGGAATGATTATACATTTTAGAATCTCAAACTCAGTACTTATTAATGTAAGTATATAGAAAACAAGTAAAAGTGAGTCCTTATAACCAGCTAATAATAATACTTGACTTTGAGGAAAATTTTTTGTATATTAAAAAAGGAGGAAATGAATGAATGAATTAGAATGCCCTAAGTGTGGTTCTGATGATGTAATGGCTTGGGCAAAATGTTATTTTGATGTAGATTACTTCGGTGTAACCAAAGAGTTACCATCTGAGTATAATACATATAACTTTTATTGTTGCGAATGTGATTTTACAACAAACGAAATCAATAAATTCTACGCAAAGGGGGAACAATGAGCATAAAGTTAGAGTCAACTACATTAACAACTTCGAGTTTTAACTCTGTTATAATTGTAGATGGTATTAGATATGCAGTTAATTTTGAAGTTGAGTATCAATCAGATAGCGGAATAGAATCTATAATCGTAACAGATATTTTAAATGATATTTCAGAACAAACTCAGAATAATTTAGTTATAAAAATTGAAGAATTTCTGTATGATAACGAACACCTTTTCTCGGAGTAATTGATGAAAACATGGAAGATAATAATTAAATTAGATTCAGGGCAAAGTATAATCGACGTGTGTAAAGCCCGGAACATACAACAAGCAATGATAGAAACCGGTTCAAATTTTAATTTACCAGCTTTTAATAGGGATGAGGCGATAAGTGTAACAATAACACAATTACGTAATCTTAAACAATTGGAGGAATTATGAGTAAACGTGCACATGCTTTTAAATTAGATTATAAAAGTATTCCGCAAAGTTTTAATGTTGATAGTATGCGAGATGATTTATATGAGTGGTTGCATCAACAATGTGGTTACAGTTCAAGTGAAGGCTCGTTAGGATATTTACTTATAGGTGAGTACGAATTAGGGTTATTAACAGAGAGTATAGAAGAGGGTGAGTTTGAGAAACCAGATGAAATACGGAAGTTTATAACGTTAGTTCGTGCGGATATAAAAGTATATGACCCGGTACACAGAGATGCAGTTCATTATATAATTTATTAAAGGAGTAAAATGGAACTTTATATTTTAGAAAAATCAGAATTACTACTAAAAGAGAAACCGGAGTTAAAAGTAGGTTTAGAATTAGTTAAAGGTTCTCACGGACGTATATTTTTAAAGATAAATAATAATAAAATAGGTAAGGCGAAAACAGTGGTAACGCTCAAAGATAATGGTAAAGTTAATATCTATGTAAATATTATTGAAAAATACGGGTTTGATGACGTTTGTGTGTACGATGACGCTTTTGCTCATTGGGATGATGAGTATATTAATAAATTAGTTAAAGAATTAGAAGTCACAAAAGCAGAATTAATTGAAGCAAAAAAGTTTATTCGCAGAACAAACGATACTGTCGCGATGTTTAATCGAATGTATGATTCTATAAAGTTGAAATATAAAATTTAACACAGGAGGTAAATTTTATGAGTACAAGAGCACAAGTAGGTTTTTATCGAAAAAACAAGAAAGATTTCGATGATTTTGAAGCGTTACTTTATCACCACTCTGATGGATACCCAAGTTATCTATTTCCAGACATAGCTAAATTTTTAATAGATTTTGACGCTAACAGAGGTATTAATGATTTAGAATATGCCGCTGCAAATTTAATAGCATACTGGCGATTAGGTTACAGTGGTTGTTTAACGAATAAATTGGAATGCGTTGAAAAATTAACGAGGTATACAGGATTAGGGATCTCTCGTAACTTTCATGGGGATATAGAATATTTTTATGCTATATATGATGATGGTATGGTAGAGATATATGATGTTAGTTATTCTAAATTTAACCTAATTGGAAAAACTAGTATATGTGTACTAAGTAATTTACACGAAGACTTAATACAAGAATTTGCAAATGCTGTAGAAAACGTTGATATTGAATCAGGTGATATTTATTTAACAAAGGAGTAAAAATGGACTGCGATCAAACAATAATAAACTTAAGTATTGAGGCGTTAGAAACCGACAGCTCACACCATAAACAATGGTATTTAGAACAAATATTAAAAGTATTAGTAAGTGATAAAAAATTCGAAGAACTTAAATATAAATGGGAAGAAGGAATAGCACCATAGGAGGTAATATGTTTAACAAAAGGGAAAGTTGGGAACTTATAGATAAAGTTGAAATGTTAGTCGCTGGTAGCGAGGGGAATACATTATCAACAGAAGCCCGGTTATTTATTGACTGGATGGTAGGTAATCCTGGCAGTGCAACTACTAAAGAATTTTTACTCTGGTGGGATAACGAGTTTTTAGGTAACATAGACTGGTATGGATGTAGTACATTTTGTGATAACTGGATAGAGCCGGAAGATTTAGATAGTTTTTTAAAATTTGTAAATAGCGAAATTGATTTAGCTTATTACCCACTTTTTAAATAGGAGAAATATGTTAACTTTAGCTCAGTTAGAAAAAACTCAATCTAATACATATAAATTTGCTGTAGGTTGCTTTGAAACAAACACTCTTATCGAATTATTAGAAGCATTAGCGTTAGAAATAACAGATAGTTCAGATAGGAAAGAGTGGAAGATCAACGCGACACAATGGAGAACAGCGATAGTTGCAGCATTATATGAACAAATTATGGGAATGTTGGAATAAAGTACTCAAATATTTAATATTAACTAAGCGATCAACGTTAAGATATAGAAATTTTTATTCAATATAGTAGAAAAATTAAAGGATAAATAAAATGCCTTATATAGTAGATAATGGTTATTCAGGTTTATACCTATATATTTTAGGTATATTAAAAGCAGAAAAGGATTTCCAAGGAAGTAATTATAATGAAAAAAAGTTTAAAAAGGAACTATTTCAATTTGTTTCTAAAAGTGTTTTATTTAAAAAATTTACAAATAAAGAAATAGCTAGAGTAATATATCATAAATAAAAGGAGAGTTATTATGGGTTTAGATATTTATTTATATAGGTATGGTATCCCACAAAGAGAGGATGAGAGATTAGCTTCTGAGTATGAAAAAGCTAGTGATAAAATTTGCAAAAAAATACAAGAAGGTCGAGAATTTTATGAATTAACAGAAGTAGAAAAAACTAAAGCACATAGTCAAACAATGGTGGTAGCTAAAAAACTTGGATTAACCGGTAAATATGAGAGCCACCCGGATGTTAAAAAAGTAGAAAAAGATTCAAAGAAATACCCTTCCCATATGTTCAAAATAGGGTATTTCCGGTCATCTTACAACGATGGCGGTATTAATCAAGTACTCCAGCGTATTGGTTTACCGACCCTTGGTACTATTTTTGGTGAAACAAAAGAAGATAAATATTGTTTTAGACCCAACTAGAAGGAGTCTCTGGATGCTATAGACCATCTTATTGAGTTATACAGCAGCTATCTTACTACAGTTATATCTAAATATGATGTATTTACTGTATGTAAGAATTTATTTGTTGGTGATGAGGGTTTACCTGACTCTGAAGAATCAGCTTTAAGAATATTCTCGTCTCATTTAAATGGTTCAAATTCTACTGAAGATTACAGTAGTAAAGAAGGTCGTTTCTTCCCGAAAGGTTTACAAGTCGAGGCGATTATACCGGGAGTTAATACTGGATTCGGAGCTGATCGTTGTAGTTATATTGTTATCAAACCTACATACGAAGATCGATTATGGTATCTTCATGCATTAGAGATTGTGAAAGAAACCATAGAGTGGGTAATAGCACAACCAGATATAAAAAAATATTATTTGCATCGGAGTAGTTAATGTAAACCAGAAAAAAATAAACCTCAAATATTTAATATTAATAAACTTATCAAAAATATACAAATATTTTTAAAATAATACTTGACTTCTTGGTTTTATACCAGTATATTGTAATACTTCAACAGGAGGAGATATCAGCGGAGAATCAATTTTTGAAATCATCGTGTTAATAATCATATTACTAGTAATACTAAACTGTTAGGAACTATGTACGAAAGAATTATGCATATACACAGGGACTTATGCCCATCTGAGCAGAAAGTTTTTGACCATGTGTGGTTACAGTCTGAGATTGAACCGGGTGTACTTTTAAGTACAAATAGTATTACCACGGCTACAGGGCTAAGCCATTACACCGTATTTAAGTATTTAAAATTGTTAGTAAAAAAGGGTCATTTAATACCTAAGGAAACAATTGTCAACAAAGGTACTATTTATGTTGTTAATTTAAGTACTGATATAACTAAAAGTTATGAGGAAATGATGAGGAAGATAAAATTAGGAGAGATAAAAGATGAGCTGAATGCTCCACGTAGGAAATTTGTCCAGGAAGCTCGTGAGATTACTAAGTATTTACAACGTGAGTACGCCCGTGTTCTTCTCGAAAATAAGAAACCAGTAAAGGCTAAACAAGTAATGGAAAGTTGCTATTTTGATAGCAACCAAGGTTACTTAGAGAAGCATTTGCGACAAAACAGGGATAGAACTATTGACCAATTTAAACGAAATATTGACATCAGGGTCGCCGAGAGTCATTGGTTAACAAATCGACTTGGGATATTTAGCGTAATTTTCAACTTCGATAGACCCAAGTTCACAGAGAAACCTAAAATAATTTTAAACTTTGAGGAGTAATGTGTCAAAAAGAAGACTAGAAGAAGTTTTTAATGCAGAAGTATTATTTAGGCTATGGGACGATAATGTAAACAAGGATATACAACGGGAAGCAATTAATAATGTAAGGGTCTACAATCAAGTTAAATACCAGGAAGACCCTTATTTTCGTGTACTTGCCGACACGTTAGTTTCGGTAGTGTTAGCTAATGCGGATAAATTTTATGTAGAAAAGATAATTAACATAATTAAAGATTTAGTAAGAGATAACGTAAAATTTAAACAAATTTTACTTGAAGATGAGTAATGATTAAAAAAGAAGGTTTTATTGATACAGAAATCCATGAGAAACTAGATGAAATTACTGAGATGTTAAAAAATATACTCAAACTAGTGCTTCAACCGCGGAAAACAAAATGTGATAACTGTGGGAAATATATTGATGATACCTATGTACTGAGAGAAAAACTGTTGTGTTTTGTTTGCTATCACTGGAGAAAGTAAATTATTAAACGCAATAAAAACCCACGGGATAATCGAGGTTTACTTGATGGATTAAGAGATTTTAAAATTAGGAGAATAAATGATTTTATTTTTTAAAATAGCTGTACTTGTATGCAGTGTAGTTAGTTTATGTTTTGATATAAAACTAATTGATGAGACAACCCTCTCAAAGAACAGAGCTTGGTTATTATTCCATCTATCTACACTCTCATATGGAATTTGGTGGGTATTATATTAGAAGAGACGACTCAAGTAGACACTAAACCGAGGTAGAATGGAAGACTATTTAACATTATGGGGTATAACTCCTAACTTAAGACACAAACGATTCCAAGAACTGATCCCTGATAACCCATCCGGTAAATTTGAACGTTTGATTGAGACTTACCCAAATTGGGGATCTTCCGGACGGATTGTTCTTAGCCAGAATTCTGATATTATGAGTGTTATGGGTAATTTTTGCTCGCAACTCTACGAAAAACAGAGTATAAGCCAGTACTTCATGTTTAAAAATATATCCGAGTTTTTCACCGAAGATGTTCTTAAAATACAAGACTCGGACTTAACTGTTATTTTTGAAGTCGGAGGGTACAAGTTGTACCCCAATGAACAACGAGCTTTTATTGACATACTATACACGCTAAAAAAATTAAACCGTAACTATATACTTTGTGCCAGAGTAGACACGAGTACATTGGGAGAAAATTTAGGCATGGGTGTATCCTCCATTATAACCTCAAACTGTAAAGCAATTAAAATATGATTGAACCCTACAGTACAGCAAGTGAACAAGCTATTATTGGTGCTATCTTGCACGATAACTCCGTGTTAGAGATAGTAACCAATTCCCTCAAATCCGGTATGTTTTATGTAGAGCAACATGTGATAATCTTTAAATGTATCCAACAACTTTATCTCAGAGGTGATGGAGTTGATATCATAACACTTTCAAATTTTGAGGATATAACAGAAGCTTATCTTTACGAGTGCCTGAACACAACCTTGGGAATATCCATGTTAAAGACCCATATCGGCATTGTTTTAGAAATGTATACTAAACGTGTTTTATTGTACCAAGCCGGGCAGATACGTGAAAACGTACAGAACCAAGTTAAAACAGGTTTCGACATAGCCAAGGAAGTAAGTGCAAGCCTTAATAATATTATAGCATTCAAAACCCGAAGTAAGATTATAACTCCCGATAATATACTAAGTGTGCTGGATAAGCTACGTAAAGAACGTAAAGTAGAACAGTTTATAGAAACTAATTTCCCCAGGTTGAACAGTAAATTAGTAACAGGTTTCCCTTTGCAAAATATATCTGTTATAGCCGCGTGTGCGTCTCAAGGAAAGTCAGTATTTAAGAGTGCATTGGAACTACAAATGTGTGAACGTGGTGAAGGGGTAATATCTATAGCGTTGGAACAGACCGATGCTATAGAGCTTGAGCGTAAAATATCTTATATGTCAAGAGTACCATTCTACAATATAATGCGGGACAATATGACCACGGAGCAACGTATTGCAGTTAAAGAAGCAGGTGAGCGATTAAAATCTTACAATTTTCATTTACTGGCAGACAGGGGAGCTAGTATATCCACTATTCGGCACTTCATTGAATCAACGCTAACTAAGTACCCGAACAAGCGTATAGTTTTTATAGACTTGTTTAGCTACATAAGTGAAGTTATGGAAGCTGATAATACACCTCAGAAAATTACATTAGGGGTTAATGAAATGGCTATAATGAGCCAAGAGTATAATTTACATTTTTGTTTACTCGTGCACATAAAAAGAGACGCGGAAGAACGTGGGAAAAAGGATCAACGGGTACGAAGACCTCGAATACATCAGATTTTGGGGTCAAGTAGTTATCAAAATCGTGCCCGGTTGATATTTTTGCTCCACCGTCCAAAATACTATAACCGGGAAATAGCGGAAAATGTGTTAGAAGTAAACATAGCAAAACAATCCGAAGGTGATGCGGGTGACGGTACTACTTTATTATATGATTTTAAACCCGAGTACTTCGGTTTAACCGAGCAAGAACCCGAAGTCGAGGGGTTATATTTTGGTGAAAATTAATAAAGGAGAAAAATGAATAAACGAATAATCAAATCAATTTTAAGTCGTAAATTTAAGGATTTTCTCAGTTCTATTACTGATGAAAAGGTAAGAAAGCTAGTCCGGGAAAATACAATTATAACAGGAGGTAGTATAGTAAGCCTCCTGACTAAGGAAAAGGTTAATGATTTTGATTGCTACTTCACTAACTTAGAAACTACAGAGGCGGTAGCACGTTATTATGTTGACCAGTTTAACAAACTACATATTGGGAAATGTAATGTACGAACTGAGCCACCACAGGTTATAATAAAAGGAGATAGAGTTCGAATATCTATTAAATCTGCTGGGATAGTGAGCGAAAACACAAATGAGAGTCAATACCAATACTTCGAAAGGCAACCTATAGAGGATGGTGAAGATTATGTAGCTAATATTATAATGAATAATTTACAAGGTGCCGATGAGTTAGATGGTGACGCACTGGAGGAGGGTAAGACTAAGTACAGACCGGTATTTTTAACTGATAACGCTATAACTTTATCCCAAGGAATGCAATTAATAATTAGGTTCTACGGTGACCCGGCAGAGATACACGAGAACTTCGACTTTGTTCATTGTATGAATTATTGGATTTCCGGAGATAATAAATTAGTATTAAAACCAGAAGCACTCGAAAGTATATTAACTAAGCAATTATGGTACAGTAATTCCAAGTACCCTATTTGTGCATTCATCCGTTGCCGTAAATTTATTCGCCGGGGATGGCATATAAACGCGGGTCAAATGCTTAAAATATGTATGCAGATAAGTCAATTAGATTTAACAGATATTAAGGTATTGGAAGATCAACTTGTAGGTGTAGACAGTGCTTATTTTACTCAGTTGATAGACGCCTTGAAGGATAAACAATCAAAAGATCCAAATTTTCATGTAAATTTACCTTATGTAACTAGTATTATAGATAGGATATTTTAATTATAAAATTAAGAGTATTTGGGAAAGAGCAAGAAAATGAGACAATTTTTAATTTAGTGAATTCCGTATCCGGGTCTCACATTGCACTAGTTGTTGTAAACAGTTTAGGTGAACAATTATTCGAGTTACTTAGCATCGAGGATGATATAAAAGACGGAAAGGTATTGAGACTTAACCATAATATACCGAAAGAAGCAGGATTTAAGACGGACGGTGAGGGTAAGTTGATTCCATTTTGGGAACATTCTTAAAAAGGAGAATTGTGTATAAAATAGTACAAAAAGAAAGTGGAGGTAAAGCATTAGTTATATCTCAGCCAAATTAACCAGATTTACGATTCCAAATTAAATTAAAATATGATACTCACCATTGGGAAGAATTTAATGCTAAAGGAGAGATACAAATAACGCAAGAAGAAGCATTTTATTTAATTTGTAGTAATTTTTATAATTAAAGGAGTTGATACCATTGTTAAACGAATTCACAGAACGGAACTTTAACCAGAGTATAAAAAAAGGGAAAGTAATTGTAGACTTTTACAGCCAAACTTGTGTACCATGCAAAGATGTAGAACGAAAGCTAACCACTATTAAAGCTCAGTCTACGAACGGGTTAGTTATCGGTAAAGTAGATGTAGATAAGAACCCGAGCTTAGTAGCTACGTACTCTATAACAAGTTTACCGTCTCTTCTGATGTTCAAAGACGGTAAACCCATGGAGCAGATAATAGGTAACGTAAGTATAACACGAATTAAAAAAACATTTGGATTATGAATATAAGAAAAGTAGCACACAAAAAATCTTTTAGTATGTTTCCTCCAGAAAGGGGCTACCATCCTATAATGTTCCGTTATATGGAATGGAAGAAAGAACAATTAAAACAATTAATAGTTAACATGAGTAATTTTTGGAAAGATGACAAAGACTCAATAAGAGATAAGTTTCCAAAAGGAATAAACATAGAGTGTTTCTATAAGGAAGAAGTAATTTTTGGTGAAGAATATGTACAGAAACATTGTTTTAATATCCCTATTTATTTTACTTGGTTGAAAGTTAGTTATGATAATATTACTCGATAATGTCTACGCTAGTGTAATGGAACCAATTCGCACTGATATCATCCAACAAGCTTGTAGTTTCACACATACAGACTTTGGGTACCGTTGGACTTGCCTCCGTTGTAATACAGCGGTTAAATGGGTTAACAAGAAGGCATATTGTAATACATGTAGTAGTTATTGTGATTTCAGGAATATGAGGAAGCAAAATAAGCCTAACTTTATCGAGTTTTGTTATTTTAAAAACAATCAGTTCCCAACCGGGCTTTTTCGTCGTGTGGCAGATGCATTAATATCTAATAAAATAAAATTTAATTGGGCTGATATTAGAGAGAAGCCTGTAACAACTAAACCCTGGAGTACAGATAATGATATAAAACTCCATTACTTTCAGCAGGATGCAAGCGACATAAATGCTAAAAAAACTAGGGGGATCACGGTCATACCTACACGCGGGGGCAAAACTTACGTTATTTATGATTTAATTAGAAGACTCGGTTTATTGAGCTTAGTAGTAGTACCTAATTTAACATTATTGAATCAAACATATGATTTCTTAAAAGATAATTTTAAGGATAATATTGTCGGTATGGTCGGTGATTCAATATTCGAGCCTAATAAAGTTACTGTAGCGACTATCCAGACATTGAATAGCCGTATTGGTACACCCGAGGTACAGAAATTATTATCAAGTACCCAGTGCCTGGTTCTCGACGAAGCACATCATGTAAACTTCAGTAAAAAGAATGGTGAGTATAGTGAGTATAATACATGGATGAATACTTGTATGCAAATTCCAGCGTATTATCGCTTTGGTTTCACCGCTACCCCGGGAAAACCAGCTGACTCCGACAGGTTACTGTTAGAAGCTACAACAGGCTCTGTACAATATAAAATATCATTAGCTAAATTAGTAAAAGAAGGGTACATATTACAACCGAAGGTATCGGTGCGTAAGTTCCAACATAAGGAAGTAAAGTACATTAATAGTAAGAGACAACCTCAAAATGATTGGAAAGATTGGCAACAGGCTGAGAAATTAGGTATAGTCACCAATATGGAGAGATGTGGGTTCATAGCGTCGATAGCAGAAGAGTATGTTAAAGACGGTAAGAATTTATTAATACTAGCTGATAAGATAGTACACGCTAATAATATACGAAAATACTTACCTGCGAGTCTATACCTCGATGGAAAAGACAAGACTGAAAAAAGACAAGTAGTAATTAAAGAGTTTGAAGATACAAAAAGTTCTATTCTCGTGTCTACTCTTTTTAAAGAGGGTGTAACTATTATATTTAACGGGTTACTGATAGCAGCAAGTTTTTCAAAAGAACGCAGAGTTATACAAACTTGCGGACGGGTGCTTAATGTCGAGGGAGGTACCGGGGAGATAATAGATATACATGATATTGACGGGTCAACACTGGAGAAGCGATTTAAACTACGTAAACGAGTTTATAAAAAAGAAGGGTTTATAATAAAATGATAGATATTTATTTTAAATTATATTACAAAGGTGAGGCTGTAGGTTATGAGCGACACTCATCTAAGAAGCCTTGGGGAAGTGTTTACATATCACACTCAATTGATAGTAGTAATTGGTATTGTGTGACATTTGACCCTGATGTAGCGTATATAAAGCACGATGATAAAGCACAGTTTATAGGGTTAACAAATAAAGACGGTAGAAGAATGTATTTTAAAAACTTTTCAACCCATGGTGAAATTTGTGTTTAGTAACTACTATAGTATAGCTCTAACTTTTCAAAAATTCCAGTTTAATTTGTAGAGGCTAATGTACAAAAGAATTTTAGAATTTGATGACACGGATAAACCCATGGTTATGGTAGTCGATGAGTATATAAAAACCACTACCCATACTTCATTTTCCAA
>SDBU01006490.1_pt1 | contig 13731 bp, 16 predicted proteins | sample 2277071 | NCBI WGS metagenome assembly SDBU01 (sample SAMN10397929, study PRJNA504765) | marine sediment metagenome | isolation source: marine sediment core GS08_GC12, 126 cmbsf | place: Arctic Ocean: Gakkel Ridge, Loki's castle | collected 2008
GCATAGGACACCCAGCATATATACCCCTCATTCTTTACCTCCTTTCCGAGGGTATATTATAGCACCTGAGTGTTACCTATGTATCTCATCTTTTGCAGTTCTTGTCCTACGATCGTGATAAGTTATGATTCTCATCAGTGTGAGAGCTGACGATAGTCATTAAACTGTGCCTTATTGAACGACTTCCAACTGTAGCCTGCGGTCTTTTTAACGCACCCTATTATCACGCCTATCAACTCTCCACGGTGGAGAGAGCCGGGGCGGGCCACCGTCGTGCCTACGAGAATCGGTCTAATTACTGCTTCCTCGTGAATGTAACTTTCGGTACAAAAGTTACTTCGTCTACATAAGTATTTGTAAAAAACTTGGGCAGTTGTCTAGCAAAGAAAAACAGCGATTTCGATTTTAATACTTTTAGATACTAATACTTTCCCAGTACTATCAAACATGTCTCGAAAGGTCGATAACTTGAAAGAAATACTTGCCAAGATTAATTATTGTATATAGACTAAATAATATTAATGATGAGGATGCGAATTCAAAGGAGGTATCTTTAAGAATGTGGGATAGGCTCAAGGAAGACCTTCAAGTCATCTTCGATAGAGATCCGGCAGCACGGAGCCTGGCAGAGGTAATCTTTTGCTACCCCGGTCTACATGCTATCTGGCTACACCACATAGCTCATTACCTCTGGAGTCATAATTTCCGCTTTTTAGGCCGGCTCATCTCCCATATAAACCGTCTTCTGACTGGGATTGAGATTCATCCGGGGGCAAAGATTGGAAGAAGATTTTTCATTGACCACGGAATGGGAGTGGTTATAGGGGAAACTGCAGAAATCGAAGATGATGTCCTCGTATATCAGGGAGCGGTTCTGGGAGGAACCACCCTGGGGAAGAAGAAGCGTCATCCCACCATTGGGAACTCTGTAGTTATAGGTGCTGGAGCTACCATCCTTGGGCCCATTAAGATAGGGGAGGGAGCCCTCATTGGATCAGGATCAGTAGTCATCCAGCCGGTTCCTCCAGGTGCCACCGTAGTAGGAGTGCCGGGCCGGACAGTGGAGCGAAAGAAACCTTCCGTAGAACCCCTGGTAGACCTGGAGCACGGTAAGCTACCCGATCCGGTAGCCGAAGCAGTGAATATCTTGGTGAAGAGGATTCAGAAGCTAGAGGAAAAAATAGCAGAATTGGAGGAAAGAAAAGAAATCTCTCTCCATCCAAAAAAACAGCGGTAGAAAAAGAGCAACATCCTCCGCCTGAGGGTAATATAGGCAGGCGGAGGATGTAAGTGTATGGTGGTTACCTAAAACATCTCATACCTGGGAAACTACCCCCTCGTGCCCACGGCAATGTACCTCTGCCCCAAACAGAATCTTCATACCAGATTCCGTATTCATTTTCCTCACAGTACGCGTGATGCTCCTCGACGAGTTGTAGTCGTATTTCTAGCTGTTCCTGGGTCAGAAGACCTGCTTTAACCAGATCCTCCAGACGTTCCCTTTGGACTGTCAGCATCTCCTGGTGAAAGTCTTGCAATGTGAGGTCTTTTTCCTCGGCAATGGTCCGGATGCTCTTGCCGGCATCGAACTCTTTCTTGAGCTCATCAACAGACATTCCTAAGAGTTGGGTACTTACCTCCAGTATCTGGGTGTACCCGTAACTCGGTCCGGGCCAAAAGTCTTGTCCTCGGCCTCTTCCTCTCCGAGCATAGACGCCCGTTGCATACAAGGCAACGGTTCCGGCTACCACGGAGCCAATGATCACAGCAACGATTATCTTCTTCATCGTCCCTACCTCCTTTAACTGGTATTTTGGTGAAAAGCACTTTACCTTTCAATATATAATACACCTCCGTCGCTAATTTATTTCAAAGGTAGGGCAAAAATTTGCTCGATTACTTTCGGAAACCATTGTTGAACGGAGGATTTTGGTGAGATGGACGAGCGTTGACTAAGAGATGAGGATTACTGGCGAGTTCGCGGGAAGGTTTGTAGCTCATTTCTTCCCCTTCCCCGCCCTCTCATAAGTCCTCTACCTACATTGGTGAGCATGAGTGCAGAAGCACGGAAAATTTTTCCATCCCATTCCCCTACTACCCGGATGCGGTCCCCAACTTTAAGATCGGATTCCGGGGGAAGGAGAGTATTCCTGGTGAGTTCAATAAACACCTTCTCTTTTTCGCTGCTTTCTACCACCAGGTTACCGTTTCTGATTTCAACTACCTCTCCTACTAAACCCCTCCTACCTATTTCTCCCCTTCTTCCGTAGAAAGGGCGTAGGATAGGGATTTTGCCTTGAGCGACTTTCTCTTCTATTGCTTCGTCGATTCCGCTAAGAGCCAAGGCTGTACCAGCAACAAAAATGAGCAGGAGAAGAGCTGCCAGAAGTTTATTGAAGGGTTTTCTATAGGAAATGTCGTAGCGGGAAAGAATCATGCTAGCAACAACAAAGAATGCTACCCCGATCAAAATCCAGTGATAGGGAAAGGATTCCAGGAAAGCCAGAATGCCTATCTTACCAAAGGAAAGGAACTCCAGGCTTCCTGAGACCTTCATGGTGAAGAAAGCAAGGTTAAGAAAGAGAATAGCCAGGATCAGAGAAAGTGCAAGTCCTCCCCCAAGTCCTAATTTTTGGGCTAGGAAAATATACTTAGAGCGAAAGCTGATTCCCTCATCCTTGATTCTCTTCATTATTCTTGCTTCTAGATTGACTTTATTGTTCTCGTTCATGCTACTAACTCACCCCCTTTTTCTCACATATAGCTTTCAAAATTCGTTTTCCTCTAAAAATAAAGGTTCCTACGGTCTTAGTAGGCACTCGTAGAATATCACTAATTTCCCGGTAGGATTTATCTTCAAAATAGTATAAGACTAAGGGTTCTCGATATCTAGCTTCCAGTTCATCCAGACATTGTTTTACCCTTTCTCGTATTTCTTTTTTGATAAAGACATCCTCAACTGAATCAGCTTTGCTCTTCGGGGAAAAGCCAATATTCTCTAAGCTCTCTAAGGAAATCTGTTTCTTTCTGGCTGTCTTTTTTAGGAAATTTATTCCCTCATTATGAGCAATCCGATAAATCCAGGAGGAAAATTTCTTCTTGGTATCAAAACCAAATAGATTTCGGTAGGCTTTAATAAATACATTCTGCAGCAAATCTTCTGCTTCGCTGGGACGATTGGTGAGGTAACGGAGATAATGATAGAGTTTTTGTTGATAACGCCTAACTATTTCTGCATAAAGTTCATTGTCTTCGCTGCGAATCTTTTCCGCTAATTCTTCATCAGATAGGTCTTTCGTAGACAGAATCAACTGGTCTATCATTTTTCATTGCTTAATTGTGTAGCTTGCGGGGCTCGCTCTTCCTACCCCTCAAGCCCAACTATTTGCAGGACTTCTCTGGCCAGAAAGTCTCCAAAAAAAGTTCTCAGGTCATCCCAAAATAATTTTCAAAGATTAGCTTTATCCTAACTGAAAGGGGGAGTGTGTCAAAAAATTTGGGCGAAGTTCTGTTACGCCACAAATACTTGACGAAAACCATAATTCTTCTATTGTATATACTTCTAATAATTGACAAAAATTGTTATAATAATTTATTCCTACCTATTCCCAGGGAGGGAGTGTTCCAATGAGACTATCCGCCAAGGGAAGATATGGAGTAAGGGCCATGTTTGATCTGGTTATACACAGATCAGCCGGTCCTATTTCCGTCAAGAGTATCTCCCGGAGACAAGGGATCTCTATCAACTATCTGGAACAGATCTTCAACCAACTAGGTAGAGCGGGCCTAATACAGAGCATAAGAGGACCAGGAGGAGGCTTTATATTAAGCAGAACCCCGGGTGAGATCAAAATACTGGACATTATCAAAGCCCTGAAGGAACCCACCTCCCCTGTAGCCTGTGTGGACGATAAAGACCCGGACCAGTGCGAAAGGATAGATACATGTGTTACTCGCCTGCTTTGGAAAAGATTGGGAGAGAGAATAAGAGAAGTCCTAGAGAATACAAGTCTTGAAGATCTCCTCAAAGAGACAGACCAGCTCCCCAGGGCTTCCCAACCAGAACACCATCACATGTTCAATATCTAAAGGAGGAAAGATGAAAAGAATCTATCTGGACTACAATGCTACTACCCCCATCCATCCTGAGGTTCTTAAGACGATGTTGCCATACTATAGAGATTCTTTTGGTAACCCTTCCACCATTTACTTCTTTGGTCAGGAGACAAAAAAGGCCATCGAGGAGGCTCGGGAAAAGGTAGCTAACCTTTTGGGAGCCGGTCCGGAAGAAATAGTTTTCACCAGTGGAGGAACAGAGGCGGATAACTTTGCTCTGAAGGGAGTATCTTCTGTTCTGGAAAAGAAAGGAAGGCATATTATCACCTCCGCCATTGAACACCATGCCGTCCTTTCCACCTGTCAGTATCTGGAAAAAAGAGGCTTTAAAGTAACCTATTTACCGGTGGATAGGTACGGATGGCTTGATCCAGAAAAAGTAGAAAATGCCATAACCAAAGAGACTATTCTCATCAGCATTATACACATCAGCAACGAGGTGGGAACCATACAGCCCATCCCCGAGATAGGAGAGATAGCTCAAAGAAGGGGTATTTATTTCCACACCGATGCTGTGCAGACCGTGGGAAAAGTGTCAGTAAAGATAGATAAGTTAAAAATTGATCTCCTCTCCCTTTCTGCTCACAAATTTTATGGGCCAAAGGGGATAGGAGCTCTTTATATCCGTAGCGGCACCCATATTCATCCCCTCATTCACGGCGGTCACCAGGAGAGAGTTCGTCGAGCTGGAACAGAGAATGTACCAGGAATAGTTGGGTTAGGACAGGCAGCCGAGATAGCCTCTCGGGAAATGGAAGAAGAAGCCAAACGTATAGAGAACCTACGCAATAAATTGGAGACAAAAATTAAAGAAAATATCCCCCATATTTTTATAAATGGCCATCCCAGCAAAAGATCACCCAATACCCTGAACGTTTCTTTTGAATTTGTGGAGGGAGAATCACTGCTCCTAAATTTGGATCTTAAGGGAATCGCTCTTTCCACTGGCTCAGCCTGCACTGCTGGTTCCCTGGAACCTTCCCATGTTCTAAAGGCTATGGGGATTCCTCCTCAGTTGGCCCAGGGGTCTTTAAGATTTTCCTTGGGTCGGGACAATAAAGAAGAAGATATAGACTATACCGTGCAAACCTTGAAAGAAATTGTGAAAAGACTAAGAAAGATATCTCCTTTATATCAGCAGGAGGAAGCAGGGGAAAGGAGCTCGTCTAAATAGAATCAAGATTCATCTTTAAAAACAATAAAGAAGCATCCAGAAGTGCAAAATATGGAAAAAACATGGTAAGACTACAAAAACTAAGAGAAAAGATAATTAAGTTAAAGAAGGAAAGAGACGCCGTTATTTTAGCTCACAATTATCAATTAGCTGAAGTGCAAGATATAGCAGATTTTGTAGGAGATTCGCTTGACTTAAGCCGGAAAGCTGCCAAAAATCAGGCCAAGATCATTGTCTTCTGCGGAGTCCACTTTATGGCGGAAACGGCCGCCATCATCTGCCCGGATAAGATGATTCTTCTACCCGAGCTTGCGGCAGGATGTCCGATGGCGGACATGATTACTCCAGAGGCACTAAGAGACAAAAAGAACAGGGATCCTGGGCTCCTCGTGGTGTGCTATGTTAATTCCAGTGCCGAAGTTAAGGCTGAGTCAGACATCTGCTGTACCTCGGCTAATGCGGTAAAGATAGTCCAAAGCTTGAATAGAGTGAACCATATTCTTTTTGTCCCTGATCAGTATCTGGGTCACTACGTGGGAAAACAAACGGGAAAAGAGCTGATTTTCTGGCCTGGTTATTGCCCCAGTCACCTGAGGATCCTCCCTCAGGATATTCTCAGATTAAAGAAACAATATCCAGGCAGTAAAACTTACGTGCATCCTGAATGCCGACCTGAGGTCATTGAGCTGGCTGATGAGGTTCAGAGTACGGGGGGAATTTGTCGATCTGTTGGGCAAAGTCAGACAGAGACTTTCATTATAGGTACAGAGATTGGAATTATTCACCGACTGCGTCGGGAGAACCCTGGGAAAAGATTCTTGCCTGCTTCCGAACAGGCTATATGTCCTAACATGAAACTTATCACTCTGGAAAAAGTCCTCTGGTCCCTGGAGGAGATGCAATATCCTGTAAAAGTTCCTGAAGAGACAGCGAGGAAGGCAAGAAGGGCTCTAGACAAGATGTTGACCCTAGGTTGACTACCAGGCTGGCAAGAAATTATACTCCCTCCTTCAGGAAGAGCGGCTTTGAAAGAGTATAGAGAGCGCTTGTCCTGGGAAAGGGGCCCTGGAAGATTGGTGATAGGTCAAGGAGGTGATGAAGTATGGGGATAGAGAGAGCCGCCTCTGCCCCAGATGCGGAGAACTCATCTTCAGTTACTAAGGAGAAGCCTAAGGCAAGAAAGGGCAGGATGCGAATAGCCAATAATATTACTGAACTTATAGGTAAAACACCCCTCATTAAATTAAGCAGGATAGCTAAAGATGTAGGAGCAGAGGTGGTAGGAAAACTGGAATCCTTTAACCCCTGCGGAAGTGTTAAAGACAGGATTGGAGTGAGTATGATTGAGGCAGCCGAGAAAAAGGGATTAATTAAAAAGAATACCATTCTGGTTGAGCCGACCAGTGGTAACACGGGAATTTCTCTGGCCTTTGTGGCTGCCGTCAAAGGTTACCCACTGATCCTGGTTATGCCGGAGACTATGAGTCTGGAAAGAAGAAGTCTCCTTAGGGCCTTCGGGGCAGAGCTTGTTTTGACACCGAGCTCCGAAGGAATGAACGGAGCGGTAAAAAAAGCAGAGGAGCTAGCAGCTAAAGATCCACGTATCTTTATCCCTCAACAGTTCAAAAATCCTGCCAATCCCGCTATTCATCGGCAAACTACCGCCAGGGAGATCTGGGAGGATACGGCAGGGAAAGTGGATATACTGGTGAGCGGAGTGGGAACAGGAGGAACCTTTACCGGTGTGGCTCAGGTAATAAAGAAAAAAAAACCAACCTTTAAAGCTATTGCGGTTGAACCGGCTGACTCAGCCGTCCTTTCCGGCAGGGAGCCGGGTTCCCATAAGATTCAGGGAATTGGAGCTGGTTTTATTCCGGAGGTTCTCGATACCCAGCTCATTGATGAGGTAATCCAGGTTAAGAATGAAGAGGCGAGAGAAACTACTCGTAGACTGATTAAAGAGGAGGGGATTCTGGCCGGGATATCTTCAGGAGCGGCGGTTTTTGCTGCATTAAAGGTAGCTGAAAGAGAGGATTCCAAAGGAAAGCTTATCGTGGTCATTCTCCCTGATACAGGGGAAAGGTACCTAAGTACAGATCTATTTGGTGGCTGAGGAAAACTGGATAAGGCAGGAGGTAAAAATGCTCAAAACCATCAGAGAGATAAATGAGAAAATAAAAAGAGGGGAAGCGGTTGTAGTTACGGCAGAGGAGATCATTGATATTGTCGAGGAAAAGGGAGTTAAGATAGCCTCTCAGGAAGTTGATGTAGTAACCACAGCCACCTTTGGTCCTATGTGTTCTTCGGGGGCCTATTTGAATATTGGACATTCCAAACCCAGGATAAAGCTGGGAGGTGGAAGGGTTTATCTTAATGATGTACCCGCCTATACAGGATTCGCTGCTGTAGATATCTTAATTGGGGCTAACGCTCTACCAGACGACGATCCTCGAAATAAAATTCACCCGGGTGAGTTCAGCTACGGAGGGGGTCATGTGATTGAGGATTTAGTAGCAGGTAAAGACTTAAAACTCACAGCCACTGCCTATGGGACGGACTGCTATCCCCGAAAGAAACTGGAAACCTGGATCAACATTAAAGACCTCAATGAAACCGTTCTCTTCAACCCCCGCAATGCCTATCAAAACTATAATGTAGCGGTTAATCTCTCTGATAGAGTTATCTATACCTATATGGGAATATTAAAACCTAAGCTCGGTAACGCCAACTACTGCAGTGCCGCTCAGCTCTCACCTCTTCTCAATGATCCCTACTACAAGACCATCGGCATAGGAACCAGGATCTTCCTGGGAGGAGGAGTAGGTTATGTTGCCTGGCAGGGAACCCAGCACAATCCCACTGTTCCCCGCACCTCCAATGGGGTTCCCCGGGCCGGAGCAGGTACCCTGGCCGTAATGGGAGATTTAAAAAAGATGAGCCCAGAGTACTTAAAGGGAACAACCATGACTGGATATGGAACCACTCTCACTGTAGGAATCGGCATCCCTATCCCTATTCTTAATGAGGAGATACTTACCTATACTACGGTCAAGGATGAGGATATTTATGCACAGGTAATAGACTACAGCCAGGCTTATCCTGATTTTAAGCCAGGGAGTCTGGGGGAGGTGAGCTACCGAGAGCTCAAAAGCGGAAGGATCTTGGTACAGGGAAAGGAGGTTCCCACGGGAAGTCTTTCCAGCTACGCTAAAGCAAAAGAGATTGCTGATATTCTTAAAAGTTGGATAAAGAAAGATAAGTTCCTTCTCACAGAACCCGTTCAAAGCCTCCCTTCAGCGGATTCTGGATTAACTTTCAAGCCCCTTAAGGAAAGGCCTTTAGAGTAATTTAAGATATCAAAGGAGGCTTTTATGCAAAAGAAGAAAGTCGTGCTGACATTTCCCTACAAGTTAATCAATGAGCCCATAACCTATCATCTTATCAAGAATTACGATCTTAAGGTGAATATCCTCAGGGCCCGGATTAATCCGCGAGAAGAGGGGCGCCTGATGATCGAGATAGGTGGGGAGGAGAAATCTTTAGAAAAGGGAATGAACTATCTTAAGGACCTAGGGGTTGAGCTTGAGCCGCTGGCTCAGGATATAAGATGGCTTGATGAGAAGTGTACCCACTGCACTGTCTGTATTCCTATCTGTCCCACTGAGGCTATTAGTCTAGATCGAAACCAGATGATAGTATCCTTTGATAAGGACAAATGTATAGGTTGTGGTCTATGTGTGCCCGCCTGTCCCTATAAAGCTGTAGAGATCCTATTTTAAGAGTTCTATTTACAAAGACAGTTTGGCTCTGATCCTACAATCTTGAAGGAAGAGTTCAAGGGTAGATTTATCGATTATGAGGATCCTCGATTAAGCAAAGTTATGACTAGAGATGGGTCTATTTCAATCTAACCTCTTTCCTTTTATGCTTATATTAACTTCTTTTAGCGGTATCTCCTTGCCCGAGGCAGAGATCGCCGATTCAACCATGCTCACCAAGCCAAAACAGCAAGGCACCTCCATGTGGACGCAGGTTATGGATTTTATATTGTTATCCTTCAAAATCTGGGTAATCTTTTCCTGGTAAAATTCGACATCATCCAATTTAGGACAACCTACCAGCAAAATCTTTCCTTTTAATAGCTCATGGTGAAAATCTGCATAGGCAAAGGGAGCACAGTCTGCGGCTATCAATAAACTAGCTCCCTTTAAATAGGGAGCATTTGGTGGAACAAGCATAATCTGAATCGGCCATTGCCTGAGCTCGGATATGCCCTTGGACATAGTATTCTTTTTCTCAGCCGCTTCTTCCTTCTCTCTAAAATCCATTACTTTTGAGCCTGGGCAGCCAGAAAAGACGGACGTATGTCTACTGGCCAGGGATTCTTCCTCAAGATGAATTTCTATATTTCTCTCTTTTAGGAATTCTACTGCCTGCTTAAAGTATTCGTCCTGATTGTGTTCTTTGAGATGCTTCAAGTGTGCCTTTATTACATTCTTTCCTTGCCTTGTAATATTCTCCATAACCTTTCTTTCATTGTACTCTTCCGCCTCTCTTTCCTCAATGGTAATTGCGCCTTCAGGGCAACTTCCTATGCAGGCACCTAATCCATCGCAGAATAGGTCACTTATAAGCCTTGCCTTACCATCTATGACCTTTAGGGCTCCTTCAGGACAGTCGGGAATACATAAACCACACCCATCACACTTTTCTTCGTCAATTCTTATTATTCCTCTTTTTGCCATAGGAATATTATCCTTTTTTGAATAGGCTACTCTAACACCCCGAGATAGGTAAATTGACTTGCTCATAAATAAGACAAAAATAGTCTCATTAAAGTGCAAAAAACCTTCTCCTCCTACTTCTTTAAGACTTTCTCACCTTTTTTCTCCTTTAACTGTCTCCACATCTCTAGCCCCAGACATTGCTCCGCGGCTCCACACCAATCAACACAGGAAGGAGTTTTCTTCCCGTAGACTTCTTTACCACAGCGAGAACATTTTGCCCTTAATTCATCTGAGAAAATCTCCACCTCCCAGCCGCAAGCAGGACATGGGTAAAGTTCTGCCTGTAGATTCTTGTCAGATTGACCAGGACACCGATAGCCCCTCATTACTACCTCCCCTTCAGACCGATTCCACTCTTTTTACTTCGGGAACTTCCTTTTTAAGAACCCTTTCAATCCCCGCCTTTAAAGTCATATTGGCCATGGGGCAGCCTCCACAGGCTCCGGTAAGTCTAACTTTAACTACTCCCTCCTCACTAACACTAACCAATTCCACATCACCCCCATCGGCTTGCAAGGATGGCCTTACTTTAGCCAGGGCTTTCTCAACCTTTTGCTGCATTTTGTTTTCCTCCCTCAATCAGATCCTTAATAGTAGTCTTGTTTAAAATTTCAAGAAAATTCTGCTGGGCTTTTCGCCAGAAATTCGAGGCCATACATTCACCGGAGCGAGGGCAATCCTCTTTTTCTCGAAGACACCTGACTAAGCCCATTTCTTTTTCCAAAGGCTTAATTATCTCGGCTACGGTGATATCTTTTGCGGAACGAGCAAGACTAACTCCTCCCCTTCTACCCTTGAAGGAATTAATTATACCACATTTGACTAAGATTTGGAATATCTTTCTCAAGAATTCTTCAGGGATCTCGGTAGCCCGGGAAATTTCATCTAGAGAGTAGCGGTGGTCTTCACTCCTCTGTGATAAATAAAGAACGGCGGCCATGCCATAATCTGCTCCCTGGGTCAATTTCATTGGATTTCCCTTAATTGGACTAATTTAGTCTTATTATAACTGAAAATTTTTACTTGTCAACCCCTTCTCCCCCCTCTGACAACTTGCACCATACGCAAAAAGGCTTGTGGCAACGGGATTAAAGCTACATTTAATCCTTTATCATTGGCACCTCGCCTGGAACCATTTCCTACTTGGCTTCGATAATGATGAAAGAATGGAATTTGTAAAATATCCAAATGTAAGCGAGTGCTCCGGCTAATAGGGCCCAGGTAAATCCAAAGAGTATGGCCATTATTACCGCCAGGATCGATCCTAGCACGGACATAACTGCGTTAACTGCCCACATCCAGGCAATATCCTCGGGGAAGAAATCCTTTAAGATCCTAAGCCCTGTTGGGAAGGGCATGCCCATTAAAAACCCCAGAGGAAAAATTATAGCCATAGTGATTAGAGAGCGAGCTAAGATGGAGAAAGATAGGAATTTATCTAAAAGGAAGGGTAAGCCAAAAAGATAAGCCACTATCATGGCCGCTATACCTAGGGCAACCAGGGAAATCTTTCGGGTTAGTCTTTTTTTAAAGAAATTGCTGGCCAGGCTGCCAAAACCTCCTCCCAAAAGGATGGAAAAGAGAGTTACAGAGAAGGCTAAGGTAGGATAGCCTAAGAATAGAATAAATTTCTGTATTAAGGCGATCTCGATGAGCATGAACCCTACTCCCAGGCAGGTAAAGTAGAGGAGAAAATGGAATATACCGGGAGTAGCCTGAGAGCTTTTAAGCTTCCTTTCCTTTCTTTTAAAATAAGAAGGTATTAAAAAAGTTCCTGCTAGAAACAAAGAGATCAGGAACAGAATTCCCAATAAGCGAGGAACTCCTTTGTTGAAATTGTAGAAGAAGGGGCAGTCATCGACGGCCGGCTTAACGTTAATGACTGAACGGGATATGAATTCTTTCAAACTCAGTTCTCTGCCTATCAAGGAATAAAGTCCTTCCTCATAAACATAAGGAATAAATAAGGGTATTTTCTCCAAGGTCAGGGCCATCCTAAAAACGGCAGTTGCTTCTTCCGGGGTGAAAGGAGATTTTTTTAGAATGAAAAGAGGCATGTGGGGCGTTACCATCGTAGAGTTATTTATAATGGCCAGGTGTTTTAAGGCTTGCTCCGGGCTAATACCTCTATCCTGCAGTACTGAAATAGCGGTGACAAAAGCTTTAAGTAAGTCTCGACTATCGTGCAAGAGCATCACCACGCGACCATCTTTATCTAGATGATCTATATAATCAATGAAGGCTTCCTTGGTAAAGATATAATTTTCTGCCAGAGAGTATCCTATCATACTCGCCGTTTGGGTATAAACAAGGGATAGATATATGATGTTATATCTTTCCTGGCTTCGCTTGACGAAACTGCGCCCATCACCAATGAATATCTTCACATTCCCAAAATCATAGATGTTACCGTTGAAACTAGAGAATTTTTTTACCGCTTTTACTGACCCAGGATTAATTTCTACTGCAGTGATCTCTTTTGCTCCACCGAGCAGGGCTAAGAGGACGTCCTTTCCTCCACCCGGACCAATAATGAGAATCTTATCTTTTCTTCCCTGGTAAAAAGGAAAAAAACCAATGTCCTCAACAAGTGGAGCCAGCTTATGGAGATCACCATCAAATTTTAACATTTTTGCTGCGGCTCCTCCATCAATATAGACCCATTTTACATAGGGATCTTTTCCTTCGGTTACATCCGTGCGAGCAAAGGCATTCCAATCGGTATAAATGATTCTTTCCCCCTCGTCTAAATCGTTTAAGTTGGTAAATAGACTTTTTCCGGGAGATGTAAGAAGAGAAAAGTTCACATCTATATATTTAAAGTTAAGATTCAGGTAAAAAGGGAGGAAGAGTAAAAAGGAGCAAATCAGAGTTGATCCCATGAGCATCTTTCTTTTCGAGGCGAGAGCTAAAAATAGAGTGCCAAGCGAGGCTATTCCTCCCGAGAGTAAGGCAGTGTTAATGCCTCCCCAAAGCTGCAAGGCTAAGATAACTATGAGAGAACCGGTAGCCGCCCCTGCTAGATCGGCAAAATAGATCTTGCTACTCTGCCTGGTAAATCTAGTAAAAACTAGCGAGAGGAACATCCCGGCGAATAAGAAAGGGACAACACCGGTAAAATAATAAATAACCAGGGTCCCGGTTGTCGAGGCCTTTAAAAGCAGGATGAGGGAAGAAATTAAAGATAAGGACAAGAGCAAAGAAAGGAAAAAGAGAACCTTGAGAATCTTTCTTTCTCCAGCTATCTTTTGCTTTATTCTGTGAATGAAGGCTCCTCCCAAGCCCAGACCAAGAACAGCCAGGGAAACTATGAGGAAGACAAAATGATAATCCAATATTACGGAAAATATCCGTATCAGAGTTACCTCAAACATGATAACTGATAAAGAGACGATAAAAACGGACCCTAAAAGAGGAAATGTCTTTTCGTCTTCCATTGTTTCCCTAGTCACTTCTCTTATGTCCTCTCATCATGAATATCATCATTAGAGGACATAAAATAAAAAGGCCGTATATGGCCCATCCGCCTAGTCCTACAGCCACGAGAGCCAGGACAGCTACTATGGGGATTAGGCAGCACAGCAGCATGGAAAAAAGATGTTTTTGCTTCATCATTCGATTTCTCCTTTTGTTATTCCTAATTCTTCTATTTGT
>SDBU01006491.1_pt1 | contig 13730 bp, 13 predicted proteins | sample 2277071 | NCBI WGS metagenome assembly SDBU01 (sample SAMN10397929, study PRJNA504765) | marine sediment metagenome | isolation source: marine sediment core GS08_GC12, 126 cmbsf | place: Arctic Ocean: Gakkel Ridge, Loki's castle | collected 2008
TTTTTTTTTATCGAGAATATTATGAAAAGCAATATAAATCAATCGGTAGTATTTTTTGTAAGAATTTAGTTAAAACTTGTGAAATTTTTGCTAAATCTTAACCAACAATGATCAAGTTTTTGAAAATATTACTACGTAAGTAACTGATTATCAAAATTAGCGGCAATTGGACTCGAACCAATGACACCCAGATTATGATGGAGGGAGATTACCAAATCATTCAATAACATCCAACTAATACGAGCATAATAATAAAGGACTTATATTTAAATAAGCAACGGATTTTATTGGATTTTACTGGTTAATTTTGCACGTCACTGCACGTTTTATGCACATCAATATGGCTAGATTTCATAAGCTTTGAATAAAGAAAGAACTCTATCTTGATTTGGAATAAGATTGTAATTTAAAAGCTCATCTTGAGTTAACCATTTATAAGCAGTATGTTCATCAGATAAAAGAATATCTATATCTCTTTTAATTTGATGATAGAAAACATGATGAATGTTATGAACTAAATCATTTTGAATTATAAATAACTTACCTAACAAGTTTAATCTGTCTTTTTTAATGTCTAATCCTATCTCCTCTTGAAGCTCTCTTATCATAGCTAAAATCATATCTTCATTTTGTTCAACAGTGCCGCAAGGTATACCCCATAAATTTTCAGACCATTTTTTAAGAGCTTTTTTTAAAAATAAAATCTTGTCATTTGATTTTATAATACATGCAACGGAATTGATATTAGCTTCAAAATATTTGGGAAGTTCAATATAAGTTCCAGGTTTATTTCTAATCATAAAAATTTAAGTCCTAATAGTTGAAAATTCATTATTACGTTTCTTTTTATAAGTAATGATCTGAAGATTTTTATCTTCTTGTTCACAAAGTAGCTTTGCAACATCTTTTCCAGATTGCATACCATAAGAAAGACCAACATCACCAACCCATTGACCACACATAAAAAAATTATTTAATCCTGTTATCTCTTTTCTGGGCTTATTGCCACCATCTGTTCCCCAGCTCATTGAATCTACTCCGCTATTCCAGTTATTTGTATATCTAATATAAGTTGCTGGAGTAGCCACATCAACCATTTCTACTTTTGTTTTAATATCACCGAAATAAGCATCAATTTCTTCAATCATATGGAGAGCTATTTCTTCTTTTTTTCTTTCATATTCTGCTTTATTTTTTTTGCGTAAATTAATCCAACTTTCTGTGTAATTTATTGGTATCAATATAGTAAGAACTGTTTTGCCAAGCGGTGCAGAAGTTGGATCAAAGTTATGAATGGTTATTCCCACTGTATTAATTTTTTCTTCCTCAACTATAAGAGGATTTTGTAGAGTAATGTATACATAAGGCTTAAAAGACTCCTTAAAAATTTTATTTATACCTAAAGAAATATAGATTTGAGATTTTTGGGGAATATGTCTATTACTATAGTATAATTTTCTTATATTTTCATCTACATATTGCCCTTTAAGCATATTACGAATAGTACTATACCCATCTGCAGCGGAAACTATGTAATCAGCGGTATAATTTTTTCCGTTATCCAATTGTATACCTTTTACGCTGTCATTTTTTGTAAGTATCTCGGCTACGTTGGAATTATAATTTATAGTGCCTCCAAGTAATGTGTATCGTTGAACTAATCTATCCACCAATTTTTGTGCACCTCCTAATGGATAACATGCCTCTTTATTATGAAGGCTGGCAGCATGCAGAAGGAAGTCAAACATTGAAGAATCAGGACTAAAAGGAAAAGTTATTAAAAGCTTTTTAATCAGTGAACTTTTTAATTTTTTAGAATATTCTCCAATTGAAACTTTCCATTTATAAAAAAATTCTTTTTTTCTGTCAGAATGCATGTCTATTGAAGCAATTTTACGAGCCTCAGCGATCATTTCTTCGATGATTTTGCTATCTTCGGGTGAAATATTTTTTAACTCTGATTCAAATAAATCTAAATTACCAAAAAAGCGTAAAATCTTACCATCTTCTTCTACTGAGCAAAATTCTTCATATATTACTCTAGGAAGATTTTTCATATCTAATAATTCATCTAAAGTCGGATAAATAGGATGATTTAAACTAGTGCAGTCCCACCAATGAATGCATCCATCTATATGATATCCTTCTCTTTCCCATGAGGCACATAAACCGCCAGCCTTATCGTGCATTTCAAAAATTTCTGTTTCATAGTCATTCATTTGAAGAAAGGAACCAGCAGCGAGTCCAGCAACACCAGCACCAATTATTATTACCTTTGTCATAGAAAAATGCCTTGCTCTTATTTTTTTTCATTTTATTTCCTTTTCATATATAAATCCATTAAAAGTAAAAAATATATCGATAATGCAAGTTTTTTTTTGTAATTTCGATCATTTTCTTCTTTTCTCTCCATAATTTATAAACTTAATATTTTTTTTTCATTATCTAATTCCTTCATATTTAAATATTGAGGTCAATTGAAATGTTATGGGATATAATAATGAATATAGAATCGAAGTGTGTCATAAATGTGCCTTAAAAAAAATATTTTACTAAATAAAAAATTTTAATTTTATAAATTGATACGGATAAACAAAAAAATATTAACTTTTATTATTGTAAGAGATATAGTTTTCTTTTAATTTTAAGGAGAAATTTTCATGTCAGGATCATTAGTTCCATATAATGTAACTTCTATGCATTCATTTGGACCCAGTTCATTAGCTTACTATCTTGAAGCAGATAAACTTCATCGTGAAGAATCTGGCTTGATAGATTATTCAATTCCAGGAACTAGATTAGTTCAAAGTAATGGAAATATACAAGTTATACCTAAAAGCTCTGCTTATATATTTGGAGAAAAAGTAATCAGACCAATAATAGATGGATCCTATAATGCAACTAAATATATTTGGACTGACCTTACAAGGGTAGCTTCTAAAATTGATAGCTTTTTTAATTTCTTTCCTGGAGCTAATGCTGAAAAATTATCATCAGATGATGAAGTAGAAAATATTGAAGATGCTTTTATTGTTGGTAAGACAATAAAAAATAAAAATGATTTAGATGAATTAAGAAAGCAAGGAGGAGTTAAAGTTTCTGCAGTTCCTTCGGGTAAAAAAATTGGAATCATAAAAAATTCAGTTGTAATCGGTCTACAAATGGGAAGTGCTTATCAAGGAAAATATAAAGATGAGGATATTGAAGCTGATTCTGAAGAAGATTCAACAGCTTATGATTATCATGAAAGTTTAAAAGATAAAACTGAAGGATTTTCAAAAAAAATAAAGCAAGAAGAAAAAAATGAAGATCGAAAGAAATTTGAATCTGAAAATTCTCAAACTACTATTGAAGATTATGGTAAAGTAACATTAACTAGCCAAGATTTAAAAGATTTTTTTAGAGGAAAAAATTTAGAAGAATTAACCAAACCAAAAGATATAAGTGACCCTAAAAGAAATTTTCATGGCGTATCAACTACTTCAATTAGTATGGCTATTAATCTATCTACTGATGGAAAATCAATCGATGAAATGGAAGAAAAAATATTAAGATTGGCATCATCATATCCATTATATGAAATTACAATTAATAAAAATCCTGCGATAGTATGGCTTGCAAGTTATGGAAAACTTGCTACTTTGAAAACACTTATTAGAGAGAATAATATTGATTTCAATATATGTAATCACTTAGGAACAACGCCTCTTATTGCTGCAATTAAAAAAAGCAGATATGATATTGCTCAAGAACTTTTAGCTAATGGAGCCGATCTTGATTTGACTGATTATAATGAAAAGTCAGGAATTGATTGGGCAATTGAAACTGATAGTCACGAAATGATATTACTTCTTTTAAAAAATGATGCTAAAATTTCAAATGAATTATTAAATAAATTACGCTTAAAATATGTTATTTAAAAAACTTTAATTTAAAAATTTAGAATTAAAAAAAAGGAGTTAATATGCTAAGACCAGTAGGACGCGGCGACAAGCAACAAATTTCTGAAGAAACTAAAGTTAAAGATCATAGAATAATTCAAAGAATAAGTACCCTCAGCAATTTTATTATTTCAACTAAAGGAATTATAATTGGATCTATTATTGGAGGACTTTCTGGTTCAATTATGGGTTATTTTGTAAGTGCCCCTATTGGAGCTCAATTAGATAGATCTCTTGGAGTTACTGCTGTAGGTATAGGAGATAATTATTCCACTACTTTTGTTGTCTATGGAGCTTTAATTTGTGGTTCAGTTGGTATAATCTCAGGAAGCTTTATAGGGTTTAAAGTAGCTAGATACATTCATAATTATTTTTTTTCCTAATTATTAGATTTAGATAAGGAATTTTTTATGCCAGGATCATTAGTTCCATATAATGTAACTTCTATGCATTCATTTGAGCCTAGTTCATTAGCTTGTTATCTTAAAGTAGATAAAACTCCATCGTTTGAAGAATCTGACTTCATAGATTATTCAATTCCAGGAACTAGATTGGCTCAAAGTAATGGAAATATACAAGTTATGCCTAAAAGCCCTGCTTACATATTTGGAGAAAAAGTAATCATACCCATAATAGATGGTTCCTGTAATGTTGCTAAATATATTTGGACTGACCTTACAAAGGTAGCTTCTAAAATTGATAGCTTTTTTAATTCCTTTCCTGAAGTTTGAGCAGAAAAAGTTGAAATTAGTGCTCCTGAAGCATCGATATCAACATCTTCTGAAACAATAACTGCTGAGAAACAAACTCATATTTCAAAACTAAGCCCTACAATATCAATTTCATCAGATCGTATACCTTTAACTGAAGAATTTTTGAGATGCCCTGAAGCAAAAAAAATATGAGAAGAAAATGCAAAAGTTGGTGCATTTTCAGTAAAAAGAGGTTCAGATCCTTATTATTTAGGTTTAACGCTTTTTGAGCTTAGAGAAATTATGATGTTTTCTGCTAATTCTTATCATATTTTTTAATCCTCATATTTTTATGAGAATATTAGTTTAACAATTGGTCTAAATTTTGGGGACCATTATAAATATTGTTTTATTGGACAAAAAGTAAATAGTTGATTAATATTAATGTGTTTTTATAAAGGTATATTAATAAAATAGAGGAAAAAATGATATCATTCAATAATATTAAGAAATCATTAACAAGTTGCAGTTCTATTGTTGGAACGGCAGCAGGAGTGGCAGGTTTTAATTGGTCGATCAAAAAAGCTTTGGTTTCCAATTCTCCTTGTAAAGAAAATATTCGTAGTCTCTGTTTGCAAGCATTTGGAATTATGAAATTATATTTTTATGAAGGAGCTACCCAACCTTATGCTAGCTCGATAAATTGGAACACTGACCAAAGTGAAACCACCAGTCGATATAATGCATGCTACATAAAAAACTCAATAGATTGTGGATATTCTCCAATTTATCTAGGTGCTGCAATAGCCTGTGGAGCTGCAGCTTTATTAAGTTTGGGTTTTATCGCATATAATCATAGACACTTTTTTAAATAATCTAAACTTTTCATAAAGTTTTTTGTGGCCGCATTTCAAATAATGGCTAATATTTGTCTTTTATTTTGTTTTTTTGTCAGCTTTTAGTTGTAAGGAGCTAATATTAATCCGAACGTCTATTTAGAGGAGGTGCTATAAAAGGGCAAAGTCAAATAAGCCATGAGACCGAACTGCCATAAAACAAAACTCCATGCATGGGGCATACTTCGAGCTTTTTCATGCTATTCTTTGGATAAATTTCTAATAAAATACTATAATTTTTTTTTGCTTTTATTTTTTAAGAGGATTTATATTAGGAACCTAAAACTTACTTTGAGCTTTTGCTTACAGCTTCTTCTAGAATGATGCTAATATCCTTATTTCCAAAATGTCTAGCTAAATCTAAAGCTGTATACCCTTTATTATCTTCAATTGTTACATCAGCATCTTGTACTAGAATTTCTACAGCTTTTACATGGCCTTTACCAGCAGCATAGTGTAAAGGAGTTTGACCTTCATTAGTTGTTATATCTTTATCAGCGCCATTTTGTAGTAATATTTCTAAAGCTTGTTTATTACCACTATAACTAGCATAATGCATTGGAGTCTGTCCTGTATTATCTTGACTATTAATTTCTCTCGTTAATTTCAAAGCTTTGGTAATTAAACCAGCATCATTATGCTGAGCGTGAGCAGCGATATGTAAAAGATTGTGGCCATACTTATTTCTCGCGTTAGGATCTAATCTTTTAGCTAACAAATGATCAATAAGAAAATCTCTTTTATGTACCCATGCTTCTCTATTAGGCAGATTTTCTGGTATTTTCAACAAAAAAAGTTGGTGCAATGCTGTGTTTTTATTTTCATCGGTTTCAAATAAAATTCCTTCTGGATTATTTACAATAAATTTTATCGCTACATCTAATGCTTGAGAATTAATTAAATCCGGCAAAGAAACTTTTGTCGGGTTTAATGTTTTTTCAGATAAATCTTTACTCATATGGGAAAATCGTTTATTACCAACTTTATATACTTCTACAGCTACATATTCATTATGACAATCATATTTATCTCCTCCATTCCCTGTAATAGTCCTTCTCTCTTCTTCATGAGAAAAAGATAGATGGGGTATTTGCCTTAAATTATAATAATCAAAAACATTTTCTATAGCATGAACGGCATGTATAAGTTCGTGTAGTATGTACATAAATGGGGGTTGAGGAGATAAAAGTATCTGTTTTTCAATCAATGTATAAAAAGGAATATTAGTTTCTTTATTAAAAGAAACAACTACACAAGTTTTTTTTAACCGTACAGAATTATCAAGATCCACATCCATTGAATTTTCTACTTCTTCTTTAAAAAAAAGCCTTGCGTCATCATCCTTTAAACTTTTTAGTAATCTTTCTAATAATTTAACTCCAAATTCTTTTTCTAAAAGTTGTTCAAAAAATCTAATTAAAAATGCTCTAGCTTCTTTTCCTTCAGGTAATTTTATTTGGTCATTCAGCGGTGATTGAATTATACTTAAGATTTCTCGAGCTCTATTTTCAGCAGGTTTTTGCGTAAAATCTTTACAACGATCTATTTTCATTGGAGCTTCAAAAACATCAAAAAATGCAGATTCAATCTCATCTTCTTCTTGATGCGATTTATCTAACAAACAAACATTTTTATCTGGAAAATATTCTAGTAATTCGTTTTCGTTATAAGGATTGTAAAAAAGCAAATCATTTACACCGTCAAAGCTTTGATTGCTTAGCATTAGACTAATTTTATCGTTTGTATTATGAGGGCTTAAACTTAAAGCAGCTTGAGGATTGCCGAAAAGACCATAAGCAAAAAGTGCTGATTTTAAAAGACTAAAAAATTTCATTTGCTAATTTTCAATTGTTTATATTGTTTATAATAATAAATTTCTTTTCAAAACATTATATGCAAATAAAAGTAAAATTACTAGAACTTCTTGCAAAATTCCAGGACCATTTCATTGAAAATTATTTGAATTATTTAATTTAACCTCAGTAATCCCTCCAAATATGATTCGTTTAAAGCGGCTCTAAACCTTTCATTTTCAATGCTTCTCTTTGATGTTTTATCTTTTAACGATAACAGATATAAGACGTAAGACTTATCATATCTAAGTCTATGTTAATAAAAATTAGCGGCAATTGGACTCGAACCAACGACACCCGGATTATGATTCCGGTGCTCTAACCAACTGAGCTATGCCGCCAAAACAAAAAACAAGTATAGTATAAGATTTAGCATATATCAAGCTGAATTTCTATAAAATTTTAATTAGGGTAATTTCTTTTTGAAAAATGGCGGGGAGAGGATTCGAACCTCTGACCTTTGGGTTATGAGCCCAACGAGCTAACCACTGCTCCACCCCGCGATAATTATTTAGCACTATAGCATTGATCATTTTTAACATCAATAGAGTTTTAAAAGTATTTTTGAAGGAGAGTAAGTTTAATAAAAGAATTTGATTAAATAGATAGCAGATTTGTTATTTTGCTTGTTGTATTTTCTAGAATATTTTGATAGTTTTTTTTTAGTTTTGAGCAGTTATCAATGAGTTTGCTGAGATTATCTTTATCTAGATATTTAGATATTTCTGTTTTAATATTTTTTAGATGAACCTCTTTTCCTGACTTAGAGTCTAATACAATTTTTTTAAATTCTAGTTGAGAGAACATATTTGGACCGAAAAAAACAGGAGTTTTTACAAAAATAGGTTCTAAAATATTATGCCCCCCTACCCTATCTATAAAACTTCCAGCTACAATTGCAAGAGAGCTTAGTTGATATAAGGTATTTAAAATTCCCATTTCATCAATAAGAATAACTTTTGAGTTTGGTTTTTTTGATATTTCACTTAGAAGGGAAATAGTGGTTATTTTTTTTAACTGATTGTAGACAGAGATAAATCTCTCAGGATGCCTTGGCGCTATTAATATTTTAATGTTTGGAAGATTTTTTAATTCATTTATTAAAAGTTCTTCTTCAGGGCTATGCGTCGATGCAATAGTGATAACTTTTTGATCTTTGATGTTTAGCTTCGATTTCCATTTATCTAAAGCGTCTTTTGAGAGAATTTCAAAAGAGTTAGAAAGTTTTAGATTTCCAGTTACAAAAATCTTTTTGGGATCTAAAAAATTTGAGAATCTTTTTCTGTATTGCTCATTTTGAGCTAAAATTAAATCGATATTAGAAAATAAGCCTTTAGAGAATTTTAAGAATTTTAAAAAGTTTGAAGTTGACCTTTTTGATATTTTAGCGCTAATTACAGCTATTTTAGATCTGTTTTCTTTAGCAATTTTCATGAAATTATACCAAAAGTCAGTCTCCAAAAAAATTATTAGATTAGGTTTTATTTGAGAGAAAACTTTTCTTATCGTAAATGAAAAATCAAATGGGAAAAATATAAATTTATCTGCTAAAAAAAGAGATTTTTTAGCTTCAATGTGTCCCGTCTCTGTCGTAGAAGAGATGATTATATAAGATGAAGGGTGCTTATCTTTTAACCTTTTAAGAAAAGAGATAGCTGCTTTTGTCTCTCCAAGAGAGACTGCATGTATCCAAATAATAGGTCTTTTATATTGAGGATTGAAATTATAACTTTTTAACCCTAGCCTTTTTAAAATATCAGATTTTTTTTTTTTATAAAAAATGTAAACAAAAATAGCTTTTGGAAGAGAAATTAAAAGATATATGAATAGTAAAAAGTTATATATCATCTTCAATTTTTCTTAACTACGATGTTAAGAAGTTTTTCAGGTACAAAAATGGTTTTTATTATATCTCCGGTTATATGCTTTTCTACTTGTGGGAGTCTCTTAGCTAATTCTAAAATTTCATCTTTTGTGATGTCTTTAGAAAGATCCATTCGAGCTCTTAGCTTTCCATTGATTTGAATAACATAAGTCTTTTGATCTTCTTGTAAATATTTTAGATCAACTATTGGAATTGATCTAAACGTTAAAGTTTCTGTTTCCCCTAAATACTGCCACAGCTCCTCTGATATGTGTGGAGCAAAGGGATATAACATTTGAATGGCCATTTTCAGCGCTTGGACTGGGTATTTATCGAGTTTTGTGAAAGAATTGATGAATTCCATTAGATGAGCTATTGCAGTGTTAAATTGCATGTTTTCTATCTCTTTTGTAACTATGTGAACTAAATTGTGAGATAGTTTTGATGCCTCAAAAGTATTTTCTTTAGTTACCTTTTCTGAGTGAACCATGTCAAAGAAACGATTTAAAAATCTTTTGCAACCAGTTACAGCATCGGTATTCCATATCTTTTCTTTGTCAAAAGGGCCCATGAACATTTCGTATAAACGAAGAGCATCAGCGCCATATTCTTCTACCATCTCGTCCGGCGTTATTCCATTCAATTTGGATTTAGACATTTTCTCTATTTGTGTGATTACTTTTTTTCCATCATACGTGAGCTTTCCATTATCCTTTTCAACATCTGCTTCAGATATATACCCTCCTTGTTCTAATTTGAAAGATGGAGCCGTAACAAGACCTTGATAACGATACTTTTTAAATGGTTCTTTTGTGGAAACTAATTTTAAATCATAAAAAATTTTATGCCAAAATCTAGCGTAGAGCAGATGAAGTACTGCATGCTCAGCTCCCCCGACATATAGATCTACAGGCATCCAATACTTTTCTAAATCCTTTGACCAAGCTTCCATGTCATTTTTAGGATCTAAAAATCTTAGATAGTACCAACAAGATCCCGCCCACTGCGGCATTGTATTGATCTCTCTTTTAGCTTTTTCCTTTGTTTTAGGATCTATAACTTCAATCCAACGAGTCTGTTTTGCAAGAGGAGAATTGCCCTCATCTGTGGGTTTATAGTCATCTATAGATGGCGGTATTAAAGGAAGTTCATCTAATTCTAGCGCTCTTTTAGTGCCGTCTTCAAAATGTAGAATTGGAATGGGCTCGCCCCAATATCTTTGTCTAGAAAAAAGCCAATCTCTTAATTTATAACTAATAGCTCTTTTACCGTTATTAGACTTTTCTAACCAATTAATAATTTTTTCTTTTGCTTGCTCTTCTTTTAAACCATTTAATGATACTTCATTGTTTTCAGAAAAGACTCCCCTTCCTGAACCTGACCAACATTTTTTTCCAGCTAAAATTTGTTCTTTTAATTCTTTTAAAGGAATCTCTTCATCATTTTTTGATAGATCCGGATCAATTATACATTTGATTGGAAGATTAAATTTTGTTGCAAATTCAAAGTCTCTCTCATCGTGAGCCGGAACAGACATTATAGACCCGAGAGCATATCCAATTAGTACATAATCCGATATCCAAATAGGAATTTTTTCACTATTTGCTGGATTAATAGCATATGACCCTAAAAACACACCTGTTTTATCTTTTGCAAGATCTGTTCTCTCAAGATCACTTTTTTTAGCTGTTTCATTTTTGTATTTTTTGACATCTTCCAAATAGTCTTTTGTTGTAAGCAGATCAACTAAAGGATGCTCTGGAGATATTACTAAAAAGCTCGCACCAAAAATCGTATCAGGTCTAGTTGTAAAAACTTCGATTTCTATATCTTTTTCAGCTTCTTTGAAAAGGATCTTAGCTCCCTTGCTTTTTCCAATCCAATTTACTTGCAGTCTTTTAATATTTTCTGGCCAATCAACTTCATCTAAATCATCGATTAGTCTTTCAGCAAATTTCGTTATTTTTAATACCCACTGTTTTAGAGGAATTCTTACAACCGGATATCCCCCCTCTTTAGATTTGCCATCTTCAACCTCTTCATTCGCTAGTATTGTTTTTAACTCAGAACAGTAATTTACGTTAATCTTTGCTTCATATGCTAAACCTAAATCAAATAATTTTGTAAAAATCCATTGTGTCCATTTGTAATAACTAGCATCAGAGGTTGCTAATTCTCTTGACCAGTCGTAGCTAAACCCTAAAATTTTAAGCTGTCTTTTATATGTATCTATATTTTTTTTTGTAGTAATAGATGGATGAGTGCCCGTTCTAATGGCATATTGTTCAGCTGGCAATCCAAAACTATCCCATCCCATAGGGCGTAAGACATTATAACCTTTTTGTCTCATATATCTCGCTATAATGTCAGTGCCAGTATAGCCTGTTACATGACCCACGTGAAGACCTGCTCCTGATGGATATGGAAACATATCTAATATGTAAAATTTCGGTTTACTTAAATCTTTTTTGACTTCAAAAGTTTTATTGCTTTTCCAGTATTCTTGCCACTTTTTTTCAATTTTTTGATGATCATATTTATTTTTCATAAGATTAAATTTTTTTTTGTTATGAAAGGTAGCATAACAATTTCAATAAATTATATCGATCAAAAACATGACTTATAAATACTTTTTTTTACATAGATAAAAATGATGTTTTTTGCTATAGTTATTTTATTATGAATAATAAAAGATAAATAAAGGTAACAAAATGACTACAGGAATAGTAACTAAAGGCGCTTTTAAAAGCTTTTTTAAAGAAGTGGATACAATGGCTAAAGAAAAGCCATTAGCTACTATTACATATGCCTTTGCTTTAACAATATTTGCAGGTTTTATAGCTCCATTTTCTTTAATAATAGCTATAGGCGTTTTTTCTATATCTCTTCCTTTTCATCTCCTTATTATTAAAAATTTTAAAAGTATATGCCACAATTTAGCAGAAAAGACAAAAGATATTTTTACAGGAGACCCTAGAGAAAAAGGTCAGATAGCCGGTCGTAATCTAAAAATTTTAGGATATCAAATATACGCTCGGACAAGAGGCTTTTTTGAAGGACTATTTTCAAAAAGCAAAGAGCCTATAGTTTAAAATTTTAACTATATTCTATATCTTTAGCTTCAATATAAAATAATTTTTTTAAGGTGCTAAAAAAACTCATTTTTGTTATCTTTTTTTCGAAAAAGAAATAAAAAGGGGGTTATATGCAGATTGTGGATAAAGCCATTATTGGGGTAAAAGATTTTTATAATAAAGTAGAAGATATTACAAAAGAAAGACCTGTCTCAATTGTTATTTCAACTATAGCCTTAACTATACTTTCGGCTTTTGTTAGTCCTCTTTCCAATATTTTAGCTTTAGGGGTTTTTAGTTTTGCTCTATTTTTGGCAGCTGTTATAGCTAAAAACTTTGAAAAAGTTTCAGATGGAATAGAAGCTCAAATAACTAAAGTTTTTGCTGACCCTTTAGCTGCTGCAAGAGCAAAAGGCAGAAGAAAAGGTAAAGATTTTGTAGCTGAAGTTGAAAGGGTAGGAGAAAGCGTTATGGGGTTTGCTGAAGGATTTACATCATAAATTAACAAGTAATCATAATATGATAGTTGTAAAAGATGTTACATGCTTCATAAAAAAACCAGACGATTTTGTTTTAGAAAATTCTAAAAAAGCAGTTTTATATTCTATAGTTTTTAAAATTATAGGTTTTGCTGCTTTAATATTTAGTTCGTATAATCCCATTTTTTTTGTTTGCTCTTCAGTATGTTTTTTTTCAGTATCTCTCTATATTGATCATAAAATTTTAAAAAATATTGAACCAATAGTCTTTGATTTATTTAAAAAATGGATAAATCATGATCCAGAAAAAACCGGGGTTTATATAGGCCGTATATTGAACATAATTTGGAGGGCTGATCCATTATCAAGGGCTCGAGGAATTTATCGCGGGTTTTTCTTTCAAAGAAATTCTTAAAGAAAATGTCTTTTTTCTATTGCATATAATTATTAGAAAATAATATCCTATCATTCGAAAATTTTTTTTTTAGGAGGTATAAAATGAGTTCTATAACAAAAGGATCATTCGCATGGTTAGGATCTAAAATAAGTGAATCATTTGCAGCCTTAAGCAGCTCTTCTTCCCCGGCAGCTAGCCCGTCTGCGTCAGCTCCAACGCCACTCCCTTCAACATCTACAATTGCACCAGCTCCAAGCGCAGTTGATCCAACTTCTGTAACTACCGCCCCATCTGTATCATCTTCATCTGAGCCAGGTTCAGGGCCAGCAAAAAAAAATATCTATTTAAAAACGTTAAAAAATTGTTTCACAAAACCAGACAAAACAGTTATAAAACATCCTATAAAATCAACTATATATCATGTTGCAATACAAATTCTTTTTTATTCTGTAGCGCAATCTTTTCCAGTATTTGGTTCGATTGTTATAGCATTTTCAACTGCTTTATTTACAAGAGTTGTAGTTCTTAATCCAA
>SDBU01006492.1_pt1 | contig 13730 bp, 18 predicted proteins | sample 2277071 | NCBI WGS metagenome assembly SDBU01 (sample SAMN10397929, study PRJNA504765) | marine sediment metagenome | isolation source: marine sediment core GS08_GC12, 126 cmbsf | place: Arctic Ocean: Gakkel Ridge, Loki's castle | collected 2008
AGATAGTACCGGAGATTATTCAAATGATTTCTCCACATCTCCCACCTAATGTTAAAATTATAAAGGGTGATTTCTTACACGAAATACAAGTAATGGATGATTTTAATACTGTAATAGCAGACCTTTGGAAGACTACCAATGAAAAAGGTAGAGAAGTATTTGAGGACTGTAAACTAATAATGTATGATTACCAGCAAGAGGCAGTTCAATTATTCTGGGCATTTCAACATGAGGTCAGTACTGAATATGCTAGATTTACTAAGTATCATATTGATGGGTTAAAAGAAAAGGAACGCAATGAAGGTTAAAGAAGCCAGAGGATTACTAGAGGGTTATTCCGAAGAGGGTCTCTACCAACAAGCTCGTAAACTCTTCAGGGAAGAGATTGATAACCTTATTACTCTCAGGTCTCATGGTAAAACTCCTAGTAGAGGAGTCATAGAGAGTTCTATCAACCAAGTAAAGGATTGGTTTCTAAAGGTTTCCGAAGGACTTGATTGGCCAAGGGTGAATATGCCAAAGGATATAATATCATGGGAGAGTGGTGATGTTTGGGTTGAGTATGGTATTCTTGACCCTAAGGTTGATGACTATAGAAAAAGAACCAGGCTTGAAATGTTGAAAGGAACACCAATGCCTGCATTTGAAGCATTAACACCTGAATCATTAAATGCAATGAGTAGTATGATGTTAGGCCAAATCAAGGCAAGTGCTACTCTATACCTTAAAATGGAAGAGTTTGCAAAGGGAATGGGTAAAAGAGCTTGCCTTTTCGGAGCAGAGGAAAGACATTGTCCTCACCAGGAAACATATTCGATGATAGAAGGAATACCAACAAATACTTCGGACTTGGTGTTCGTTTGTACTACTGATAAATGTATTAAGGATGGTATACAATGAGGGAAAGGATGCTATGGTCCCTTAATGGTAAAAGCTCTGTTAAGGCAAGTAAACTGAGGAGTTTTACAATAACAGAGTGGAATACTTTTGAGGGTAATAGTTTCAGACTTATAGGAATATTCAACGGAAAGGAATCTTTTGAGTTTGGTATCTTTCCAACCGAGGAAGAGGCGGTAATATTCCTGAAAGGAATACACGATAAGATTGAAGGAGGAAAGAAATAATGACTATTGAGGAATGGATAAAACAGAGACAGGCAAGAGGCCATGACATTAGTGTAATTATTATGGATAGAACAACTGGTGAGGGTATTGTGACTACTCTTGACCCAATTGTTATAGCAGCCCTTCAATCCGCCGAGAATGCTAAGGTAATTCAATTAAAGGAAGTATCAGGAGAATGGTTTCAAATGTTCTTAAATCACGATTAAGTTATTAGGAGGTAAATAATGACCATTCAATATATTAAAGGTAATAAGTTTCCCTTTGGACAATTAGTAGTAACAAGAGGAGTTAATGATAAACTGGCCGAGGATGGAGTATTCGCAAAGTTCGTCCTTGATAGTCTGAAGCGTCATTCTAATGGTGATTGGGGTGACTTATGCTCAGAGGATAAGGAACAGAATGATAATGCTTTAAGTGTTGCCCAAGATGAGGGACCTATAAGATTATTCTCCGCCTATGATAATGGAGTGTTACCCAAAATCTGGATAATCACAGAGGCAGACCGTTCTGTGACAACAGTATTATTCCCTAGTGAATACTAAAGGCAATCTTTGTTAAAATGAGCGTTTCAGTAAGCGTAGAAACGATGTACAGACGGTCATAACTCTTAACAGAGGTAAATCTATTACTCACTACTAAGTAAACACAGACCGATGTTGAGAAGCATTATTATACTTAATGAGTGATATTAGGTAGTAAAACAATAAAGGAGGGAAATAGTAATGGCAATAGAGAATTGGTTAACAGGAAGGGAGATGCACGCAATAGCCTTTATTGTTAATGCAATGACCAACGCCGGAATGGAGTTGGGTGAAACAGGCGGTGATGTTCTCAGAATTCCGATGTCTAAATTGAAGGAAAAAGGCTACGATTTTCTCGGTTGTGATATTAGTTCTGATTGTTCCGACCTACCATCACTACGGGAGAGTTTTAGGAAGATTGATATGAACGCACAGGATACAGAGGAATCTACTAATAAGTTGGCAGAGGCTGTTGATAAAGTATTAACTGAAATAGAAGATGGACTGGAAAAGAAACCTGAAACATTGAGAGATATTGGTTATTAAGTAAAGGAGGTTAGTCATGGCAATCGAACCTAAGAGAGGATGTGGCTACAGAAAGGTGGGAGGACTCTACTTGTGCGGTTCTGGAATACAAGTAGAGTGTGACCGTCTTCCATTCCCCATCGAGTATTGCCCAACCTGTGGGGCCGGGATTAAGTTTACCAGGGGGTTTACCTGGATAGACTGGGACGAATTTGTAGGGTATCATGAAGATTGTAAGGATGAGTATTCAATGTGCTACATGTGCGCTCCGAATATTCATCCTCAGCCTTATGGATTACTCTGGGTTGGTGAAAGTTTCTATTCTCCTGAGTCTTTCATAAAAGAGGCAATTGAGATGGGGGTTAGTAAGAGGATACCCTTCATACCTAAGGAATTGAAACTGGGTGAAACGGTAGTGCTCCTAGCTCATAAAAAGGCAATAACAACTCCATCCTTTGAAGGTGTAGGAGAAATTCCTGGAGTGTTCTACGCTTTCAAACCACAAGCAATTGAAATGTTAGTTTATGAGGCCGAACTAACTGACGAGAAGGAAGAGAAGTTGGAGAAACGAGGGATAACACCAATATCAGTTCCTGATAACGACCTTGACCATTCTGATAGTGATAATGTTACCATAGGCCTTGACCCTATTACCAAGAAATTTAGTCGAGTATTACTGGAGGATTAAAATGGGTAACAATCAATGGACAATGAACTGTGTCATATTCGGAGCTGACCTGTTCAAGCAGCTTTCCCAAGGCCAACTGAAGAAAGAAGAGGCCATAGCTAAGGTCAAGAACCTTTCATCAGAACTCACGGATGATGAGACAGTCTATCTTCTAAAGAGAATCCAGAATATAGTAATATAAAGAAATAAGGATTAAATATGTCCTCAAAGAATCCATTTGATAAGATGCTACGGAATATTGAAAAGGATATTACCGAAGGTCTTTCCGAATTCTTTGATGGTAGCCTTGAGGACCTTGCTAAATCACTAGGCGAATCTTTGCCATTCTCAAAAATGGGAACAAGTGGTACTTCTCAAGCTAACTCATACCAAATTCTTGGCCTTGAAAAGACTGCAACAGATGATGAGGTTAAAGATAGGTATAAGGAAATAATGATGAAACTTCATCCAGACCATGCTGGTGAGGAGATGACCTTTCTTGCTCAATTGGTTATTGCCGCCTATAAGATGATTTGCATGGAGAGGGGTATTAAGTAATGTCAAAACTAAAGGAGCACCTGATTGATATTAGTATTATTCTGTTTCTGATAGGTAGTGCATTCGCCTTTCATTATGGAATGGTTTAATGGAAAGGAGGTAATAACATAATGTCAACATTCATTAAATTACTACCACTTGAAATGGCGGATATAAAAACCTATTCTGAACCTCACCAGAAAATAACCCCTAATGACAATATTGTTGGAGATATGTCGGATGACCTCAAAAAACTCTTAACTATAACAATACTATCCGGTAGAAAATTTGCAGAGATGCAAGTGGAGAGAAAGTTCGGAAACCTTGAGAATGATGAGAATTGGGAAGGGAAGTTTCGTGAGGCACAAGAAAAGACCGAATTATTAACAAAGATTTTCTGGGTGGCAGTGAGAGATGAGTTTAGTATGTGGGATAAGGGTTCAATTGGAGTCAGAAAAGGTTTCAAGGTAGTGTGGCTTGATGAATCCAGTGGAAGTTTTATGGACTTTCTAAATAATCTTCTTGAAGGCAATTAAAAGAAGGGAGGTGATGTAAAGCATTAAAAGATTAAGGTGGGTAAGATTAAAATACTTAAAAGAAAGGAGGAGCACTAGAATGTCAGACAGAAATGATGCACAAATCATCAGCAGGGACCATCTTCCAACATCGGTTGTTAGCCAATACACTTTCCTCAAAGAAATGGGTAGTAAACTTGGTGAAGACCAGGCAATTAAAGTCAAGGCTGATGGTCCCAAGAACGCAAAAATCATTCAGTCAAGATGGCGCTACTACTTCAAGAAAAGGGCCCATTCAAGACGAGAGACCCGGGGTAGTGTTATCCATGTCTTCCTCTGGCTTGATACTGAAAAGAAAGAATAATACTCATCAGTGGAATAGGTAGGCGTCATGGGGCGCCTACCTATTCCAAAAGAAACACTTAATAAGCGGAGGAATAATGTTAACCGAAAAAGAGCGGGATGCAATACTTAAAATACTAGAGTTTGAGGAAGGTTTACCTGGTGATGCCTTTGATGAAGAACAGAAATATCATTTAGGTTGGTCTTGGAAAGATGTTAAGGTTCACGCTTCAATCCTTAACAACCTTCTTATTAAAGGATATTTGGTAACATTATTCGATTCTAATAGTTACACTGGTTACCGATTAACTGATGAGGGTAGGGTATTATATGAATCGGAAATCGAAGAGGAGGAAAGATTTGAGGCAGCAAAAGGGGAACTGAGTGTTCCGGAAGACCTTTTTAGTATTATTGAAGGATATGAGGACATAAAAGAAATATTCCTAAGCTCTCTACATGGTGAACCAGTGGACTTTCTAATGGTGGGAACACCTGGGTCAGCAAAAACAATGTTTCTATCAGAATTAGAGCGTATTGGTGGAGCAACTCCGATAATTCTATCAGGAACAGCAAGTAAAGTGGGGATAGTTGATGTACTCTTCGATTATTCTCCTACTATTCTGTTATTGGATGAATTTGAGCACTTAAACACTAAGGATTACACAATACTCCTGTCATTATGTGAAACAAGAGTAATATCCGAAACTAAGCATGGTAAAACAAGAAGAATGGAGTTACCTAACACAAGAGTTTTCGCTGGAGCGAATTCAACAAGGCTTATTCCTATAGCAGTACTAGATAGAATGCAGAGGATTACTTTCAGGTCTTACACTAAGAAAGAGTTTGGAATAGTAACGGTTAATGTTCTAGTAAAACGCATGAATATTCCGGAAGAAGTGGCGGAGTATATTGCGGATAAGACCTGGGAATTTAGTCATTCAATAAGGCAGGTCATCAGAATAGCCAAAATGGCTAAGACTGTTAAAGAAGTGGATAGATTGTTAGAAGTGATGCAGAAGTATTCCGGTTAGTTTTTGAAAGCGGTAGCTAATTTTTCATCAATTTCAAGCTCAATTTTAGCGGAGGTGCTATTAGTATTAGCTCCAAAGATTGGTCCTGAAAACCTTATCTTAACATCATCGTCACCATGATTATTACCCTCACAGAATAATTCAATAGAAGTGAGGTTTAATATTACTTCACCATTAATACTAACTACTGTTTCTCCGTTTTCCACCTTAATCTTCAGTTTATTCATTTTTTCTCTCCATTAAACCTTAAACTTCGCCTTTGGTATAGGTTTTTCACCACTCTCCAGTTCATCCACCAATGCTCTAATGGTTTCTAACATTGCACTAGCACTACCAGCAGTAATATGACCAGCTAAAAGTTCATCCCAGACCGCTGCTGCAAACACCGCTGGACCACCCCCAGCACCAGTTATCCAAGCAATATCACCTCTAGCCCTTATTGCAGCAAGACCATAAATAGCATTCTGGATTTCTGCTAGAATTGTAGTCACTTCAGGAACAATGGCAGCTAGAATAGTATCAACATCTGCCGGAAGATTAGCTGCATCCAATTCACTCATACGGGCAGCGGTAATTTCATCAAGGAGTAAAGCTCTGGCAGCAGATAGTCTAAGTAATAATGTATCAATATCGGCAGGAATATTACCAGCAGCAAGTTCATCCAAATATCCTGCACGTAGAGCAGAAAGTCTTGTTTCAAGAGTGGTTAAATCGGCCTTATACTGATTAGGATTGTCTAGGTCGGTTTGGATGGTGGTAAGAGCACCTGCATCAGGGAGAGCGTCAGTTATTGCCTTAATAGCAGCTAGGTCATTAAGAGCACCAGCATCAGGTAAATTATTTACAATAGCTAAAATTGCTGCCACCTCAGCATCAATATACCCTGCAATCGTTGTTAATGTTCCCTGAAGGTCAAAGTCTAATTCATCCAAGTAGCCAGCCCGTATAGCAGATAATCTTGTTTCAAGAGTGGTTAAATCAGCCTTGTACTGATTAGGGTTATCCAAATCGGTTTGGATGGTGGTAAGAGCACCTGCATCAGGGAGAGCGTCAGTTATTGCCTTAATAGCATCTATTAATTGGTCTAATCTTCCACCATCTACCCAATCGGTTTGTAATTCGTTAGTATCGGTCTTAATATCATCAATATTAACATCCATCTCATCTAATGTTTGTGCTGAGGTTTGAATATTAATGGTTAAATCACACCACTCAGCACCGGCAGCATCACTAAAAATAATGGTAATATTATCACCGTTAGTCTCTGCCTGACTAAGAACTACTTTCACTCTTCTAGTAAAGTCAGCATCAACTACTGGTAATGTTCCAAGATTAGCAGGAGCACCATCATCTATTGCTCTTTGTACATCCCCTCCAGCAAGAGTTGGGTTAGCTTGAAACAACTTAGTATCGGCTTGTGATATTAAACTAACGTAGAAGGTAAAACCATTAACATCATTCTTCTTACATGGTATATAGCTAGGCATGGTCTAAGACTCCAACTCGTCCAGCAGAGTAAAAGTTTATACCTAGAGGATTAAACATCTGACTATAGGCCACTGGGTCAGCAGCTGGAGGAACCCCTGTAGGGAATAGGTCTCTTCCAGATAATCCCTCAAACCAATATTTCTGAGTACCTTGGTCAAGTTTGTTTAATCCCTCCCACGGTAATCCTTCAAACCAATATTTCTGGTCACCCAATGGGTCAACTGCTGCCATTATGCCGCCGCCCAATCATCAGTATTTATGAATCCTGTCGTGCCGTCACAGTCCACAACACATACGAGAACAGCATCATCAGTGACGTTTGCTGTCGCTCCTGTAAGTTGTTCCCATGTATCAACTACTGCCGTCATCGTATCAAGAACCACGTCTGCTGCTATGCCAGCTGCTGAATTAGCCTTGACTACAAGACGAGGCTGATTGCCATTATAGTCTGCTCCGCCTTGAGCTACCGAAGACTTCCGAACCCAAGCTGAGAACGTGATGCTATTACCATTTGCTACAGCAGCCATCTTCTTACCTGACTCAATCCTCACTGAGGCGCTGTTCGGAGTTATCCGCTCTGACGGTACGGCTGTATGTGAGAATGCAGCATCAATTTCTATTATCCCATACCTTCTCCAGGTCTTATGGGCACCAGCTACTTGGTCATGCTTCTGTGACTGGAAACCTGGAGAGCCAGTAGTCATATATTGAAGACTTTGTATCTCAGTAGCACTTGCCAGTAGTGTATTCATGAGCTTCACATCATAATACCCATAGGCAGTATTCAATTGAAAGTCTCTAGTATGTGCGGTCTTAATGCCTGCCACGACACCAAAAGTGCTATCAATAAACTTGATGTCAGCGAAAACCCTATCAGCGCCAAAATAGCATCCAGTAGTAGTACCAAAAGTACTGTCGCCGCTAGATACTAAGCTCTTAAAGGTTAAGGACGCTTGGTCAGAGGCAAGATATATGTTATAAGTATTATTACCGAAAAGCTCCACAGTATCAAAAATAGTATCCTTCCAGACATGGTTAAGGAAAATCCCATAAGAATAACATCGCCAGATTTTCAAGTTGGTTATCAGTGAGTCCTCCATCGATGTGGAGCCATATAACCCGTAGGAGTTAACGCTATGTATGGTTATATTAGTCATTTCACCGATGTTCCAACCGCTGTACTTGGCCAAGCCGTTACTGCGAGCGCCCGCTATGGTAATATTAGTGAAAGTGCCATTACCAAAAGTGTATAGGCCTCTTGCAGACGAATACGAAGAATAATTGGTGAACATTATTACATGGTCGAGTATTCCAATCCCATCCCATATAACTTGACCATATCCGCCAGACAAAGCGCATCGCCAAAGGTTAATGTACCAGGCTTTAGTATTGTCATCCACAAGACCTGAAGCGTATAACCCAGTGTTCTCAGCTTCGTGTATAGAGACATATTTTATATCGACATTACTAGCAGAGTTGCCAGAAATGCTTATGCCTCTTTGGTAGCCAGCAGCATACCCACAGTATTTTACCTCCATCCAATCAATATCTACTTGCGCTCCACCCCTCAAATCCATATAAGACATCAATGTGGATGTAGCAGACCGGAACTTAATGTAGTGAGTGAGCAATATAACTTCGGCTTGAGTGGGTGACGTTCCAGAATGAGCATTGGTCAGCCCAACTGTAATATCAAAGGAATTAGCGCCAGCATTTCCGTCAAGTACCCTCCCCTCACCCTGTGTGTATGTCCTAGTGGTCGAAGCAATTGCCACTTCGTCACCAGCCAGCCAGCCCGTATCGGTATCTACACCTAATGTGGTTTGGCCTGCTGCTTCGTCAGTGTTAAGCAGACATGACATCACATCCTTACCTGCGGTGCGGGACAAACCTTGAACGACTAGAGTCCCACCATACCTTATACTTAGTCCCATCCCGCCGTCTGTGGTAGGGTCAAACTCAAGTATCGCCGTGCCCGTTCTTGGTATTGGATTAGCGACTGTTCCGATGTTCAACGTACCTGCAGAATAGACGATAAGGTCGCCCGACAACTTCAGGTAATAATTGGTTGCAGCAGCGAAACCATAACTAAGAGTTCCTCGCTTAGATACTGTCAAAGCTGCTACATCATCGGTACCTGCCCCGTAATCAGTATTAGCTACTGAGTCCATTGTAACTGTAAAGTTATTACCTGCTCCTGCTCCAGTATGCTCACCCATCACATGCATAACATCAGTTGCTACTGGTGCCTGAGCCGTTGTAGTGCGAAGCATTCGGTACATATTATTAGCAGTCGCATCCCGCCATAGATAAATATTATCTCCACCTACCGACTCTTGTGCTTCAACACGATACTGATTTCCGCCAGCAGCTAAAGTTACAGGTGCAACGAAAGCGAAGAATATCCAACCACCTTGTCGATAAGCAGCCGTAGATAAAGCGTATGGTAGGTCGGTCGCATTTAGTGTTACTGTGGTGCCCGCCACAGCACCAGCACCTGTCACATCATAAAGCCGAACGGAGACTGTACCAGTAGGTGATAAAAGCCTCGCTGCTAGTTTGACAGCAATTCCGTCAATCTCGATGGCACCTGGAACAAATGCCTGCCCAGAACTCCACGCAGCAGCGGTCGCTATCTCAAAGCTAGCCGATTCTATAGCGTCAAGCAAAGACGTAGGGTCTACTAACGCCCAAGTGGCGGCAGCAGTTAGGTTTCCAGTGGCTTTTGATATTAAAACAGCCATTATCTACCTTATGGATGGGATTGTATTCAAAAGTTTAATCACAAATTAATACTTCCCAATTACTCTTACTACTGCCGTTTTAGTAGGATTGCAGTAATAATCAATGGTCTCAATCCGTCTTTCTGCACCACTCATATCAATTGTCAAACTTTCCCCTATTAGTATTTCCAAAGGTTGTGTAGAAGTATTAATATTAATAAATACTAAGTCAGGACCATCATTAAAAAAGTACACACTTATCCACGGTGGTGACAATAATAAAGATTGCTTAGTAGGAGTAGCATTAAGGGTTCTTGGGTCATTCTCCCCTTCATAAAGCTGGCTTTGGTAATAAGCATTAGCATTCTGAAATACAGGTAGTGTTTGGATAAGAAGTGCCATTAATACTGCCGTAAATAATGCTGTAATAATAATGTCAAAGTCGAAGGAGTCATCCTCTTTTTTAATTATTTCTTTAGCCATTTTATATTACCAAGTAGGTATTATTACTCCTGCTACTTCTTTCGTCTTAATCTTTGTTCCTTTGGTAATTCCTCTTACTAACATTCCAACAAAAATTGCGAATGCAACTCCCATGAAAATAGTAATTACTACTTCCATTATTCCAGAAAACTCTTCATGTGTTATTACCGAGTCCTCTCCAGCCTCGACTACCTCTAATATTAGTTCTGGAGTGAAAAGACCGTTAGGCATTTATTCTATCTTCCTGTGTATCCTAACGTTATATCTACAAAGTTACCAAGCCACAAATCCTTTATCAAATTACCTGGTACATTTCTAAACTCAAAATACGCCTGACCTTCTTTATTCTCTATTGTAAAATCACCAGTACCAGGAAACTTCCCAGCTAATAATTCCTCAGCCCCTGATATTGATAAGAATACAGGTGATATTTTAATACTCCTTCCATTAGCACCCCCACGTCTGAGTGGAGTAAGTTTTAGGTTTATTATTACAGTTCCAATCTTAAATAAATGAATAAGGTCATCTGGAATCCGACGTACTCTTAGGTTGATTTTTCCTGACATTAAATTATGCAAGTAGATAACACCACGCCTCTTATCAACCTCAAGCTCACGTGGTACTTTGTCGTATTCCCGCCCCTTCCAAAGATATTTACCAGTAAGCATGAAATGTTCAAAGGCTTCACCACCACCATTACCTCTAGTAAGACCAATGGCATGAGGAACATCATTCAAGGCAAACTTTGCCATTAATAAAGAGGCAATGAAATTGGTAATGGTAGTAATATCATTCGGTATCATGAATACTCGTAATCCTCTCTATCATCCCATACTTTATCGAAGGAAGTATTACCTGAAGCATATCTAATTGATGCTACCTCCAAGTCATCGTCAATTAAGGAGTACTCATATCTGTAAATCCTCCACCCCGCTTCATCGTTTCCTGTTCCAGGAAATGCCTCACCGAAGTATTCAGGAGCATCATCAATACTATAACTAACATTCATAATATGACCCATTGGCGATAGATATATTGCTCCATAAGGCTCAACAGGGATAGGTTCTTCTTCAACAGGGAAAAATCTTTGGAGTATAAATTGTAGAGCATATAAGCTGAATATTCCTACCAAAGAAACTACAACTATTCTTCCGATTACTTTGTTTTCATTAACCATTATTTTCTACCTACTATTCTATAGGTAATTTATGTTTAAGCGTTTATAATACTTCTCAGTAGTGGTTTATGTTTACTTAGTAGTGAGTAATAGATTTACCTCTGTTAAGAGTTATGACCGTCTGTACATCGTTTCTACGCTTGCTAGAACGCTATTTTCACTTGTAAGTAGCTTCCCTCTCACCTAATGCTCGAACTCTGCGGTTCTCTTTTTCCAGGGCGACAATGGAAACAACATCGCCGTAATGAAATACCGTTCCACCAGCACTAAGAATATTAACGTACTCCATTCCCCCTTCGCCATACCTTGATTGAATAGTGTTAAACAACCTTTCAGCCTCTCTGGTAACACATTTAACATCATCTTCCGGGCAGACAGCTTCCGCTCTTCCAACTGCCCAGCTACCATATTTATCAACTAATTTTTCCCTAGGTTTACCACTAATGGAGTGATGCCCACTCCCTCTCTCTGGTAACTCCTCACTAGGTCTTACATTATGATACTCCACAGTCAATAACTGAGGACCAGCAAAGGCTTTTCCAGGTACATTTACCCAAACATCACCTGATTTATAACCCTTACCTATAATAAAGCCTTTATGTTTTTCCATACCAAAGTCAAATTTAACCCAATCTCCCACACTTAATTCCCCCAATGGTCCCTCATAAACTTTTTCACCAGCATGTGGTAGATAGGGCTGTATCCAACGATGTGTCTCAGATTTCCAAACAAGTCCTTTATATGGTGGAAAACTAGATGGTTGTTCAGGATTTGAATATTCCCCACTCTCTCTCTCTGGTAATTCTTCAGTACTGTATTTTTTCTTCTTTTCTGCGAGGTCCTGAAGCCACTCAGTAATGGTCAAGTCATTAAGATTGAACACATATACACCTGACTCATAGAAACCAGCGGCATCACCACCATACCAATAGAAATACCCTTCACCTCTTGTAAGCCGTTCCTTCCAACCTTTCTTCTTGACAGCGGCATTAATCGCAGCAATTGTCACAGGTTTGCCTAGTCGTTTAGGTTTAGTTTTCCCACTAAATGTCCAAACAACAACACCGCCACATTTAGGGCATGACTTTAATGGACCATGAGTTCGATGACCTGTCCAACCACAACTCACACAATGAACCGGAAAATCTTTACCAGGATTATTCTTCTTTTTATTAGAACCTTTTCCAAACATTCCAGAGACAAAGCCTAGAATGGCTAATGGAATAACAAAACCAATGATACTGCTAAAATCGAAGCCTGAAGGAGGTTCCTGAATACTTACCGTTGTAACAATGTCTCCAACTTCCACTAAAGCGGCCTCTAAAGCATTAATCTCTAAGAAACCATCACAGGGAGTTGCCTCTTCCACTAAAAAGCCTGGTTGAATGTTTCGAGCGATTGAAAAGACAGTGTCATTAATAATAAAGATAATATCCAAAGGGAATAACATTTCGTTGGTTTGAATTGTTGCCACTTGCCTTACTGGAAGAATAAAGAGCATTCCAGTCCCAGCGGTTAAGGATGCCCTTCCGCTAAGACCTTGGAGTAGTTCATCGGATGTGTTAGCCACTTCAACATTCCACTGATTTCCTGCTATTTCTACTAACGCAGTTCCTGCCATTTTATCCCCCTGTATTACCAAACGAAATTAGTATCATTAATAATATAGTCATAATCACCGCTATATACATACTGCACAACCCTTCCAGCTATTTTGGTCATTGCATTGGCATGACCTACCTCTAAATCTTCAGCACCAGAAGTATGATGTGCTATTTCATGAATAGTAGTATTACCTCTATCTAATTGTTCCAAAGAAATATAAATCTCTTTGAATATCCTTGAATACATACCCGATGTTCTTGCCATATCACTAGCTGGAGGAATTATTGCAGCATTGGTATTAGTAACACCAGAAGAAACAGCTCTAACAATCTTCCTGGCAAATTCTAAGTGAATCCTCTGTGTAGGATTTAACCTATCATCTTCGATGGTTTTAACTTCTCTCAGTTTTTCCTGAGACTCCTTAACTAAATCCTTATCACTTTTAATAATAAGGGAAAGGCCATATTTAACACCATAATGAACCCTTACTGAAATATACCCTAAGTGCTTTACCATGCTAGTAAATCTATCATCTGTTTGTACTACTGTATTACTACCAAAAACATTATTCCATGCAGTTTGCCACAAAGGAGCGTTACCTCTCATAATATCTAAATAAGTAGTCTGCATTCCACTAGGACTACCCATACCGTAAGTATCTATAATAACTCTTCCACCCTCTTCTGACTTTAATAATTCTTCCTCAGATACCATCCGTAAAAAGTTCTCAATAAGTGGAACGCTAGTAACACACACCCATGTTCTACCAATATCAATCCAAATATCATCTTCATCTTTAGGCCCATGTCTATCAGGTGCTAAATCAAAACCCCAAAGATTATAGGAATAAATACTATCAATATTCCTTAAATAAATATCCCTACAATAAATCTTTCCCTTTCCTACTGATGACCAACCAACTTCTGGTGTAGGAAAAGTATAGCTAATAATCTGATTCTTTCTTGGAATAGGGCTTTCGATATGAGATGGGG
>SDBU01006493.1_pt1 | contig 13729 bp, 11 predicted proteins | sample 2277071 | NCBI WGS metagenome assembly SDBU01 (sample SAMN10397929, study PRJNA504765) | marine sediment metagenome | isolation source: marine sediment core GS08_GC12, 126 cmbsf | place: Arctic Ocean: Gakkel Ridge, Loki's castle | collected 2008
ATTGGCCTCTCCACTGAATTTTTCCAGTGAGAGATCAAAGGTCGCCTGGCTTTCCAAATCGGCTTCCTGAGAAAACTGAGCCGAATTTATAGTGACAATGTTGGCGCTCAAACCTTTCTGCAGATAGACGGACGTCGTTTCATCTTTTCCCGAATAAAAAACATTGACTTCCAGGCTTTCCACATCTTTCAGCAGTTGAAAAGTGACATCCTTCTCCTCTTCCAGAGCCAAAGACGGAATGCTCTTCTCATAGGGATTGGATATGATTTTGCCTTCTGAGCGAAGCGAAATGTACACATCTTTGATTTCCTTCAAAAAATCCAAAGGGAACAGGTCCTGAGCGTCGATATTCAATTCGGCCAACGCCTTGAGCTCTTTTGAGGAATAACTGAGTGAAACCCGGACGAATTTTTTCCCTGCCTTATCCTGAAACTTGACGGCACTCGCCACAGAAACCCGCGCCTCAGCCCCCATGAACCTGATAAGAGCTTCCTGATAACTCACCTGGGCTTGAAGATAGGCGGTCCTTTTTCTGGCAAAATCCTCTTCCGAGATCAAGCCCTCCTCTTTGAGTTTTAAGGCTCTATCAAAATCCCCCTTCATTTCTTCCAGCGAAAGCTGTGCTTTTTTCAGGGACAGCAGCTTCATCGTCTGAGATTCCTGCGCATACGTCACACTTACAAAAGCGGTTAGAAGAAGAACCACCAGAAATAGATGTTTTACATTTTTCATATCACTTCTCCTTTTATCTAGTTTTTTTTCTTTTTATTTTTAGTTGTTAAAAAATTCCTTTTTCGCAATTTTCCAGATCATTTTAGTATTTTTACTCCTGTTCCCGCATCCGTAAGTTTGATATTCCAGTTTTTAAGACTTATGCCCAATGTGTTATTCAACCTGGATAGAGAGAGGTTGTAATCAATGACGGCCTTGAGTTCCGAACTCCTTGCATTGGCTAAATCTCTTTGATACTGAAGCACAATAAAATTCGTCGTCATTCCGGCTCTTAATTTTGCCTCTTCGGCATCAAGTTTTTGTTCCGCAAGTTCCCGTGCTATCCTGTAGGCTTCGACTCTCCGATAATCTGTCTTCACCGTCCGCAAAGTCGTCTTCGTCTCCAAAAAAGCTTTCTGTTCCAGACTCTTCATCCGTACGACAGCACGCTCTTGACTTTTTTTTGCCTGAACCAAGGCCGCACGTGAAACGACCGTGTTCAAAGGAACATCAAGAGTGAAGTACAGAGACCAATTCTTATATTTGAAATTTAAGGTATCCTTTAATGCATTGCTCGATCCGCCTGGAATCTTTCCCACGATAACATTGGTTAGAGGATTATTATCAAGATAGAGGACTTGATCGCCTGATAGACCGGGACTCCAGTAACTGGCATTGAGGTTTAGCGCCGGAAGCAGTTGATTCCAGGCATAATGGATATCCACATCCCGATTTTTTATGTTGATTCGAGACGACTGCAAATCCGGCCGGTTTTCAAGAGCCGTTTGAAGTGCGTCCTCCAAACTTATGTCCTTTGGCTCAAATGCAGGTTCATCCACCGGAACGAGAATGATTTCCTCTTGTTCATCTGATAGATTGATCAGAGTCTTCAAGCGATCAATATTATTTTCCACCAGTGTATCGGCCTGCAAAATGTCGGCTTTACGAGCGGCCACCTCGGCTTGAGCACTCAATATCTCCTTTGGCGCCAACGTGCCGATCTCCACCTCTTTCTGATTCTTCAGAAGAAGATCCTGAGCCAGTTCCAAGGACTGTCTTTTCACTTCCAGATTTTGAATGCTGTAGACGAGATTCCAGTAGGAATCCTCTACGGCATAAATCGTATCGAGCAGAATTTTCTTGAAATCATTTTCCGATATGTCTCTAGAGTTTTGGGCCACAATAATTTCTCTGCGGTTTGTTTTAAGCCCAAAGTTTCTCAACAGCGGCTGGGTAAAAGAAAAGTCAAGCGTGCTTCCATATCGTGGATTGATTGACTGGAATTTCTGATTGGTATCATACATATTCGTATTCAGCGAAACATCGAGTTGTCCACCTGTGGGGAGCAGCTGTCTGATTTGACCGGAGTAGTTATTGAAGGTTGTAAGAATCTGATCTGAAGACTCAATCCAAGAGGAAGAGGGGGTGTTCGTGTTCCGGCGTGTATACCCAAAATTCAAAGTGGGAAGGAATTTTTCTCTTGACAGGGTGACAGCCATCTGCGCAATCTCAGGGGTCATCATCTCGGCTGAAACATCCAAATTATTCCTTATAGCATAGACAATGCACTCCTCCAGAGTAATGCTCTTTTGTTTCTGAGGCAAAGACCAAAGAGAGGAAAAGACACATACAGTCAGGATTAAAAAACATATAAGATTTCTTTTGCGCATATTAAATCTCCTCTTTTTTTTCAGAAGAACTTATAAGCAAAAAACATACCAAATTAGGATCGCTGTTTTTTCTATTTAATATACCCCTGATAAGGATGAAATATTCATATAGGAAAATAAGATACACCACCATGGGGACGGGTAATTGATTACACATGTGAGAAATCCGTTACTCATTCCGTGTTCCATTTCTGTGATTTTTACTGTAAAATCTTTCTGAAGTATCACAGTGGGAAAATTTAGAGATTTTTTAGTCAGAAAATTGTCTAAGGACAACAAAGGCGAATATCCCTTTTACTTCTTTAAAGAATTGGAGAGCAGCCTGAACATCATTGAGGACATCAAACAGATCGGACACAATTTTTTAGGCAAGATCAAAGAATTCACTCCCGTTGAAAATCTTTTTCTCGTCATCTTTGACCAGGAAACCGGAAAATTCAAGGTCAGCAATTCCATTGGATTTGAGGAGGAAAAGATCAATAAAGTCTTTTTTCTAAGTAAGGACCCTCTCGCAAAGTGGCTGAAGGTTAACAAAACCCATCTTTATATTCCCGAAAAGTCAGGCGTTCTTCGTTTTTTAGCAAAAAAAGAAAAGGAACTACTGGAAAATCTTAATATCGATCTCTGTTTCCCTCTTGTCTCTATGAATAGGCTGATCGGGATCATTTTCATCGGTCCAAAAGCGGAAAAAAAGAAATTTACCAAACAGGAACTCGCTATCATCTCAACCCTGACACCTCAAGCAGGAATTGCACTAGAAAATGCAATTTTGTACAAAGAGCAGCGAGAGCGCTTCAAGAGAATGTCCAGAGCAGATAAATTGGCAACGATTGGAGAACTTGCAGCCGGAGCCGCCCATGAAATCAGAAATCCACTCACGGCTATCCAATCTTCACTGCAGTATCTCAGCACAAAAATTCAAGGGGAAAAAGAAAAGAACCTGGTAACCAATGCCTTACAGGAAACACGACGAATCAATGAGATCCTTTCCGCCCTCCTCTCCTTTTCTAGACCATCAGAGATCAAAAAAGAGGAAAATAACATCATAGAGATTCTCGAAGAAAGCCTGGACTTGATTTCCATTCAATCCAATAAATACAAGATCAAAATTACACGCGACTACCCAAATACCCCTCTCCTTCTCAACAGCGACAAAGCCCAACTTAAACAGCTTTTTCTCAATATCCTGCTGAATTCTGCCCAGGCCATGAACTTGGGAGGAGAATTAAAGATCGAAGTCCATCCTAAAGACAACCATAAAATTTTAATCACTGTAACCGACACAGGGGAAGGAATTCCTGAAGACAAACTGGACAATATTTTTGATCCATTTTTTACTACAAAAAGTGGGGGGACAGGGCTTGGCCTTTCGATCTGCTACGGCATCATCGAATCTCATAAAGGAGAAATTGAGGTCAAAAGTAAAGTGGGGCAAGGCACAACAATTTCGATCATATTACCTCAGGATTTTTAAACATGAAACATAAAATTCTCATCATCGATGATGAAAAAAATATCCGGGATATTTTTTCTCTTCTTCTCGAGGAAAAAAACTATTCTGTTCAAACAGCGGAAAATGGGAAACAAGGATTAATAAAATCCCTGAGTTTTAATCCCGATGTCATCCTTTTGGACATGAACATGCCTGACTACTCAGGTATTGAGGTCCTCGCCAAAATAAAAGAGAAGGCACCCGCGGCCGAGGTCGTCATTATCACGGCATTCGGGACAATTCAAAATGCAGTGGAAGCCACTAAACTGGGGGCCTATGATTATCTGGAAAAACCTGTCGACAACGATGAACTCCTTCTTTTGATTTCCAGGGCTCTGGAAGTTAAAAGACTCCGCAGAGAAGTCAGTGAGCTGAAATCGGAACTCTCTGCACGCTACCAATTCTCCAATATCATAGGTACAAGCGGGACAATGAATTCCATTTTCCAGATGATGGAAAAAGTTGCGCTGGTTGATGGCACGGTCCTGATTACTGGTGAAAGCGGGACAGGAAAAGAACTGATCGCAAGGGCCATCCATTTCAAAAGTCCGAGAAAAGACAGTCCTTTTGTTGTTGTCAACTGCGGTGCCATCCCAAAGGACTTGATTGAGTCTGAATTTTTTGGCCATGTCAAAGGGGCGTTTACGGATGCCAAAGAAGAAAAAACTGGAAAATTTGAACTGGCAAACACAGGCACGATTTTTCTCGATGAAGTTGGCGAACTCTCCCAGGAAGCTCAAGTGAAACTCCTCCGGGTTCTGGGGGAGAAAGAGATCGTCAAGATCGGAGGGAGTGAAACCTCGTCTATTGATGTGCGCGTGATCGCCGCCACCAATAGAGTCCTGGAGGATGGAATCAGAGACGGTGTTTTCAGGGAAGATCTCTATTGGCGTCTGGCCGTCCTATCTATTCATGTTCCTCCTTTAAGAGAAAGAAAAGAGGATATCCCTCTCCTCTGTGAATATTTTATCGAAAAATTCAACCGTGAACTGGGCAAAAACACTAAAGGAGTGACTCCAGAGACACTCAACATGCTCAAGAACTATGATTGGCCCGGGAATATACGCGAGATGGAAAGCGTCATCTATGAAACCCTGGTTATGAGCGAACACTCTGAAATCGAGGAAAAGGACATGCCGTTGAGAATACGGGTCAAGGCTGCGGATGAAGAAAATATGTTCTTCGGCAAAGGACGGCCGATGAATCAATTGATCCAAAACATCACAGAAAAAAAAGAAATAAATTTCATAGAAAAAGCACTGCAGGAGTCGGGAGGGAACAGGACAAAGGCCGCTCAAATTCTTGGAGTCAGCCGAAAAACGCTCTTCAATAAGATGGTGCAGTACAAAATTCAGTAATTAAATGGGGACAGTCCCCACTTTTTTATCGAAAAAGTGGGGACTGTCCCCATTTAATCCGGTTGACGGTTATAGAGGTTTTAAATACACTAGTACATGATTAACTTTTGCCTTTAACCTTTAAGGAGAAAAAGATGATCCGGATAAGAAGAATACTCTCAATTTTTTTCATACTCACCCTTACAGCCGGGACTGTTATTTTTGGAGCTTCCTCTCAAGCAGAACTCCCAAAAACTGAACTCCCTGTACTCATCACATCTTGTGGACAATGTGCCGGTGTAAATATAATCAAAGTTATCTTCATGAGACTCAAACTCCAGGCAGAACCACCCGCCTATGAAATGAACACATTCGCCACAGCCGAGGATTTAAGGAAGGCCAAAGAAAATGGAACTCCATTTGAATCGGTCATCATTGTCATGGGAGCCAGCCTCAAAGGGATGGGAGCTGCGGGCATTGATATCGAAGATGAAATAGAAAGGGCAGTTCAGTTGATACAGGAGGCTCGAACACAGGGGATCACAATTATTGGCGCCCACATCACAGGGTTGAAGAATCGGGCACAGGGAGCTGCGCCAGGTGATAACACCGACGAACTCAGTATCGACGCCATCGCCCCCGAATCAGATCTCCTCCTTATTAACAAAGGAGGCAATGAAGACAACCGCTTCACCATCATTTCCCAAGAAAAAAATATTCCGATGATTCAAGTGGAAAAAAATCTCGAACTTCTGGAAAAACTTAAAGAACTATTCGGCCATAATTGACCTGGATTATTCACGTGTCGGTAGTTTTTATGAATAATTCAGGTTAGAGGTTGATACCCATAGTCCTGTTCAAACGAGCAATCGAGAGGTTATAATCGATAATGGCCCTCAGTTCGGCACCCTGTGCGTTGGCCAGATCTCTTTGATACTGGAGAACAAGATAATTTGTTGTCAAACCCACCATAAGTTTTTTCTCTTCGGCTTCCAGTTTTTCTTCGGCAAGCTCTCTCGCTACCTTATAGGCTTGGATACGCTTGTAATCCGTTTGGACGGCACGCACGCCATTGCTGACCTCCAGAAAAATCTGCTGCTCCTGGTTTCGTAGGCGAAGTTTGGACTGCTCCAAATTCGTCTTGGCCTGTACATAGAGTGCACGGGTAAAAATGGTGTTCATAGGCAAAGTCAAAGTGAGGGCGGCCGACCAGTTCTGGAATTTGAATCCCAAGGCATCTTTCAGGGCATCAGAGGAACCACCGGGAACCGTCCCCACAACGATATCGGTGAGAGGATTATTATCCTTGTACAAAATAAGGGTGCCGGAAATACCGGGGCTCCAGTAGGACGCATCTAAATTTAGAGAAGGCAGGAGTTGATTTTTAGCATACACAAAATCCACATCCTTATTCTTAATCTCCCATCGTAATGATTCCAGATCCGGCCTGTTGTCCATGGCCGTCTTGAGTGCGCCGTCAAGACTTATCTCTGTCCTTGTGTTTGAAGGCAAGTCAACCGGATTGATGGTCATCAAACGGATGTCCCCATCCATATCCATGTTGATAATTGTTTTGAGAACTTCGTCATTATTATTGACCAAAGCTTCAACTTGAAGGATATCCGCTTCCCGGGTGGCCACCTCCGCCTCGGCACTCAGAATTTCTATGGGAGCCAATGTCCCCACTTCGACTTCTCTTCTGTTCTTTTCAAGAAGTTCCCTGGCCAGCTCCAGGGACTGCTGCTTAACTCTGAGGTCTTCGATGCTGTAGACAAGATTCCAGTAGGCTTCTTCGACACTGTATACGGTATCCAGAAGGATTTGATTGAGCTGACTGTTCGACCTGGCCAAATTATTTTTTGCGATGACTATTTCTCTGCGATTGACACGAAATCCAAAGTCTCTCAAAAGAGGTTGGGAAAGATCGAATCGAAGTTGGCTTCCGTACCGCGGATTGATGGTTTGGAATTTCGTATTGGTCTCATTCTGGTAAGAAAATAATGAAGCGGTTAAGGTTGCACCCGTCGGAAGGTTCTGCTGGTATTGGGTATAATAATTTCTTAATTCAGTAGTAACCTCACCGGCAACATCTATCCAGGAGAACGAAGGTATATTCGTATTTTCCGTTAAATATCTCATAGAAAACTGGGGAAGAAACCGTTCCCTTGCAAGCGAAATCGAGGCATCGGCAAGTTCCGGATTCAATATCTCAACAGCAAGACCCAAATTGTTTTTCAGAGCCGTCTTTATGCACTCATCGAGAGAGAGGGCGAGCTCGTTATCCTGAGACCACCCTCCCGCAGCAAACATTATCATTAATAAAATAGTTATTGTACTTTTTGCTTTCAGCATCATATACCTCCCTGCATTTTCAAACCTTTATTGTGTTTCTTTCTTAAAAATTACTCAGACCTAGTCTTTCTGGATCCATCCGTCAAGAAGACGGATGATCCGTTTTCCATAAGCGGCCTTTTCCTCCGAATGGGTGACTTGGATAATGGTTGTTCCTTGTTCATTCAAGCTCTTAAGCAGCTCCATGACCTCAATACCCTCATCCGAATTCAAATTTCCCGTAGGTTCATCCGCCAGTATCAATTTGGGATTGGTGATAAGAGCACGGGCCACAGCCACTTTCTGCTGCTGGCCTCCGGACAATTGATTAGGAAAGAGTTTTTTTTTGGCTACAATATTAAATCTGTCAAGCATATCCGCCACACGGCTTTTCCGTTCTGCCCCTTTAACTTTTTTATACAAAAGTGGAGTCTCCAGATTTTCATAGACTGTTAAATCATCAATGAGGTGATAACTTTGGAACACAAAACCGATTTTGTGTTTGTGAATCTCAGATCTCTGTCTCTCACTCAATCTGTGGACTTCTTTATCATAAAACCTGTACTCCCCACTGGAGGGGGAATCAAGCATACCAATGATATGGAGAAGGGTTGACTTGCCAGCCCCGGAAGGCCCCATGATTGTTAAAAACTCGGCTTCTTCAACATCTAGATCAACGTTTCTAAGGACAAAAGTCTTAACAAAGCCGGTTGAATAATATTTGGTGATGTCTCTCATTTTAATCATATTGACCCTCCTCGATTGATATATTCCTTCAGTGATAAAGAGGACGTACTAAAATCCTGTCGAAATTAGATCTTAAATTCTTTGTGAATATTTTCAGACACAACATGTCCGTCGAAAAGATGAATGATACGATGACTGTGTTCGGCATAAGCAGGAGAATGAGTGACCATAACGATTGTGGTCCCCGCTTCATGAAGGTCCTGCATCAATTTCATCACTTCCTCACCATGAACAGAATCCAGATTTCCCGTAGGTTCGTCAGCTAGGATGAGTTTCGGCTTAGCTACAACGGCTCTGGCAACGGCCACACGCTGCTGCTGTCCGCCGGACAATTGTTGAGGGAAATGGTTTTTCCTCGCAATGATTTCCACCCGCTCCAGCGTTTCAGTAACTCTTTCTTTTCTTTCCGAGGAAGAAAATCCAAGATACAGAAGCGGCAGTTCTACATTTTCATAGACTGTCAGCTCATCGATAAGATTGAAGCTCTGAAAGATAAAACCGATATTTGATTTTCTTAAACCGGCTCTCTGTCTTTCGGAATAGCCGGATACTTCTTCGTCGAAAAAATAATACTTCCCCGAGGATGCCTTATCGATCATCCCGAGAACATTCAACAACGTGGATTTTCCACATCCGGAAGGTCCCATAATGGCCACATACTCACCCTCTTTGATTTCAAGGTTGATGTTGTTCAAGGCCGTTGTTTCCACCTCTTCTGTGGTGTAAATTTTCTTAAGATCTTCAGTTCTAATCATACTTTCCTCCAAATAATTTTTACTCTGTATCCTTAACGGTTTTCGTTTTGTCTTTTTAAGACTAAACGTTCCATGTTTCCAAAGTTTTCATAGCCCGAGGTGATAACCCGGTCCCCGGGTTGAAGCCCCTCGAGAACCTCATAGGCATCGGTGTTCCACCGCCCGATCCTAATTCTCGTTTTTGTCGCCGTATTTCCGGATTCATCCAGAATGTAAATCCAGTTTCCTCCCGATGTATTAAAAAACCCTCCCGTTGCCAGGAGAATAGCTTCAGATATATCACCCAGTTCCAGACGAATATGGAACGTCATTCCTCGAGTGATATTCGGAGGACCTTCACCAACAAACGCCATATCTACTTCGAACCGGCCGTCCTGGACCTCGGGATAAATCTTATCAACGACAAGCTCATATGTCTGATCTGCAAGAGGAAAAGTCCCCTTTCTATTGAGTTCCAATCGAGGCAGATAGTGCTCATCGACTCCCAAAACAACTTTAAAACCTTTTAATTCATCAATTTGTCCAAAAGGATTTCCCGGATTTTTCTGCTCACCGATTTCAGCCTCTAAAGATGTTAAATGGCCTGAAACGGGCGCCCGGACTGTTAAATTATTCAGTTTCTCTTTCACGACTTTCAAATTATCCGACATACGTTGAAGGGATGCCTCGAGAGCAATAATCTGACCCTTCCTAAATTCAATATCGTTTTTCTGGCTTTCCAGTGTCAGTTCCTTTCGTTTTTGTAAATACAGGTACTGGTCTTCGGCGATTTCGAATTCATGTTTGGCGATAAGATCATCTTTGGCCAATTCTCGATACCGGTCAAACACACGCTTCTGCTGCTGGAGCAAATTATCGATACTGGCCAGATCCTGGATTAACTGCAGACGGTACTGCTCCATCGACAGACGCGTGTTCCGCAGGTTATTGCTCTGCTGGAAAAGCTCCGCCTCTCTCCACATGATATCCAACAGCAGGTTTGTGTTGGCCAACCTTAAAATTTTATCGCCCTTTTGGATCATCGTGCCGGCTTCAACGTAGACCTCTTCAACCTGACCGCCATCCAAAGCCGTTAGAAAATGGATGTTCTCCGGCTCGGCATTTCCCATAACGGCAATGAATTCCTGGAAGGGGCCTTTTGTAACCGTTGAAATGGTGAGTCGCTCGGCATTGACATTGAGAGTTGATTTGGTGACTTTAAAAATTAACAGATAAGATATAATCCCAACAAACCCTGCGATCGATACCCAAGTAATAATTTTTTTCGGCGGCCATTTTTTCTTTTCGATTTTTCTGTCCATGCCCATTGTGGGTCTCCTTATTTGTTATCTCTCTATACGTAATACGTAAGTTTTATTTCACTCTTATTGTTAGACGCATTTGTAACCGTTTCGGTTCACTTTATCTGCAATATATGTGCCACATAAATAATCACAGAGAAAACCTTCCTATAATTTATATAACCCCCAAAAAAGTGTTCACTTTGCGACAATAGGTGTTCATTTTCGGACATATGATTTATAATAATGAATTATGAAGAAAGGATTCTAGGGTTAAAGGGTTCGAGTGAATGGAGATCGGGACATCCAAGAAAATCGGCACGTATTTTGCATCATATCTCAATATCCGGCTCAAATATATTAGGAGATCTTGAAAATGGAAAAAAAAACTGGAAAAGTACTCATCATCGATGACGATGAAGATATTCTTCAAGCCGCCCGGCTGCTCATCAAACAGTATGTTGCACACATTCATATAGAGAAAAGCCCGGAAGCTGTTCCCTCTCTGATAAAAAACGAAAATTATGATGTCATTTTCCTGGATATGAATTTTGCCAAGGGAGCCACAAGCGGGAAGGAAGGTTTCATCTGGTTGAATAAGATTCTCGAGATAGATCCGTCAATGGTCATCGTCTTGATCACAGCCTATGGTGATGTGGAAATGGCGGTCAAAGCCATAAAAGAAGGTGCGACCGATTTTGTTCTCAAGCCCTGGCAGAATGAAAAACTTATCGCCACATTGTCCTCTGCTATAAAATTGCGCCAAACACGGTTAGAGGCGAACAGTCTCCGATCCAGGCAGAAACAGCTGAGCGCCGACCTCGATCAACCCTTCCATGACTTTATCGGAATCAGCCCAGCCATGCAGGATGTTTTTGCTACCATAAAAAAGGTCGCATCGACAGAAGCCAACATCCTTATCCTTGGAGAAAACGGAACAGGTAAAGAACTCGTCGCCCGTGAACTTCACCGGCAGTCTACCCGCGCAGAAGAAGTCTTTATCAGCGTGGATATGGGAGCTTTGAGTGAAACCCTGTTCGAAAGCGAACTTTTCGGGCATGTCAGAGGAGCTTTTACAGATGCAAGAAAAGACAGGGCAGGGCGCTTTGAAATTGCATCCGGGGGATCTCTTTTCCTCGATGAAATAGGGAATATCCCTCTAACCCTTCAAGCAAAACTCCTGACAGTCTTAGAGAACCGAACGATCACACGCTTGGGTTCCAATAAGCCCATAGATATCGATGTCCGTCTTATCTGTGCCACCAACCTGGATATTCGCAGTGTCGTTGCCGAAAATAGATTCAGACAAGACCTGCTCTACCGTATCAACACTGTGGAAATTCAACTCCCTCTATTAAAAAACCGTTTAGAGGACATTCCCTTCCTCTCCGAACATTTCATCAAAATTTACTGCAAAAAGTACAATAAACCCATAAAGAGGATGAATTCCTCAACAAAGAAAAGGCTGGAAAAATACCCGTGGCCCGGCAATGTGAGAGAACTGCAGCATGCCATCGAAAGAGCGATCATCATGAGTGAATCCCAGGTGCTCCAAACTGAAGATTTCTTTTTTCCGACGAATAGTTCAGACAGCGAATCCCTTTCCATCGGGGATTTCAACTTGGAAGAGATCGAAAAACTCGTCATCCATAGGGCCATCAGCAAATACAGCGGGAATATCAGCCACGTCGCGAAAGAACTGGGACTTTCACGCGCCTCACTCTACCGCCGCTTGGAAAAATATGGTCTTTAGACGTTTCCGAATCAATTGTGTCCTGCGTGTCATTGCACTGAGCACCACACTCGCTCTCTTTTTTTTCCTCCTCTTTAAGACAACTCTCCATGCCGCGTTATTCATCCTTGGTGTGGTCATTCTCTACCAGTCCTATGCTTTGATTCATTATGTCGAGAAAACAAATCGTGATCTCACCCGTTTTTTTCAATCCATTAAATTCAGCGACTTCTCCCAATCTTTTAAAGACAGCGGTCAGGGAAAATCTTTTGCCAATCTCCGATTGGCCTTCAATGAAGTCCTCGATGCATTCCGGAAAGCACGGTCTGAAAAAGAGGAGCACTACAGGTACCTGCAAACAATCGTGCAGCATGTGGGCATCGGCCTGATCGTATTCCAACCGGACGGCACAGTCGCACTCATCAATACGGCCGCGAAACGCCTGCTTAATGTTGCCAGGCTGAAAAATATCATGTCTCTGGAATCATGGAGCCCACCACTGGTCAAAGCTCTTTTTAAACTGAAACCGAAGGAGAAAACACAGATCAGGATTGACGACAATAACGAACTTCTCCAATTAGCGCTGTACGCTACAGAATTCAAACTCCGGGATCATACATACAAACTCGTCTCCATCCAGAATATCTATACCGAGTTGGAAGAAAAAGAAATTGATGCCTGGCAAAAGCTCATTAGAGTTTTAACTCATGAGATCATGAATTCGATCACACCGATTTCTTCCCTGGCCTCAACAATCAACAAATTAATCAAAGACAGCTCTAATCTGAGCTTTGCTCAAAAACCTGAAGATGGTGAAACATTAACGGATATCTGCGAAGCTGCAGAGACCATCCAAAAAAGAAGTGAAGGACTGCTCCATTTTGTGGACGGCTACAGAAACCTGACCCTTATTCAGAAACCGAATTTCCAAATATTTCCCATCAAAGAACTCTTCAATCGGGCATCTAAACTCATTCAAATAAACCTCAAAGAAAAAAACATAAAACTAGAGATCAAAATTAAGCCCAAAACTCTCGAGTTGGCCGCCGATCCGGAACTCATCGAACAGGCGCTTATCAACATTCTTCTCAACGCCCTGCATGCCGTCGAAGGACGAGAGAATGCAAAAATCATACTGCTGGCACAACTGGATGGACGATCAAAAACAATCATTCAAGTTAAAGACAACGGTTACGGTATTTCTAAAGAAAATATGGACAAAGTTTTTATTCCTTTTTATTCCACAAAAGAAGGGGGATCCGGGGTCGGGCTCAGTCTTTCCCGTCAGATCATGCGTATGCACAACGGAACCATCAGTGTGCAGTCCGAACCTGATGTCAAAACGACGATCACTCTAAGATTTTAATTCTACCATAGGAGAACCATCCTGAGAGAAGTCATCCTTCAAATCCCAACGCTTGAGGCCGAACAAAACATCGATATCGAAGTGAGAATCAACGGAAAAAAAAGGACCATGCACTATCGTGTGGAAATAATAGATTGGGAAACTGAAGAAGGAACAACAGAGGAAAAAATCCCGGTTCATCATATCTCGTATGCCTATACCTGAGGATTATCCGCAGTCCTGCGGTAGTACGGCTTTCCATCAAAAGCGTCGTCTAAAATCAGAAAATTTATTTCAGTTCCTTGATCCAGATTCTGCTGAATTCCACA
>SDBU01006494.1_pt1 | contig 13729 bp, 19 predicted proteins | sample 2277071 | NCBI WGS metagenome assembly SDBU01 (sample SAMN10397929, study PRJNA504765) | marine sediment metagenome | isolation source: marine sediment core GS08_GC12, 126 cmbsf | place: Arctic Ocean: Gakkel Ridge, Loki's castle | collected 2008
GGCTTCAGTGCAGTGCCGTAACCGTCCCATTGTTTCGCGTCGTCGGTTGCGGGTGCTGTTTGTGGATGTCCTAGCCTCGGATCGTTTTTTGATATCTCAAGTGCATTGCCGCCAGAATACTTTGTTGGTTTTCTTGACGAGTACTTACCTTCTCCTAAGTACTCCCTCTCAGCCCCAGCCGCCTTATCAATCGCCTTTGAGATGTTTAACGATTTCGGAAACCCGCTACCATACAGCCATTGAATTTGATCCCGTATTTCAAAACCTGCATCTTCTATGGCTACTACCATGCGGTGGTATGTGCGCGTGCCGCCAAAGGACAGCAAGTACCCGCCCGGCTTTAGCACACGCAACACCTCGCGCCATACATCAACGCTCGGCACGTCGTAGTCCCATTGCTTGCCCATGAACTTTAAACCGTATGGAGGATCGGTAACAACGCTGTCAATGCTGCTACCGTCGAATTGCCATAGCTCTAACAAACAATCACCATGTAGTAGTTCGAGCATTTCACTTCTTTCTGTTTTTCTTTCGTGACTTTTTAGCTTCCTTGTTTTTCTTGCGCCGTTTCGTGGTGTGGTTAACGAACTCCTCAGTGCAACCCGGCCAGTTATCGTTTTTGCCTCGGCTGCCGTGAGTTATATCAGTAGGCGCTTTCGGCGTCTGTCCTTTAACTGTCATAAGTTTCTCCATAGTAGCAGGGTGAATTGCTGGCGGGTGTGCGCGAAAGCCTGCGACACCCATTGACCACATGCTTTCCATGAACGTGTCAATCGGGCTATCACATTTACTGCAAGGACCTTTTCGCCCATGTTCGCAAGTCTCTGTCATTCCGCTTCACCCTTTCACAGTTTTCTGTCGATCAAACTCATAAGTGAACCGACCGCATCAGTCAGCCCTTTGATGGTTACCATCAGCGCTGAGTGGTGTTCCATACTAACCTTTCGGTCTCGATCATGACTGTTACCATGATCAATATGCTGTCCCCTTCGTTTATGTTCGTCCTCGACATGGCGTGAATCGTGCGCAGCCATATCGAGGTTTAACACTTTTAAAGCTGCGTTCATTTTATTGGTGTGCGCCTCTAATTTTACATCGCACATCACCTTGCACGCTCTGAGGCACCCGTCCTTCATTTCACGCTCTTGTCTTTTTCTCCCAAACATTTTTTCTCCTAAACGCAAAATCCCCGCCTATCGGCAGGGTGTCAATCTAAAAAGCTCATGTCAGGTTGCGGCTCAGGCTTTGCTGTGTCCGCGTGTGTCACTGCTACCGCAAGTGCAGCCCAAATGTCTGCGGTGACTCCGTACAATGGCCCTGGCCGACCCTTTGTGCCTATGCTCGGGGTTTTACCCCCGCCGATACGCGGAAAGCGGTCAATGAGGGCGGCGCGTATATGTTTGTCGCCCGCTCGCGGGTTACCCCCGCATATATGCGTGACTACATGCTTGCGTGTAAACAGCGAAGGCGAAGTGTATACCAGCGCTGTATCCATGTGCGCCTGTAAGAATCTCCCAATCCATACGCACGTTTCAAGTACCGGGTCGCCAATCACGTTGCCATAGCTTTTAAAAACTTCAACAATCAAGTGAGCGCTAGAGCCTCGCAACACTCCGGAGTTTACCAATTCAGCGTTAGGTGTCAAGGCGAAATTTAAAATCTTAAATTTCTCCTGATCGAATTTCACCCACGCGCTCTTTTCGGTGCCCGGATCAATACTCACTGTGATCATTATTATGAACTCCCTTGGATCAATGTTATTTGTTAACTTTTCCGTTCCCGTACTTACGGGACTTAGCCGCTCGCCCCCAGCGGGGCGGCTATGTCCCCGTAGGGGACTATGATGTCCCTAAGCTTCGACCGGTGGTTTAACCTGTATTCTCGTTAACTTACAACCCAAAAAACGTTAGAGACATGCCCTTTTGTCCCTGAGTGTCCCTAAGCTAACTCACGCCCTAAGTTAACTTCCTTCTATTGAATATAACTACCAAATCCGCTAACGCTTAGAGACACCACTCACTGTCCCTAATCCTTAGAGACACTAGGGACATTGCCCACTGTCCCTAAGCGTCCCTAAAAACCCTAATAGTTTCGTTAGGGGCGGGGCGCTAACTCTTAAGTTAGGAAGTCCATTTCCGGCTTAGCTTCGCACGTAAACCAGTGTCGCGGCCTATCGTCTGTGCCCTCAGCTAAGTAGGAAATCCGACAAGTGTCCGTTTCACACTTGCCGCTTTGTATTAATGAGTTGAGCCTAATTCGTCCGCGCTTATCTGATAAGTCTGCCAAGTGAGGTATTGCCCCTGCGAGCATAATCCAAGCGTCAAGGGCTTTTATTTTACTCCCCGGTTTTACGTACTTGGTTAAGACAGTGGCAATGTCACGGGCATCAGCGATAAATTCCTCGCTTGCTTTTTCGGCTGTACAGTCAACCAAGTCGGCGCATTCAATAACACCTACGGCGTCACCGTTCGGCAGATCGACGCTGACCTTGCGAAACCAGTGCGCGGTATTAGCCGGAGGTTGTAGGTTTGCTTTTGCGTTATCGAGTCGCATGTACCAACTTCGGTTAACATGCCCCACTCCAAACCGTGTCGCGTCAGTCTCACCCATCGTCTGCAATACGTGGGCGACACGGGCGGCGTTAACGAGCGCAGACGCGCCTCGTGCGCTGTCCATATCGACCTTGCCCCCCGCACCGGCCTTGCGGGCATGGTGTACAACGCCAATGGCGCAGCCGGTTCTATCGGCAATACGCTGAAACACCCAAACCACTTTGTCAATTTGCATGTTGTCGTTTTCGCTAACTTCATGTGTCCTCACAAACGGGTCTGCAAGCATGACCCTTATTTTATTGTATTTGATGTATGCCACGATTGAGTCAATTGCATTTTTGTTGATAGCAATACCGTCGCGCCCTGCCTTGGCAAGGATCAAAGGAATTTCTCTGCCGCTTGTCAGAAAAACATTCTCTAATTCGGTTAACGGTATCGCATGGTGTAAGGCGAGCGCTACCATACGCCTTTTTAGCTCGTCGCTTGGGTCCTCAGTGTTGTAAATCCAAACGGGCGCGGGCTTGACTACGTTAAACCCGGTCAGCGGTTTGCCGGTTGCTATAGCTACCGCGTCCAACATCGTTAGAATCGATTTACCAATACCGCCAGGAGCAATTACAACACTTATGTGCCCGCCGATGTAGCGACGATCCATCAGCCAATCACGAGGCTTGATAGACGACGGCTTTATTTCACTGGCTTTCGTCGCCCATATTTTTGGAGCTTCAAGGAAATCGCTCGCCGCTACCGCGTGCTCAGGTGCGTAGCGAGCAACACTGGCCGCAATAGTCGTTACCTCAGTATCGGGCAACGGGTCTGCCAGTTGGTGGTCATTGACAGCCTGTAGCGCGGCAAGTATCGATTCATAACCCATGCCGCGTGAACGCATAGACCCGGCAAGGCTCGCTAAGGTGTCATTGCGCTCGCCCTCTAATACCAAGTCCTCGTCGTCCAGGACCTTCGGCGCTTGCTTGGCCAGCAGCTGTACAAGCGGTTCAGGTAGTGGTACGATCGGCGCATCCTGACTTACTGTGTATGTAACACCACTAATAACTGAGCCAGGGGCAATGACGTAACCGCCAACGCCCCTGGTGTCAATTCCAAGCCCCAACGCTCCTGCGCTTGTACGATACTCACCGCTAAAATATAGATGGTACCCGCCTGACGGCGTTTTGACTGTGTAGGTCTTTAGCGCTGGAATGTTTACCGCATTGAGCAAACCTTTAAGGCTTTCTATGCCGTTTGCCTCGGCACGTTTCACGTCCAAGTCCAGGATAGTGAGCTTTGATGCCCCGCAGTACACACCCCAATTCGTGTTTGGGTGTTCCAGGCCGTAGTGCCAAACGTTTTCCCTGGTGCTGTTTTCTGCCCAGTTTTGCCAACCATCAAAAGCTGGTTTTTTCCCGTTTTGATGTATCGGAAAAACCTTAAAGCCTTTGTCGAATAGCGCTAACGCGTGTTCGTTCGCTGTCATGTTTTATCCGTTATTTTATAGGGGAAAAAGCCGGATGCCCGGTCTCGTCGTTCGTCAGCCAATCAATTAAAGGTATTGGCCTGGACAAGACTTTTTTACTGGCTGATTCCAGCTTTCGTGCGCGTTTTACGCTTACCCCGCGCTCACGTCGTAGGATTTTATATAGATCGCCCGTGGACAGGCCTGCGAGTTTAGCGATTGTTGCACGTTCGCTGTACTGCCAGAAATCAGTCATAGTGTGTTGCTCCGAATTCGTTTAGGTGTTAGGTCTTGTAAAGTACAGGGCATTTTAGTGTTCAGTCAACACCAAAAGATTCTAAAGGATGTTAAAGCTTTTGCCTTTTATGCTAGGGACTTAACTTTTTTAGTACGTAGGGCTTGACAGCCGCACTTAAAGGCCTTAATATCTGTCGCGTACCAGAGGAAAGGTGGTTACCTGCCAGTACTCCCTACCTTGGTACACAGCGAGGGCAGGGGGACGTTTGGGAAAACAGTATCGATGCCCTCGCTGTTATTAAAATGTCGAAAATGTCGAAAATGTCGAAAATGTCGAAAATGTCGAAAGTCTCGAAATGGAAACCAACTTTGTTGAAGGTGTCGTAAAGCTTAAAGTGTCAAGAGAGTTTAACGAGCGCTGCCGACGCGCTGGTATGGGTTGGGATAAGGCAGGTCAATGCTGGGCTACGCCCTTTAGCAGCGTACTACGGAAACTGATCAGTCCGGAAAACGCTGCTTTAAAGCAACTTGAAGCCTATGGGGTGATAAGCCTCGGGGCGTCTAGCCTAGCTGATACCGAGGACAAGGCCTTTGCTGCTCCCGAAGGTCTCGCCTATAAACCATACCAGCGTGTCGGCATAAGCTATCTGATTTCCCGTCCATCGTCCTTGCTGGCTGACGAGATGGGCTTAGGTAAGACCATCCAAGCTATCGGTGCGATCAATCAAACACCCGGCATCGTTAGCGGCTATCTGATCATATGCCCCGCCAACGTTAAGATAAACTGGCAGCGCGAACTACAGCGCTGGTTAGTAGTCCCAAGGCGCGTAAACATCGTGTACGGCGACGACCACGGCCCGCCTGCCGATGTCTACATTATCAATTACGACATCGTACACAGGCACGACGCACTGCTTAAGTCGAGGGTTTGGAACGCCGTTATTCTTGACGAGGCGCAATTCCTTAAAAACCCCAAGTCCAGGCGCACCCGTATGGTATTAGGCGGGTGCGCCGTAAACAAGAAAGGCCAGATAACCAAAGCGTCCAGGCCGATACGCGGGCGTTACCTTTGGGCGCTGACAGGTACACCGGTAGAAAACCGTATTCTCGAAGTGTTCTCTCTTTTCCGATACCTCTCCCCCTTTGCTTTTCCAAACAAACACCAATTCGAAAAACGATACTGCGATCTAAAACAGATTGACGGATTTTGGGATAACAAAGGCGCGAGTCATGTTGAGGAACTGCAATTATTGTTGCGCTCAACTTTCATGCTCAGGCGTAAAAAAGTGCAAGTCCTAAAAGACTTGCCGCCAAAGACGCATCAAGTAATAACGCTTGCACCTGACGGGGCTACTACGCTACTCGTTCACAAGTTTTCCGCCATGGCTAACAACAATAAGAAAACGTTTCGTCAACTCTGTTACGACGATGGTTTTGGTGACGCACCTATGGCAACCGTGCGCCGTCAACTCGGACTTAAAAAAGTCCTCGCCATATGCGCGCACCTTGAGCAATGCCTTGAGCAAGTAGACAAAACACTTTGCTTCGCCATACACAAGGATGTAATAGCCAAGATAAAAGAACGATTCGGCACAGCGGCTGTGATATACGTTGGCGGCATGTCGCCCAAGAAAAAGCAAGAAGCTATCGACCGGTTCCAAAATGATCCGAAAATAAAACTGTTTGCGGGCAACATCGACGCGGCAGGCGTAGCCATTACGTTAACAGCTGCGCGCATTGTAGTTTTCGGGGAGTCGTCGCTTAATCCCATGAAAAACGTTCAAGCTGAGGACAGGGCGCACAGGATAGGCCAACTGTGGCCGCTGCTCATTCAAACCTTGGTGTGGGAAAACTCTGTTGAGGCGTACTTTGCTGAACAGGCAGCGGCTAAAAAAGAAAACGTTGAAGCTTTGCTTGATAACCTGTTTTTACTTTGAGGCGTGGAATGTTTTACGGACACAGTTGGATAGAGCCTATAATTGCGGGTTGGCGCAGGGCTAAAGCATTCGGCCACGCGTGTAGCGGAATTGAAACCTTAACCAAGGAGCATAAAATGATTAAGCCGAAAGTTGGTGAGACTTGGACTACTGAGCCCGGATTTCTTTCGCCTGTTACAATTTTAGAAATCCTGGATAAAGATAAAAACGAAACGCGTGTTTACGTGGCCTACGTCAATGCCCCTCATTCGAACTACGTCCTTTGGTGTAGCCAGCTTAGGGTAAAAGTGGAAGCGCCAGTAGCTGAATCAGCTTGTGATTTCAACTTTGACGCCTTTAACGACGTACTGTCCCACGGTAGCGGCATGTCACCTACTATGGCCAAAATTATAAAACGTGCCGTTGCCGCAGGACGGGGAGAAAAACAGTTAGCAATGCAAGTTGGCGGGCTGTACCGATCGGCTAACGGGTTGCGCATACTTACGTTCGCCCGTTCTAATCAGTATCAGCTAATAGCTGTGGCTGGTAAAATGCCTGCGGGTCGTGTCCTAGCTTGTGTGTCGTCGTCAATGGACACGATGTCCAACTATATGATGGGCAAAGGTTATGAATTCCTTGGGCAGATAGACAGCGTAACCGATCTAAACGCAATGCTTTTGCCGGAAGGGGAGAAATGAGGATAGCTTATACAAAAGGTTGGGATAGCCGAGAATTTCCCAACCAATGCCATAGCTGCAAATCCGTAACCACGGGCGTCGGCATTTGGTTTTCCTGCCACAAAGGCAAGAAAGTTAGCAGCAATAAATGTGATAGCTGGGAAGCAATGCCACGCCACGAGGATAGATCACTGTGGGGTAAGCTCAAGAACTGTGGAAATATTATGGTTATCTCAAAATAGAAAGGATTTATGGACATGGAGAGAAAAGAATGTCCTGTTTACTGTATGGCGAGTACGAATTGGACTACATGTCCCGTCGAAGAAAAACTTAAGGATGAAAACAAGAAACTGAAAAATAGTGTAGCCCATGCCGTAAAGGTGATAGGTGCTTCCGTTGAATGGCAGGACAAATGCACCTGCGGAGTCGGGCGTAAATGTGAACCATGTGACAATCTCAAAAATGCTATTTCTAAAACGCTAATTTAGCTAAGGTACTGATAGATACTTTTTAACCAAGTGAAAGGGAGAGAAAAATGAGATGCGAAATTTCCAGCCCAGGCGTGTTGTATGTTTATCCTGAAAACAACACTGAAGAATTTGCGGTAAAGCAGTGGCGCGCAGGCGGTAGCAAAATGGCCAACGAAACTGGTGTAATTGCCCCTACTGACCCTGCCGCCGCTACCGCCGTAGCTGTGACGACGCAGCCCTTAGTAAACGGCGCAGCGACAAAGGTCCTAACAGCTGCGCAGCTACATCGTAAGGATGTAATGGCCAAGTTAACCGCACTGGGCGTCACCGATTACCCGCCAGCAACGCGTACAAACACGCTTGAAAAGCTACTGGAAAACGCTACGGGCGGCAATGCCCAGGATAAGGCAGACCTTGCAGTCGTAGCGGCTGCCAGCGGTACAGCCGCGGCCCCGCCTACCGCTGCCGCTGCCGTAGCTGATCCCTTGAGCCTTGACACTGCTCCTGCTCCTGCTCCTGTGGCTGCTCCTGCTCCTGCTCCTGCTCCTGCTCCTGCTCCTGCTCCTGCTCCTGCTCCTGTGGCTGCCCCTGTGGCTGTCGCGTTGACAGCTAACGACGTTAAGGCGGCACTTCTGGCGCTTAGCGCGGCCAAAGGTTTAGAAGCCTCGAAAGCGGTACTACGGGAAAACGGGTCGGAAAACATAACGGCCTTAGACCCTGCGCTCTATGCGACCGTTATCACCAAAGCGAACGCGCTAAAGGGGTAAACCATGCCCGTAACAGACCATGCCAAATTAGCCCCCTCAGCGTCCAGCCGCTGGGCGGGTCCTTGTCCTGGCTCAATCAGAGTAGGGGCTCAGTGTCCCGATATAGAGTCGGAATACGCCGCTGAGGGCACGGCGGCGCATGAGCTGGCAGAGTACTGTCTAAACTTCGGCGAAAACGCTGAGGACGCCGTTGACATGGAATTTAACGGCTACATAGTTGACTGGGAAATGGCCAACGCTGTTCAGGTATACCTTGACGAGGTTAGACGCCTTGCGCCCACTGATCAGATCAAACACAAGCTGAAACTACTTAACGTTGAAAAGCGGTTCCACCTTGAATGGGTGCATCCCGACATTTGGGGCACCAATGATTGCTCAGTGTACAACGTAATGGACCATGAGCTGACGATTTTGGATTACAAGCACGGGCGTGGTGTCGTGGTTGAGCCCGAAAACAATTCACAACTTATGATCTATGCAGTAGGTGCGATGCACGCTTTGTGGGAAAGCCAAACAGAGGTTACCAGAAAAGTGATCTCTGTTTACAAAATGGTTGACACGGTAAGGCTGTCAATCGTACAGCCGCGTGCCGAACACCCGGACGGGCCGGTGCGCACCTGGACGACTACGGCTCAACACCTTATGTTTTGGGCGGCCAACGTACTTAGGATAGCGGCGCTTGAAACTGAGGAACCTGAAGCACCTTTGGTTGCGGGTAAGCACTGCAAGTTTTGCAAAGCTATCGCCATATGCCCCGCTAGAGTTGAGAAAAACCTAGCTGTGGCTAATGTCGAGTTTTCAAATCCTGTACTACCTGAGCCAAGCCAACTGAAGCCCGAACACATTATTAAGGTTATGGAGATTAGTAAAACGCTGAGCAACTGGGCGGGCCAAGTCAAAGTTTATGCTCAGTCGCAACTCGAAAGCGGTTTTGCCATTCCTGGCTTTAAACTTGTGAAACGCAAGGCTAACCGCAAATGGACGCCCATAGCTTACAAGCAAGTACCTTTGTTATTGGGCGACAGTGCATTCGAAACCCCAAAAATGGTATCACCAGCGCAAGCCGAAATTAAAGGCAAGCTGATCGGTATCAAAGCAAAACAGTTTGAGGATCTATGGGAAAAGCCGGATAACGGCCACACCATAGCCGAGGACGGTGACAAGCGGACGGCAGTTGCGCCCGCTATTGACGATTTTGGAATGACCGACGACTATTCATTTTTAGAATAAGGAATTAGACTATGCCGATTACAAAAATCATGTCACCTAAATTTCGGGTGAGTTTCCCATCAGTGTTCACGCCGACAAGTTACGAAGGTAGCGTGGAGAAATACTCTATAACAATGTTGTTTGACAAGTCCGTTGACTTGGCGCAAATGAAGCAACTGGCCAATGACGCCATGACTAAAAAATGGCCTAACCCGGCAGACCGTCCCACAGTCCACAAGAACCCGCCCTTTCGTGACGGCGACAAGGATAAGCCGGAAACGCAAGGGTACGCTAACTGTGTTTTCGTTAAGGCGTCTAGCAAACAAAAACCGGGCGTTGTTGACGGGGCCAAAAACCCGATTTTCGACGACACTGAGTTTTACGCGGGGTGTTATGCGCGGGCAACCCTGACGGCCTATGCGTATCACCATCCTGTCGGCGGCAAAGGTGTCGCCTTTGGATTGCAAAACGTTCAAAAAATGGGCGACGGCGAACGCTTCGACGGCAGGACAAGTGCCGACGACGATTTTGACGCTATCGAAACCGCAGCCTTTTTGGACGCACCAGCAGTGGAAGCGGGCGTTACGGCGGTAAATGATCCGATGTTTGGGTGAGTCATGGCCGGTGATTTCGTTAGAAAGGAGGCACCATGCAACGTATTCTTAAATATTTAATCGATGTTAACGATGCAGTTTTCCATATGCTACCTGATAATGCGGAGTTGTTGACAGTGCAAAACCAAAACGGGGAAATTTTCCTGTGGGCTAAGATAGACGATTCCGCAATTGTCAGGAAAAGAAAATTCATAGTGTTTGGCACAGGTCAACCCTTTGACGTTGTTCTCCGCAAATATATTGGGACTGTGCAGGTTGGTATATTTGTTTGGCACGTTTTTGAGGAAACTGTTTAAACCATGAAACTCACGTTTGACCTTGAAAGTCGTAGCGCGTTAAACCTGAAAACGTCAGGTTTGTACAGATACGCGAAACACGCGAGTACCGACATCCTGTGCTTTGCTTTCAAGGAACACAAACAACCTGCCAAAATTTGGGTGCCAGAAAAGTTTAAGCCCCTATGTGGAGACCCGTTTACAGCTACGACTGAGGAATTTCGTACTGCCATTATCGACGCCGATATTATTGAAGCCCATAACGCTGCTTTCGAGCTGGCGTTATGGGCTGAGATAATGGTCAAGCGCTATGGCTTTCCCCCGATACATCTTAACAAGATACGGTGTAGCGCAGCGCTGGCGGCTACGTACGCGCTACCACGCGATTTAAAGAATGCGTGCGCCGTAATGGGGACAAGCGAGCGCAAGGACGACGAGGGGCATAAAATAATGCTCAAGTTTTGCAAGCCTCGCAAGGTTACTAAGAAAAATCCGACCGGCTGGTATGAGGACATACAAGATTTTACCAAGCTGCTGTCGTATTGTATGCAAGACACTAACTGCGAGGAATCGCTTTCAGATTCTTTGTTTCCGATACCGGATAGTGAGCTAGCGCTTTTCCGGCTTGACCATATAATCAATAACAGAGGACTGCTGATTGACCAGCGGGGCGTCAGTACTCTGATAGAAAAAATAGAGATAAAAGAAAAGCTACTTTTGCAGGAAGTTGAATTTCTAACTGAAGGCCAAGTCACGTCAGTTAGGCAAACAGCAAAAACGATTGCGTGGCTTAAAGGCAAAAACATTTTCATGGACAGCATTGCCAAAAACTTTGTTGAGACCACGTTAGAGCGCTCCGACATTCTACCTGACGCCCGCCGCATCCTTGAGATACGCCAACAACTTGGTAAAAGCAGCGTTAGCAAACTGGTTAAAATGCAGGTACTAGCATGTCCGGACGGGCGCATACGTGGCACTATGATGTATCACGGTGCCAGTACAGGCCGTTGGACGGCAAAAGGTGTGCAACCGCATAACTTGCCGCGTGACAGCTACGGCGAAGCCGAGGTTAACGAAATCCTCAAAATGTCAACGCGTGAAATCGAAACCTATTACGACGATATTTTCCATGTAGCAAGTCGCTGCGTACGCGGATTAATAATTTCAGTAACAGGTAAAAAGTTGTGCGCTGCCGACTTTAGCGCAGTAGAGGCGAGAGTGTTGGCGTGGACAGCCGGTGAGACCAAAGTTATTAATGCTTTCAATAAAGGGCTCGATAACTACAAATTAATCGCAACGGACATATACAATTTAGCGTACGACAAAATAAGTAGTGATCAAAGGCAAACAGGAAAGCACGCGGATTTAGCCTGTGGGTATCAAGGTTGGGTGCCAGCGTACAAAGCAATTCTTACAATGTTTGGAGTTGAGTTTCCAGAGGACAGCGAAATAGAGCGTATCGTTTTAGCGTGGCGTAAATCACACCCCCGCACCGTTGCACTGTGGAAGGGCATAGAGCTTGCAGCTATCAAAGCTATCCGTACAAAACGACCGCACGCGTATGGGCGTATAAAATTTGGCGTACGTGGAAAATTCTTGCATTGCCGTCTGCCATCTGGCCGATTGCTTTCGTACTTTTCACCTTGGCTTATTGACGGTATCGACGTGTACGGGCGTCCTAAAACAGAAATCCGTTTCATGGGTGTCGATTCGAAAACAAAACAGTGGGTAAGGAAATCGACTTACGGCGGCAAACTCGTGGAAAATATAACGCAAGCAATCTCTCGCGACTTGCTGGCTGAGGGCATGATTAGGACAGAAAAAGCGGGGTACGAAACGGTGCTGCACGTCCACGACGAAATAGTTGCAGAAAACGTTAAGCCAGATTTGGCGCGCTTTATTGCCTTAATGTCAGTAGTACCGGAATGGGCGAAGGGTTGCCCGATCAATGCTGACGGTTGGATAGGACACAGGTACAGGAAATGAGATTTAACTTTGGAGGGAAGTGATGAAACCAACAACAAAAGAACAGCGTGAGCAACTCAAACGATTGACTGAGCCTGTCATGGAATGGTTGAGCAATAACTTCAACCCTTATGTTTATGTAGTTATCAAATTAGACCGGGCCGAACTATTGGAAGGTCAGTGTTCATACGTTACGGACGAGTTTGTTAAAGACTGAGTTTTCAAAAACAGAAAATCGCCCACCCCATGAAATATCAAGGGGCGGGCGTGTGACTTAGGAGATGCACGATGCCACAGTCTTTATCGGTACGTAACTGAGAAACTTTAGGAGAAAAACGGTATGGTGATGCCAGCCTACGATTTCAATGCAAAAACCTTGGACTTTGTTGAACGTCTAAACCGCATGGGCGTGGCGCAGTATCTTATAGCGCAGCGCCTGTGCATTTCAGCGACGACACTAGCTAAGTACATAAACATGGCAGGCCTTGTGCCAGCGTTTGCCCGCGCAGGCGGTTGGCCTAAGTCGTTACCAATCAAGGAAGCGGTTGAACTGTACGTGTGTGAGGGTTGGAGTACACATCAGCTTGCCCGATATTACGGTTGGAGTCATAGCGGCATAGGCAACCGGCTGCGTGCCGCTGGCGTCGTGCTGCGAGGATCATAAGGGGAAATAAATGCAATCAGTAAAAGAACATTTGATGATTATCGCCATGGAAGAATGCTGCGAAATCAGTCACGAATTAAGTAAAGCAATACGTTTCGGGCCAGACGAAGTTTACGAAATGATAGGATTATCTAATATCCAACGGGCTCTTAAAGAGTACAACCAACTTGTGGCTGTCCTTGAGATGCTGAGAGACCATGGTGTTTTTTCCGGTGACATGCGAGACCAAAAGGTGATTGACGAAAAGAAAATCAAGGTAGCGGAATACATGGACTACGCAATGCGCCTCGGAGTTGTCGCAAAGTAATCAGAGGATCATAAGGATAGGAACCTCTGTCTAAGCCCTTGACACTGTCTAAAACTATGGTACTGAAATCGTTGGTTTTGCTTGAAACTGTCCAATTGTTAGCCGCTTTTGTCATGACAACTATCTGATTTCACCGGGGGGAAAGTTGGCACGTGGGTTGCAATGCTTATAGGTGTGAGGCGAAATAGTAAACGAAAGGCAACACAATGAAAAAATATACAGAAACAAAAAATAACAACAACTACGTCGCAGAAAAAATCGGCAACTACTGGAACCTCTCAGCCGACTGGTGCTTCATCGGAAAATTCTTAAGCCTTGACGATGTAAAAGAATTCATTAACACAGACATCTAACGACACTCCGCCCAGGGAAGGGCGATAGAGAAACAAACTGAAAGGGGTACACAATGCTCGACATAACCGATTTTAATGGTGTCCGAGAATCTAGAAACTACAAAATGGCGATCGAGACAATGCGTATCGCTGTTACACTGATGTACCTAAACGGTTTCCAGGCGTCAGAGATACTTGCCCTTATGTTTTCCGTACCCAAGGAAATCACCATTGACGATATCGTGAGGGCTATGAAATGACTGATCCTGTATTCCACAATCCCATTAGGCG
>SDBU01006495.1_pt1 | contig 13727 bp, 36 predicted proteins | sample 2277071 | NCBI WGS metagenome assembly SDBU01 (sample SAMN10397929, study PRJNA504765) | marine sediment metagenome | isolation source: marine sediment core GS08_GC12, 126 cmbsf | place: Arctic Ocean: Gakkel Ridge, Loki's castle | collected 2008
CTGCAACACGGCCTCACGAATTGTATCTTCCGTAATCTTGTGTTTATTAATAATAAAGTGAGTTATCTGGTGCAATTTAAGCTTGTCGTTATCTTCCAAATTTTGTACAAGATCCAACAGTGCCGCTCGTGTTTTTTTAGTTAGTTTTATCTTCTTTTTCATCTATATCATCCCTTCTCGGTATTAAGTCGTAGTTATTTATTTCTTCAATAAATTCAGATATTAACCTATATACCATTGTTTTATGAATATGTGTTCCTATTTCTATATACTGAACATACAATAGGTGGCAGTCGTCGCATATTTTTTTAAATGGTGTAATAGCTATAAGTTTTACCCCACATTTGCGACAGTTTTGCATTATTTTATACCTCTTATAAATGAGTTAACTGTAGTTTTAAGGTTGCCGTTTTTAATTAACAGTTTCCTTGTGTGTTGTTGTGCCTGGATACGTTTTTTAATACAGAATCGCACGTATTTTCGATTAGTTGCCAGTTCTTCTTTGTGGTCTTGATTCCATAGATATATTAACAGCCAGGAAAAAGCAATCATAATTACCATAATAATTTTAAAAATCATCTTTGTTCTCCTTCTCTTTCTCGTCTAGAAAATTAAATAATTCCTCTGTGTTCTCTATATCGTCAAGTGGATTTTCATCGTAATTAATAACTAGCTTGTCTAGTTTTTCATACACCTTATTAATTAAATTATCTACATTTTCTCCTTTTTCTTGACGATCAACTAATATTTTCAATGTATCTACTAAGGCTGTGAATTTTTCTTCATCGTAAGAAGCTGAAAATAGTTTATACATAAACTTACGGCTTTCTCGATAATTAAACTTAAAATAAAACGTAACCATTGATGCAATGAATGTTCGGAATGATCTTATATCACTAAATCTGTCAATCATTCTGTGCGCCTGATCTTCAATATCTTCTAGGTGTGCAATGTTTTCGTTGTCCATTTTTTCTCCGTTAGTTTATTAGTTTATTAGTTTATTTTTAGTTATAATTTACGATTAAAAATTGATTTAAATATTTCAGCTATATGCCAAGCATCATCATCACCGCGATGTAATGTGCCGTAATGTTTTTTGCCCAAAAGATCCAGTGCAGCCATCATAGGTATTTCTTGTTCAAGCCTACAGGCAATCGCAAAGAGAGTCTTTATATTTATATGTCTTGATCCAAATGGATACTTTACTGATTTGCGCCTACAGTCTTTCTCAAACATCCTCCTATCATAATCACCCCAACTTCCCCAAACACATTCTTTAGATTTGTATTTTTTCCTCAGGGTATAACAAGCGTCTGCTAAAGATAGTCCATCGCCCACTTGTTCTTGTGTAATGGTTGTGAGCGCCGTACAAAAATCACTTATCTTAGACTGTTGTGGTTGAACCAATATGCTACTTTTTCTTATAGTAGCCATTTTGCCAAGGTCTAGCTCAATAATTCCAATCTCAATAATTTCGCTAACCTGTCCCTTTGGCGGGGAGTTATGCCAGCAAGTAGATTCAACATCTATTATAAGCATATTTCTATTTTTTCTCATTAAAGCGTTTCCTTAATTAAAACTTTATTTATTAACTGGTTCCTCACTCACTACATTTCCAAGGAAGCGGTTTTCTAAAAAACCTGACGATTTCATTGTTCCATTAACAGGCAACCACTCGTGCCGACATTTTCCTAAAAGTCTGTCTACTTGTTGATTTAAAGTTTCTTTATTTAACGATTTAGTCATTTGGCGTTTCTCCCATAGCAAAAATAAATTCTCTACAGACAGCAAGTGCCAAATCACTATTTGTCTTAAAATCAACTTCTTCACCTGATGTGCCGCTATCTTTATAATTTCTAATGCGAACAATAAATTTACCATTGTCAATATGAATATTAGAATAGTTCTTATCTTGAAGTGTTTCCCAAAATTTTATACACTTAAAAGCCGCATTTAGATCGGTTGTATATTGAGGATAACAAGCTAATTGTGCTTCCGTAAGTTGAAATTCATCAAATTTATTGTCCCATCCAACCATCATACCACACAATAAGCATTTGCCGTGGTTGGAATAATTATCTTTGATAATCCTATCTGGATCGACTTTATGTTGACAAAAATCAGGATGTAATAACCGATATACTTGTTGGTTTAAAGTTTCTTTATTTAATGATTTACTCATTATTATTTTTCTTCCTGTTTTTTAAGAGGATCAAATTTAGCTTCCTCAAGTATACATTTCATTTTAGCATCCATATCTTTTTCGGTTGTTGACTTAGTTCTTTTAAAGCCAAATAACTTTACAAAAAATGTCGGTTCCCAATTTACACATTCATTATCTGGGTTGATGTCTTGGCATCGGGCATAACTACAACTTTTTGATAATGAGTTATGTAGTATTGTTTTTGATAATTTACAACAATAATCTCCAGCATATGAATATTCGTTGCTATAAAAACAAAATTTACATTTTTTACAATAGACTTTCATATTTATTAATCCTTATCTAAATCTTTATCCAAATCAATCTTTTCCCTACACTTACTCTTATTGCTACGCTTTTTTTCATCTGAGTGTGAATCAGTGTATGTCTTTCTGTCTACTTTAGGCACTCTAAAGAAGTTAAAGGGATTTCCCTCTGCTTCTTTTCTCTTTTTTCTTTTCTTATTTCTCTTGCGTTTTTTGCGCTTGCTTTTTTTACTCATTCCAATTCACTTCCTCGCAAAATAGTTCTGCCGTATTATCACCGAAAATTTCTCTAATTACCAAACACATTGGTTCGTGAACATCCGGCAATCCTTTTAGCCACTCATTTTTTAGGACAGGGTATTCTACACAATTGCCTGTAATAAATTGACAAAGAAAACGATAGAGATTTTTTTGATCAACAAAATAATGCTTATAAAAGGCTTCTTTACTACCGACAACACGGAAGCAGCACCAATGAACCAAATGCGAGTGGACAGCGTTTGTAAAGTAGGCAGAATCAAACCCGCTCTTAATGAAGAATTTAAATTCTCGCACGATCTTTCGTTTCTTTTTGTTTGATATAATTTCCACTAATGCTCCTTATTTATTTTACTCATAGTCTCGTAAATTGCTTTGGCTCTTTGACGGGCGGTGGCTGTGGTGATAAGAAAATAGTCATCATTGCAAGATGAATCAAATTCTATATCACCATCATAAATTTGTGTTTCAAGATTCTCATTATAAAATACTCGATCTTTTTTTGATATCAACATCTCACATTCCCTAATCAAGTTTAAGTCGGAGCAGTAGTTGGGATTGTAAAGTAAATCCGCATAGCCTAATGCATACTTAGTTTTGCCACATTCTGAACACTTACATTGACGAGAATCACGCTCCACACCCATCTGATGCCAACACAACCCACGAAATTCGTGTAACCACTTATTTAGTTCTTTATTAGTCATCACTACCGCCTTTCATTGTTTTATACACGGCTCTAATACGTTGTTCTGCCGTGGCTGTGTGCCTCTTAAATTGTTGTAAAGCCAATCCTCTGTGGACTCCAATAGTATCATCAAGGGCATTAAGGTAAAATGCATACGTTTTTTTCGGTATCTTCATTTCCACTATTCGGGCAAGATTCAGGTCAGCACAATAATCTGGATTTATAAACGGTGTCCAATCACCATCACATTTTGTGCAATCTGCCACAGAAACATAGGTGCTAAACGCACCGCCTCCACCAAAAATCCTTGTTCGTCCTTTTTCGTGCCAACATCCACCCACAATTTCTTCGTGCGCCCACCTGTTCAGTTCATCATTACTTAATTCTTTATAAGTCATTATTTATCCTTAAATTCTTTATTAGCCTTCTTTACTACCCCGTCTATAAATCGCCCTATTTGTTCCCTGGTAGCCATATCGTAGTAACACTTACTCATCATTGACCTAATATATCCTTCCCTATCATTATTACTAAATTTAAATCCCCTTAATATCAAGTATCTAATTTCTACCTGATATCCTTCCCTTTCATTCGGTAATTCATAACTAGGGAATATATAAGTTTCCATTCGTGACCATTAATCATATGGGCATTTTCGTGAAGCAGGATTGACTTACGCCGTATGTTGCTTCTTTCGTTGTTGCTTACCTTCCGATACATTAACTTGAGGTCATTTTGGGTTAACCAGTTACTATTAGCTGGAGTATAAATAGTATCTATTCCATATGTGTAGTATCTTGAATCAGTGTGTGTTCCCTTTATGATGTGTTTAATATGGATAACCTTTGGTTTACGGATATTCTCATCCCAATTATCGTCATATTTCGGCTGAACACAACCTGCGAATATCAATAATAGTGTGGTTAGTAGTAGTTTTTTAATCATTTTTATTATCCTTTTTTATTATATTTTTTACATTTAACACAAGTAACCCAAACAAAACCTTCTTTTACTGTTGATCTTGGATATTTCCATTTGCCTTTACCTCCACAATCAGAACACACATCTGGGGTATTATTTTGTTTCGGACATCCCATATCGTCTAGAGTTTGCCAAATAATATCTTGTAGATTTACATTATCTCCACAATACAAAGGATGTACCATACGCTCATCTAATTCTTCTAATGCTTTTAGTAATAATTTGTTATCGGATTTGAGTTTGGTAATCTCAATCATTTTTTCATCGAAGCAAAACTTACAATAGTGGTAGTTTTGGTGTGCGAAATTTGTATCACAGTGGTCACATTTTATTTCAATCATTTTTATCCTTTCCTGGATAGGCTAGACTTTTACAAATACCAAAATGGGTATCTAAAGCCTTTTTATTAAAACCTGACGTAACAACATTAAGCATTCTACCACTTTCTTTTTTATTTTCATCCCATTCCCATATTATTGTTTCAAAATACCAAGGTGGACTATTAACACAGGCTGATGATTGTCTATATGCGGTTGAAACACAGTATTTTCGCAATACGTAGGACTGTATGAGATTGTATTCTTTTTTAATCACTTAATTACCTTTCCGGTATCGTCTAGGGCTTCTTTAATACGTTTCAAATAAGTAGTAGTTAAATTGTAGGCTACTGCATTATCAAACTGAACGGCAATTTTGTTATCTTTCCCAAGTGATTTTTCCATCAATTTCAACGCTTCCCACATTCGCGTAGCCCCTGCGCTGTTTTTCTCGAATATGTCACACGCTTTTTGCAGCCGCTGGTTCTCTTCTTTAAGATCAAAGTATTCCTTAGTGCGTTCTTGATATGCGGTCTGCAAGCTGTTAGCTTGATTAATCCACCATTTTATATCTTTACTCATTATGTTCCTGCCTTAGTTGTAGCTTTAGTTATAGAATTTCCAACCCATCAATATGATCCAATTTCATTTTATTACTTGCCTTTTTCCTTACCTTCTTCTTTTTCTTATTCTTTTTCTTCCGTATCTTCCCACCGGCCAGTTTATATTGCTCCCAACCCAACAACTCTAGCAATTCAGCAGCTTCTTCTCGCGCTTCTTTAAGTTGAGTTTGTAGTAGTAGTTGTCTTTTTTCGCTACTCACTATTACCACCTTTCTTGTCTCCTTTTTTGCCGTCTTTTTTACCATTTTTATTGCAGATTGAACATTGAACTGGCTTGTAACCAAACGGGTAAATATATCCGTTTTGACAAGTAATATCCGTCGGACAGTTCTTTTGCTTTGGCTTCGATTCGGTCTGTAGGATTAACTGTTTGATACCTGCAACTGTAATACCGCGTTCACTTTCATCATTACCCCATATTCCCAGATGATCCACAATCTGTTCTGCCAACGCTTGTGCTTGTTTATCATTCATTATTATCTCCATTTTTACCATCTTTTTTGCCATTTTTTTCTTTCCTGTCCCTTTACAGGTTTGGCATTTAGTATAACCTCTAAAAGAAAGACCGTCCCCCAGGACCGATCCATTTATGCAGTCAGGACAGCCCTCTTGCTCTGGTTTGGTTGGCGGTTCTATAATCTTTAATATTTCTTTTTCACGAACTCTTTTGTATTTAACCACATAAGTCAACAACTCTATCATTTGTTTATTTTGTTCACGTATATAAATATTTTCCCTGACCATTTCTGCGTGTGAACATAAAGTTTCTATATCGTGAATATAATCTCGCAACGGTTCTGGTAAAGAATTTATATTTTCTGGAGTTGGTTTCCAGTCTGTCGGTATATTCATTAGTTATCTCCCTGTTAAAATATTCCTTGTCTCGGAACTAATCTTTTCCCACAAAGTGGACAATATTCAATCTCAATATGATATCCGTCGTCTGGATTTATAAGCACTAATTGAGCGTGTAGTCCTTTTTCAAACAATATTGATGCAGATAATTTAATCTGAATCCAATTATGATGAATTGCAGACTCCATTCGTTTACAACAGTATTGCATACTTTTTGAGTATATAGTAATTTCTTTAAAATTTTTCATTATTTATAACCTTTCTTATTTAACATATCTCTAGCTTTCTGTCCTTCGTCGGCTTGAATTTCTGGCGGGCTCGGATCATACTGTGCTGCAAACCCTTTGGAGGTCGTAGTATAATTATCTTTATCAGCATAAAATTCTAGTGTTGTTTCTAATTGTTTTATTTTGTCTGTTAAAGAATTAGGGGCCGAATTGGTTGTTTGATTTCTGTCCGACACCTTAGATTCCAAACATCTGTAAAGTAAATCCCAGGCTAATAGTTTCTTGCGAGGAAAATTATTAACTTCCCCGCCTTTCCATAGCCGACCTATCTTGTCAGAAAATGTAAACCAATAGTTTCCTTTATTAGTATCTCCTGTCCCATCATTGCATTTTATTTTCCTCAATTTTTATTTACCAATTTAATATCTCCGGTCCAGCATAATATTCATTCTTTCTTTGCTTGTTTCATTTTTTATTGCATCTGGCACAGGTTCTGATGTTGCTAGAAAATCTTTTTCAGCCTCTTTTACAATTGCTTTTATTTCCCGGCTCACGGTGCTATTATAATCTTCAGTAGACATTAAAGATCGCTTATATATTCTATGTCTAGTTTCATAACCAGCTATGGTTATAAAGAATATATATATAAAAATTGGAAATACAGAAAATAAAATTGCGTTTAAAACACCTAAACTTGGTATTACATAATACAGCATAGTAATCCAACCCGCTATTAGAATTAATGTTGCCCAGCTTGCGGTTTGTATATCGGCATATTCATCCTCACTATATGCTTTCTTCATTAGTTCCAACCGTGGAGCTAATTTATTTTCTAGTTTTTGTAACACTATTTATTCCTTTTGTTTATTTACTGATTATACCATAAATTATCATATTGTCAAGGGAAAACTACTACTAATACTTTTTATTTTCCTTATTGTTCTTTTACACATCCAACATTTACAATTAATTCATTTATACTTTTTAATTTGTATTCTAGATTAATTCTATATTCGTTTAATGCATCAACAGCAATTAACTTTATTTGCTCTCGACATTCTGTATTTGAACACGCATAATATGAATAGTGGACCCCATCCCTATAGCAGTCTGTATTTAAACGATATGCTGGTTGTCCTACGTGCATTTTTGTTTTGCAATGATCACATATAGCAAAACCATCACTTACAAAACCGCCATCTTCACCATCATCACCGTCAATCCATCCTACCATAAATTGTTTAAGCGTCGCTTCCATTGCTGCTCCTTGTTATTTACCCAATAATATCCAACTCAACATTAGCCATACTTCCAAACACAATGGTTGCATAACCTCTATGTGTTCTGCTGTTTTCTTGCAAGAAAGTCCTGGCTTCTTTTAATGTTTCAAATGCCTTCTTGTACAACTGCCCACTTTTGGTAGAAAATATTGCCCAAAAATGTCGCGTAAAATTGGCTTGATTCTCTTTGTTTATATTATTATACAGTTCGCTTGTTTTATCCATTTTAATTACCTTTCTTACCAATGGCTTATAAAGAAGGGGAAATATTGCCTGTGTGTCCAAATGATGGAAGTATAGCATATTACGCATTTTATTTTTCCTTATTACATAAAGTCGAACCATCCGTCTGTGTGTAACCAGTAGTAGTATTCCAAATTACCATAGCCTTCTGGCTGATATGGCGGATCTGGAGCCTTGACCTGCTCGTATGGCGCAATATGCCACTGGCCCACCTTACCAAATTCTTTAATAGCATTTTCTGCATCTTTTCGTTTGGGAAAGCAGACATCATCTACTAATCTGTCGTTTCTGTCTAGGATAACGTAAGTCATTAGTTGGTTCCTTTTATTTAACTTATATACATTATACCATAACTACTGATTGTTGTCAAGTAAAAACTACTACTAATTACCAATAATTATTATTTATTCATATAAACTATCATATCCTAAAACATTATTTTCTACCAAAGTGTATTCTACAATTTCATATTTATCCAGATATTCTTTTGCTGATTCTTCAAAATTATCTGGCATTCTACGTTTAGACCAGTGAAATCTTTGTTTTATGTGTAATTTAATATCTGTTAAAGACTTAAATGAGCGGCCCATTTTTTGATCTGACGAATATCTTGTCTGACCTATAAATAATCCGGTTTCTTTGTTTCTTAGTTTGTAAAGTTTCACGACGACCTTTCTTTTAAATGAGCATCAAAACATTTTTGATTACAATATCTTTGATATCCTGTTATAGTTATCTCTTTCCCGCACCAATAACAATCAATAGCTTGTGGTATACCTATGCAGTGTGGCGGTAAAGGTATATGTTTCCACATATCAAAATAATCACAAGGATATTTACAACTTGCATCAAAAACCTGTAATCTCATACCATCAAGCGTTTGTTTGGCTTTAACCATCATTAGACCTTTTGGGAATCCTAATCCGTCTTGAGGGGTAGCCCAATAATGTTCGCCGGATTTAATATCTTTAATTGGAATCATTTTTATCCTCATTCCCACACGTATAACACCACTGTCGCGCTTTTCTAATGGCGTTTAAACCCGCGTTGCCTTCGCTTATTTGTTCAGTTGCGTCTTTGGCGACCTGACATCTTCTGACGCACGAATCAGCCTCATTAAGTAAGTCAACAACCATCATCATAACTTTGCGTTCTAGTTTAGTCATTATATTATCAATCCTCTTTTATTTTTTTTAGTTTTTGGAACAATGCCGTTCATTCTAAACATATCAACTGGTTCCATAAAATAACTATTATGTCCACCGCCCATTCCACCATATGACCACTCGGAAAATACACCAGGGGTCATATCAAACACTCTTATTATAATGCCTTCGTAATCTTTGATAAAACCAGCCCTGGTTTTTCTTGTTGTGTAATCTCCAGCTTGTTTTAAGTGGTCTAATAAAGAATCTATTGCTTCACCTAAATTGTCGGCTAATATAGTATATTCATTTGGGTATGTGTCAAACACGAAAATTTTCATTACCAACCTCTTAAAAAAAAGAAAAATTATTGTTAGTTAAACCACCATTAAATAATTACTAGATACCAACAACTACCAACCGCCACCCAAAAGGTAAGCGCACTAATAATAATACACCACCAGTAGGAAATCTTATAAAGGATGGGGTGATAGTCAAAATACTCCGCCAGGACGATATGTGTCTCCAGACTAATCACACACAGAAACAACATAAATACAACACATATAATAAGTAATGCGGCAAGTCCCATTTTATTCCTCCTTCTTTGCTTTAATAATTTCGCCAGCCTTTAGTCTTGAATCGTTCATAACTACCCCGCGTCCTTTGCAATGTTCGCATTCCATAATTGGCTCGTTGATATAATTCATTAGTTTTGCCAAATAAACTTCTATATTTTTTTCTAAGTCTTTGTTGTTTTTTCCTTCAAATGGTGTTATTGTGGTGTAATGTTGATAGTTTCGTTCATTCGTCATTTCAAACACTGCTGTTTCACGATCATTCTGATGTCTTTTTTTATATTTTGGCCGCGCTCGTTTTTTGTAGGCGTTCACATCTACTTCATATTCAAATGGTTTATGTAGCTCAATAATTTTTTTAACAGTAAAACAAAAATCATAATCACTGGTAATACGTGCATATTGAGGATTGATGTAGTTTTTAATATGTTTACGGACTATCGTGTAGGTGTCATTAATACTAAGTTTACACGGCTTATCTGTTAGTAAAATATTAGGAGTTTGTATCTCATTTAATAGACTGTGTTTAATTTTAAACTTTGGAGCAATAGGCTCAAAATTATCAACCTCGTCTAATACCACAATTTCAAATTTGATTAGTTCGTTGTGTTCAGGTGTTATCTTATAAACTGGTTTGTATAACCCTTTTATTTCCTCATTGTCGCATTCCTCTAGCTCATAATTATAAGCGAATGAGCCAGCCGGAAGTGTTACGGGTGTTTTTTTATTTTTAGCAAATCCTTCTTTTAGTTTGTATTTAATTATTTCTTTCTTTTCAGGAATTACACTTTCAACTTTTTTGGGGATTGATTTAAGTTTTTGCCAATTGGTAAGATATGTTGGCTGTGCTAATTCTCCATCAAACAATGTTCGTGTCCATACAGACGTTCTACTGTCATAAATACTGCTGTATGGATTGTTAGAAATAAAAATAGCTTTTTTTGTTTTAATAACAACAAATTTCTCTAGCTGTTGAGTATTTTTATCCATTAAAAATCACCTTTCTTTTCATCAATACACTTTTTGTCTAAAGCCCCAAGTCTCCAAGGAAACATAGGACAATTATGGGCTGTGCAATTTCTAATCTCTTGGGCGTAATTTTTTTCTCCACCCATACAAACTGTGCAAAACCACCTGATAGCATCTTTTCTATTGGCGATTTCTCCCGGCTGTCGCATTCGGCGTTTAGCTCTCTTTACATTAATTGCTTTCTTAACCTTCTTTCGGCCTTCAATAATCTTTTTTTTATGGTCGGCTTTCACTAGGAACCTTTCTTAAGTTTGTAAATTTCTGCGGCATATTAATATACTATAAATAACAAATATTGTTTAACTGCCATTTTTATCTTCCTATTATTCCTTAACAATTCTATTCCAGTCTTGGTCAAATTCTTTTTCTTCTTCTACTATTTCAGAGTAAATTTCTCCCCATTTTTCTGACTCACCCGGCTTACAGGTGGCGTGATGTTTAATTTCCTTTTCTTTACCGGCGTAAGCTCCGCAGTCATTACATACGTAAATGCTTGCCTCTTTAATGAATGTGGTTTTGTTTCCTTTCCCATTAGTCATTTTATGTTCCTAATATTCTTCGTGTAACAATCTCTTTAATAATGTTACTGGCTACAATTTGATTGCCAACTATTACCTTTGAGTTAATTAGATCAATACACTTTATAATTGCTCGTAATTCTGGTGCTTTCATTCGGCGTAAATCAACAGCATAACGCACCCAGGAAGAACTATTCGGCTCAACAGGCGGGAATGCCTGTATGATTTTATCTAACATTTCGGCTTTTTTCATAATTATTTATCCTTAAATCCAGCTTTATACATATCTACTTTTATGCTAAGCGATGCACACGAATCAAGAAGGTTACGTTTTTGAGTTAGTAAATCTTCCATTTCTAGTGCCATATCTACCACCAGCCTATCAAGTCTAGCGTTTTCTACACGTAATTTGTCCCGCGAATACACCGTTGATTTATATAATTCTGCTGCCACAAACCCTATTGTAGATAGGTAATGGGCAGCTTCCAGGGCTATCATAGGCCGGTTCCAGGTAAGTAATGGTAGTTGGTCATTTTTCATATATTCTACCTCATTAGTCATTATTTTTATCCCTTCTTTGGATCGCCTGTTTCATTTCAGCTTCGGAGCATCCAAAATACCACAATTGAAAAACTTCGTTGTTATATATTAATTGATAAGAAATACACCATATTCCTACAACGGCAAAATAAACAATATGATTAAAATAGGAACTAATAGCGAAATGGTAAGTTTTTTAATCACTTGACTCTCCATTAATAGGAACAAAAGTTTGCACTATTTCTGTTCTCACACCGCCGTTAGGATTACCATAGTTTGAATAACCAATAGTTATAGTTCTTATAATGACACCACCAGGAACTTTTATTTTTTCTGTTCTAATAGTGCATATAATAGCTTGAGTAGTTTCTGAGGTATCTCTTTGTATTAATTTAATTTCTTCAGTCCTTTGTTTAAATTCTTTATAACCCATTATTTATCTCCATTTTGTAGCTACTTATTATTCCTTATTACAAGTACAATATTCTCGTGTATCATCACATTTTTCACACATAATATAATCTAGTGGATTGTAGCCAGAAATAGTGCCATACTTAAATATTTCGCGCAACACTTTAATTGCGTTTGGATCACTAGACATAATTGTTAAATCTTTGTCTTCAAGATTGCCATAAACTTCAGAATGTTTACCTAAAATCTCTCCAAAATAAACGTATTTATCAATTGCATTTTTAATATCTTCCTCTTTGGCAATAAATACACCTTCTACATCACCCATTCGACCACATCCCCAATAAAATCTATATATATTTTCCACTATTAAACCTTTCTTTTAATATTTCTATTAACCCATTATAACCGCTGCGCTTGAAAAGTCAAGAGAAAAAGAAAATTATTTTTTACTTCAAACAATAACAGTATAGGGACACTCAGGCATAGTTCCAGAAAGAATAGCATTGCCACACGTAATACGGCTTGAGTCCTCATATTCGCTTGAAATAAACACCAGAACATCATACCCGGCCTCAGCTAAAGATTTTTCATATTTCTCATAAGGATGGTAGGTTGTATAATCGCCATCGGTTTTTATGTCATTTTCCAGGGCTTTATCGGTTCTGTGCATCGGTGTAAGTTTAATAAGATAATCGTCTGGATCAAAGTATTTTAACAGAACTTCTGGATCTATTTCATAATCAGCTACGGCGAAATTCAATGTGATTTTCCGCCCACTTGGAATTACCCCATTCATAATTCTGGCAATTTCCTCCAGTTCACACGCGTTGCCGTTAAACATACTATATCGCTCGACTTCGCTTGTAGAGTTTATGCTTAGTTGGAGTCCTGCCTCACCATTAAGGAGTCGATTTTTCATTCTCATCCAGGTATGAATAAAAGTTTTCAGCCACTGATTATGTTTTGGCATCATTGTTGATATTACAGGATGAATTGTGTATTCTGGATCAATATGAGTTTTAAGCCACTTCGTAGCGTCTAACACGGCTGGATTCCAGGTCGGCTCACCCATTCGCGCATAATGCACATTTAGCCGCTTGGTTGTGGTAACTTCGGGATGAAGCTTAATTCCCGTCAGTACTTGCTTAATTAAGTCTTTATAAGTCGCATTTTTACCCGGCCCAACTTTTGGGACATCACAAAATTTACAACCCATCGAACAGCCATATTGAGTAGAGATTGTAATTACCCACTTTTTTTCTAATGGAAGCAAAGCGGTGTGTTTTATTTGTTCGGGAACCCTTTCAAGCCCCATAAAGTTAGCTTTTAAATTTACATCTTTCCCATAATCTCCCAAGGACAACATCTCTAATTTTCCATTTTTACCTTGAACCACTAGGATATTTCCTGTCGGTACTTCAATGTTTTGGAGTATTTTCATTTAATCATCCTTTTTGGTTTTTGTTTTAACAATTTTTATTCTTTTATTCTCGATCCAAACCTTGGCTTTTGGATAATTCTGTAAGAGGCTAATCAGTAAACCTTTGGCTGAACTTACTATC
>SDBU01006496.1_pt1 | contig 13726 bp, 14 predicted proteins | sample 2277071 | NCBI WGS metagenome assembly SDBU01 (sample SAMN10397929, study PRJNA504765) | marine sediment metagenome | isolation source: marine sediment core GS08_GC12, 126 cmbsf | place: Arctic Ocean: Gakkel Ridge, Loki's castle | collected 2008
GGGAACCACCCTCGGGTCCCATAGATATCAGAACAAGAAACCGAATCGACCGGCACTCATCTTCTAATGCCCCGTGCGGAAGCACGGGGTTCTTTACTGATAAATACTCAATATCATGACAACCAAATGATCCCGATCAGGTGTTTGGCCTGCCTATTGTAATAATCATACAGATAGCGTTCTTCTAACACTTCTGACTTTCCCTCCGTACTTCTTGTGTAAAGAAACTCACATTTCTCCGCAGTAAAACCCCTGTTTTTCCCAATTGCCTTAACTGAGAATGCTGGCATAATATAACGCATATTTGGATAGGGAGTTGCCCGATGACCAATAGCAGAGAGATAGTTGAGCGAAGGAAGCATAAGCGGTTCCGGACCCCAAAAGGTCTATTTGCTGTGCTCAAACCAGGTTATAGCAAAGTGGGTTCGGTTGTAGATATGAGCACGAAGGGACTTGCGTTTCGTTATGTTGACAGGGAAGAGCTCCCAAACGGAACCGATATGGACATATTTATGATCGGTAACAGTTTTCGCTTGGGTAAGGTTCCAGTTAAGACGATTGCGGATATAGAAGTAGTTCAGGGAACACCTTACTATTCTATCACCATAAGGCGATGTGGTGTGCAATTTGAGGAACTGACCCCCGAGCAGAAATTTGAGTTGGAATCTTTCATTCAGAACCACACTTTAGGTGAAGTGGTTTAAGAAGCCTATATTCAATCGTAAAAGAGCGGAGGCCTGGCTGGCATTGGCGCGGCCTTTTGCTCAAAAGCCCTGAATCAACGCCCTTCTCAACCTACGTAACGGAAGATTGGTGTCGCTTGCTCTTTAGGGCTTTTCTATGTTGGCACATTGACATTGTTCGGGCGTTCGGTTACGTATTTGCAACGTTTTTTTCGTTGTTTCTTCACGTCCTCCTGTCCAAGCCCATGGTGAACTACCACACCTGGGGTTTTCTGGTAGGAACTTGCACATGGAAGAAAAACACAAGAGAGAATTGAAAGAAATCTCTGAAAACTTATATTGCCCCAAGCTTTTACAATGTTACACCACAGGGCTCGAAATCCTTTGCAAGGCAAGGGATATTGGTCTGCAAAGCCTCATAGAATGCCTGGAAGAAGATCCCGACAAGTGCCCCTTCTCAATGTCGTTGCATGGTCTGGTTTGTTGTAAATGTGCCGTTCGTGTCTATATCTGTAAAAACATAGGGAAGTAACCCATAGCAATACCTCACTCAACGGCTTGTTCTGGTAGGACAGCAACCCAAATCATGCCCCAAGTCTCTTTCTAAGACTAGCCCCAACCCACCTAACGCCTACCCAGATGTCTTGATAAATACTCAATATCATGACAACGAAATGATCCCGATCAGGTTATCTTCAGTATATCTGATGCCCCGTTAGTTCCACCTCTTCCACCTTCTTGTCTTGAACAAAAAAAAGAAAAGGGGTCAAGTCTGCTCTTGACTTTTAGTTCGTTGAAACCTCAAAATTGAAGACGGTTGAAGATTTCTTCTTCAACCGTCTTTCCTTTTGTGGGGCAGGTGGTCCGATGATTTTATGCTGTTTTTTCCCGCAATGTCGGACGATGCAAAGACCAGTGCGTTCAATCCAGAGCACTGATGAACCGTACACGCTGGACGCCTATAAAAGGGGGGAGCTCTTGGGGGGGCTCACAGGCACAATAAGGGGACGCAGTCTTGGGACATAAAGGAGTCGTTCACAAAAACTGCCCGGAGCATAGCAAAAGCCTCCAGGGAAGGGGTAACCCGCAACCCCAGAGGCTTCTTCCGAAAACCTGGCGACACCTATCCTAAAGGGCGCTGATTCAGGGTTTTCGGGCTAAAGCCGAAATCATTGCTGGCTTTGCGTCAGTTTTTTGACAATAGGATGTCAACTATGCTCCCAGTCTTATGCTTCACCTGTGGTGTGGTTCTGGATGAAATATTCTATTTCAGATGCCTGCTGATCCGTCAACTTCCCGAATTTGACACCACATCGCCTCATGGTTATGGAGTTGGGATGCTTTTTGTAGAGTTTCAAATCTGAAGTAATTTTGCACGGGACCGTAAACAAATAGAAATCATTATCGGGTGAAAATATACTTAATTCGGCGGATTCGGCCAACGGCTCTTCTCTGCCAACGTAATGAAACGAGAGTCCCTCCATGGTGATTTCTTTAAGTGCACCTACCTTGGTCCCATTTGACCTCAGCACAACGAAGGTGTCGTTCTGGATCCGAAACCGCCTACGCTTCCTTCGCTCAACAGTCGCTTTCGTATTCGCCATAAAACCAGCCTCAGCACAATCTTGATGAGAGGGGCATGCAGGAGTCATGCCACAGTATTCGATTTGGGGTAGGGGCAAGGAAAAAAGGAGACTGATTAAGTAGGTGAGGATGCGTCTGCATAAAGGGGTTAGGTATACGGTTGACTCTATCTCCTTTTGAGGGAGAGGCGGCTCACCGGTGGATTACATGGATAAGCAATTGAAAAGTGCCGTCCATGGGCTGAATCACAGACCCACGCTATCCCTCAATGCTTGACGAAGGTTGGGTTCGTGTCAGTGGTTTTCGTGAAGGTGTTTTACAAGATGGCCCAGTTCAGGGAAGATGAGTTCTTTACAGGCAAGCTTACAGGCCTTGAGGCTGCCCGGCATGCAAAAGATCAGGGTTTGATCCACCACGCCAGCTGTGGCCCGGGAAAGGAGAGCGGAAGAGTCGATTTCCTCATAGCTCAACTGGGTAAAAAGGGGACCAAAGGCAGTGAGCTCTTTCGTAAACATGGGTCGGATTGCTTCGATAGTCACGTCAGAAGGGCTGACCCCTGTCCCTCCTGTCACCAGGATTGCATGAGGGGTGTGCTCTTGAATGACCGTGCGAATCGTATCCGCAATGACATCCTTGTTGTCAGGAATCACATCATGAAAAATTACTTTATGTTTCTTCTTTTCGGCCCGCTTTCTCATCCAGTGTCCGCTCTTGTCGTCGGCAAGGCTGCGGGTAGTTGAAACCGTCACAATGCCAAGCTTCAGGGACTTTGGGGCGTGAGTCTTATGCTCTATAGTGCTCATGACAGATTCACTATGAAGGTGCTTTGTGCCGTTACAGTTACCCCCCGTGTAGTGCGCTAATATTTTGTTGTCAAGGAGAAAAGATATCAAGGGCTGTTGACAAGTCAGGCGGGCAACGGTATTTGAAGAAACTCGTGTTGGGAAATTGATGGTTTTCTGGTTAGAGAATCTCAGGGCCTAGCCAGGACAAGCCGGACTTAGACTAGAAGCCATCTCAAAAATGCGTCTAAGGCCCCATGGCGGCGTTGCGGGTCGGCTCAAAATGCTCACATACTACCCGTGTATGCCGCGCTTTTTCACCGCCCCGCGCCTTGCCCTGAACCCTGATTCACCTTTTTGAGACGGCTTCTAGAATGTAGAATCACGAACAAGGAATTGTGAATGTCGAGGTTCTTCCTTCTTACTTCTTTGTTCGACATTGGACCTGCCCGCAATGCCTTTGCCTAAATTCAGAGTAGTGTTTCAACGTGCATGTTACTGCCGGACATTGCTCTGCATTTGAGCACTTTGCATGGCAGGCGGGTATTCGTTATTCCAAGATTGTTTTCTGCCGGAAAAAACAGAAATTATACAACCTAATGTCAATATTGGAATGGAGTTATGACCAAGACTCAGGACTCAACAAAGCTTAAAGAGGACCAAAAGAAGGGCTGGCTGAAAAGAATTTTGGAGCGTTTGGCCAAGGCCAACCAGCAAAGTGGTGGCCAACCACCCTCCTGTTGAAAAGTTAGGGCTGGACGTGCCGGTCGGCACTAAAGCATTGCGGAATGCCGATTGCGGAATCGGTAATAAATCAATCTTGGATTTGCAGTGTCAGTTCACTTAGGCGTTCCGTTATTGACCGGCTCGCTCCCCGCGCACGAAGTGCTGCCGTAAGGCAGAACCTGCGGGGAATGCGCTTGCTATAGCAGTTCAATCATCAATCGTCAATCCTCAGTGGCCAATGATTGGCGACTGAGAAATGATGGGTTATCCTATGGCATCAAGCACAGGCGTGGTCTGCCACGACCTTTACAAACAGCACCTTGCTAGTTTTCCTCATGTTGAAAGCCCAGAGCGCCTTCAAGTGATCTACGACATGCTTGATGCGGCGGACATGGCAGGAAAATTCGTGGCCGTCTCACCACGTCCTGCTACCCACGAGGAACTTGCCTGGGTTCATAGCGATGCCTATATCAAAAGGGTGGCCAGCACTGATGGCGAGGCCCATGTGTCCCTTGATCCTGATACCCAGACCACACCCCTTTCCTATCAGGCGGCCAAACTGGCCGTGGGCGGTCTGTTTTCTCTGGTGGACAAGATCTTTGATGGCACCATAAAGAATGGTTTTGCCTTGGTCAGGCCTCCGGGACATCATGCAGAAATGGATCGTGCTATGGGGTTTTGTCTTTTCAACAATGTGGCTCTGGGTGCCCGCTATGCCATGAAGACCTATGGGTTAAAGAATATTCTGATCGTGGATTGGGATTTGCATCACGGCAACGCCACCCAGCATACCTTTTATACCGATTCGGATGTTCTCTATTTTTCCACCCACCAGTTCCCCCACTATCCCGGAACAGGTAGCCTAAAGGAAGTTGGTCACGGGGACGGGATGGGGTTAACCGTCAACGTTCCTCTGTCGCCGGGTTATGGGGACAGCGACTTTTTCAAGATCTTCGAGCAGATCCTTGGCCCGATAACGAGTGCCTTTAAACCCGAACTGATCTTTGTGTCTGCTGGATTTGACACGTACGTGGCAGATCCCCTGGGAGGTATGCGGGTTACACCGAAGGGTTACGCAGCCATGACACGTCAGATGATGGACTTTGCCAAGACATGCGCTTCCGAAAGATTGGCCATAACTTTGGAGGGAGGGTATCATCTCACAGGACTTCGGGAATCGGTAAGGGCTGTCTTAAAGGAACTCGTCGGGGAGAGCATCTTGACAGCTGATGACTTGGAGGATTTTGAAAAAGGGGCGGTACCCCCCATCGTTAAGGAAGTGATGCAGGTTCAAAGGGCCTACTGGCCCCTGTTATAGACTTTGCAGCTGAAAGCTGAAAGTTCACGTGCGCTCTTCAAGCCTTGAGCTTTGAGCTATCATTTCGCCCAAAGGCTTTTCACCTTTCCGGGTATGCTCACCAACCCGCCGGGGAGAAAGATGATGATCACCAAGATGATGAGCCCGTAAATCATCCCCTCGGCTTCTTCAAAATAGTGCAGCCACTCATAATTTAGAAATGTAATAAGCACAGCACCTATGACGGCCCCCCAAAGACTGTGCATCCCACCCAGGATGATCATAATCAAGAGCTTGATGGAAACAAAGAGGTCAAAGCTGGCTGGGTTAATAAAGTTGAGGTAGTGGGCATAAAGGCTCCCGGCCACCGAGGCCAGTACGGCTGAAAAGACAAAGACCGAAATCTTGTATTTGGAGACATTTACCCCCATGGCGCTGGCTGCCAGTTCACTTCCGTGTATTGATCGCAGGGCCCGGCCCACCCTAGAGCGAATGATATTTAGGCTGAGAAGTAATGTCACAAGAACAAAACACCACACAAGGTAATAGTACTTGGCGACTGAATCGATGGGATATCCCATCACGGAGATACCCGGGATGAAGGCAAGCCCATCAGGGCCTCCTGTCCATTCCACATTCTCATTGAAGACAATGGTGATGATAATACAAAAGGCCAAGGTAGCCATGGCCAGATAGTGTCCTCTCAGTTTCAAAGAGGGGGCGCCTACGACGAAGGCGACGATCGCAGAGACTGCCATACCCATGAGAATGCACAGCCACGGGTTAACCCCGTACTTGGTGGTGATCACCCCGGAGACATAGGCACCAAGGCCGAAGAATGAGGCATGTCCTAATGAAATCTGTCCTGCGTACCCCATTAGAAGACACAGGGCTATAGTAAGGATACTGTAAATCCCCACAAAGACCATCACATCCATGTAATGGTCAAGAAAGGAGACGTACCGGGCAAGCAAAGGAAGCAAAAGGAGGCCTAAACCGAACCCTATTAGATGTAAGCTATTCTTACTTTTCTTCACTGGTAAATCTTTAGCCATTTCAAAGCGAATTCTGGATGAACTGCTACAGCGAGCGCATTCCCCGCAGGTTCTGCCTGACGGCAGTGCTTCGCGGGCTGTGGGGTTAGCGAGCGAATCTAAAAATTGTAAAATTCCTTACAGTCGAAGATTCCCCGCAGCTTGCTGCAGGGAGCTTCAATCCTACAAGCTCAGAATTTCCTTATCTTGCTGATCTCTACACTGCCTAACAGACCGCTTGGTTTGAGAAACAGGACAAAGAGTAGAACCAAAAGGGCAAAGGCGTCCTTATATCCGGACGAGATGAGCCCCGCTCCCAGTGACTCTATCAGGCCAATAATCAGACCACCTATAACGGCCCCGGGAAAACTCCCCATGCCTCCCAGGACACAGGCCGCGAATCCCTTGATTGCCAACATTGCCCCGCGATCGTATTCCATGAGAGAGATGGGGGTAATGACGATACCTCCTATGGCACCGATGGCTGCACTCAGGGCAAAGGAGATCAGGATCATATACTTCACATTGATACCGACCAAGCTCGATGCGTTCGGGTTGACTGCACACGCTCTCAATGCCTTCCCAAGGATAGTGCGATCAAAAAAGAGGGTCAGGATAATCACTATCGCTACTAAAAAGCCGACTACCCACAGGCTCTGGGGCAGCACGACCGCGCCTAAAAAGGTGATAGGGTTCCGACCGGTAAAGGGAGGCAGGTCATAAGGGTTTTTCCCCCATATGAACATGGCTGCCCCCTTTATAAAGAAAGAAGCCCCGATGGTGGCTATGATCATCGAGAGGACCGAGGGCTTTCGAATCGGCCTGATGGCCAGACGATCCAAAAGGACACCAATTATTGTGACGACCATGATGGTGAGCGGGAGGGAAAACACCACAGGTATGTTCAGGGTCACCCGGGAAAAGACCATAACCAAACCGCCAAGCATTACGAATTCACCCTGGGCAAAGTTGATGGCCTCGGTGACGTTGTAGATGATATTGAATCCGATGGCCACCATGGCGTAGATGCTTCCTATGGTGATGCCGGTTATGGTGTATTGGAGAAGCTGACTTGCGAAGGATATCTCTTCCATAATCAATTGTTGACGGCTTCGTAAAAAGTCCATCTGCTGCGTTGCGCATCATCCCCGCCCCGTTAAATTCTCGCTGCGCGAGACGGCGGAGCCGATTTAACAGGGTGAATCATTACGACGTACTGTAAGTACGGCTCATTCCTCAAGACTTGCGCGCCTTGCATCTGGAGCTTTTTACTGTGCCGTCTGTTTGCTGACTTTTTACGAGTCATCAAGTATTAGAATAGCACCAGTTGAGACGAAGGCACTCAGGCCCTTTGGGCCGGAGCCCGGCCCGGAGCGAGGAACGGGGCCATTGAGGCATGGAAGGCATCTGCAACCCACGACCTCAAGGCCCCGAGCAAACTGGTGCATTATGTTATTTAGCGAAACCTGACTCGCAAACAAAGGCGTGTCCGAGTTCCCAGGGTTTTCTGGAACACCTGATGGCCCCAGACACACCCAAGGCTGGACTAATCGGCTATAACCCAGTCTCCCAGTTTTACCACAACCATCTGGAAGGCTTCTTTTGTTAGCCCATTATGGTCCTTAGCCGAGAAGTTGAAAACACCGTGTTGTCCCACAAACCCCGTGAGGTTCTCCAGATAATCCCTGATTTTGGCCTTGTCGCAACCAACAGCCGCCAAGGCTTGTTCTATCATTGTCAGCGCGTCCCAAGCATGGCCCCCAAAGGATGACAGGGGCTCATTGTACTTCGCTGAATAGGCCCGGAGATATTCCATGGTGACCCGCTTTTGCGGATGGTCATTTGGAAGGATTTCAGCAATGTTGACAGCTCCCAGGGGACAGTATACCCCTTCAGCAGCACCTGCTGCCAGCTCAATGTTTTTCCGGCTGCCGAAACCATGGCTCTGATAAAGGGTAATATTGGCCATAGCCAGTTCTTTCCGGTTTCTCACCACAATCACCTGGGTTGGTCCAATAGACCAGTTCACAATAGCCTGTGGGGCCAATCCTTTTATCTTGGTCAGCTGGGCGGTCATGTCCGTGTCTTTGGGACCGTATTTCTCATCTGCTACGATCGTCATGCCATATTGGGAAGCCAGCCTCAGCAACTCTCCGCGGCCACTTTGGCCAAAGCCCGAGGTGACCGTCATGATGGCGATCTTTGAGATGCCGTTCTTTTTCATGTGGGTATAAATAGCCTCCACCGCCATGCTGTCGGACTGTGGTGTCTTAAAGACCCATTTCCGCTGTTCCCCCGTCTTTGGATCCTTGGTGACGATCTTGAAGCTGGCCGCACACGATACCAGGGGTATCTCGTGCTTTTCCGCTTCGGGGAGCACTGCCAAAGAAAGGCCGCTCAAGGAGGGTCCCATGATAGCGCAGACCTTATCCTGGGTAATCAGTTTTCTTACGGCGAGAGCACACTTGGTGGCATCCCCCTCGTCGTCATAGATGACCAACTCCAAGGGGTGGCCATTGATGCCCCCCTTTTTGTTGATTTGTTCCTGAAGCATCAGGGCGGTCTTCTTTTCAGGATCGCCCAAGAAAGAGGCTCTACCGGTTACCGAGAACACGGCTCCAACCTTATAAGGATCTACGGCGTGGACCTTTACCACCGGTATGAGGATCAGGGATACAACTAGAACCGCGGCCATCAAACAGACCGCACCTTTGCCGATACTCTCTTTTCTTCTCATCTCACCTTGCCTCCTTTTGTGATGTGTTTGGTAGCCGTGATCTTATAGACCCGAGGCTACAGGGTATAGACGGTTTTCCCTTCCAGTACCTTGACGTTATTATTCAGAAGGAGTTTGACCGCGGCATCAATATCGTCAAAGCGAAAGATGATGACCGCGTTCTCGCCTGTATGCTGGACAAAGGCGTACATATATTCCACGTTTATGTTTTCTTTGCCCAGAAGCTCTAATATATGATTCAAACCACCGGGCCTGTCTTCCACCTCGACAGCCACCACATTGGTCTTGCGGACTGTAAAGCCATGTTCTTTCAAGGCTGCTTTGGCCTTATCATTGTCGTTGACAATGAGGCGAAGAATTCCGAAATCAGATGTGTCGGCCAGGGAGAATGCCCGAATATTGACCCCGGCCTTTCCAAGAACGCGAGTGATCTCGGCGAGCCGTCCCGCCCTGTTCTCCAAGAATACCGATATTTGTTCGACTTGCATGACGCTGTCCTTCACTACAATTTGCGTTTGTCTATGACCCTTTGAGCCTTTCCCTCGCTCCGCTGGATGGTTTTGGGTTCGACCAGGCGGACCTTGCACGAGATACCCAGGATGTCTTTGATATCCTTTTCAATGTCTCCTTCCACGGTTTGAAGGTCCTTCACGGCATCAGAAAAGGCTTCTTCATTGATCTCTATTTCCGCCTCCAGGGTGTCCATGTGCTCCTTTCGGTCAACGATCAGCATGTAGTAAGGGGCCACGTCCTTTCTGCCCATGAGCACACTTTCGATCTGTGAGGGGAATACGTTCACACCCCGAATGATGAGCATGTCGTCGGAGCGCCCTGTAATGCGTCCCATGCGAACCAGGGTCCTGCCGCACTTGCAGGGCTCGCGGTAAAGCATGGAAAGGTCCCGGGTTCGATATCGAATCAGCGGAAAGGCCTCTTTGGTGAGTGTGGTAAAGACAAGCTCTCCTGGTTCCCCGTATGGAAGGACCTCGCCTGTTTCTGGATCAATAATCTCCGCAATGAAATGATCTTCAAAGATGTGGAGTCCTTGTTTGGCCTCTATACATTCAACTGAAACACCCGGTCCCATGATCTCGCTAAGACCATAGATGTCAACTGCATCAATCCCCAGTTCGTTCTCAATCTCCGCACGCATATTTTCACTCCAGGGCTCTGCACCGCAAACGCCCACCCTGAATTTGAGCGACTTGAAATCGACACCCTCATCTGCGGCCACCTCACCCAGACGGAGGGCATAAGAGGGGGTGCAGGTCAAGACCGTAGGACCAAAGTCCTTCATCAACAACACCTGTCGTTTGGTGTTGCCGCCAGAGACCGGAATAACCGACGCCCCTAATCGCTCGGCGCCATAGTGAAAGCCCAGACCTCCAGTAAAGAGTCCATAGCCATAGGCGTTATGGACGATGTCTTCCTTGTGGATGCCTGCAGCGGCCAGGGTACGAGCCATAAGCTCTGACCACGTGTCAATATCTCGGCGGGTGTAACCAACCACTGTGGGTTTACCGGTGGTTCCTGAAGAGACGTGGATACGTACCACGCTTTCCATTGGCGTGGCAAACATGCCGAATGGATAATTGTCCCGCAAATCCTGCTTCATGGTAAAGGGAAGCTGTTGCAAGTCTTCAAGGGACCTAATATCATTTGGCTTGACCCCCTTTTCATCAAAGGCCTTTTTGTAGAATGGAACCGTGGCGTAAACCCTTTCAGCCAGGTGCTGAAGTCGCCTTAGCTTTATAGCTTCCAGGGCTTCACGTGGGAGGGTCTCAAGCTCTTCATCACGGATCATGTCCTATAACTCCTTTCGAAAGGCTTCCCTTGATTTCCCGTGAGGCTTATTACCTGCAAGCTTCTTGCGCACACAGAATCAAACAGGCCATGGAACTCTGCCCCATGGCCGGTGCTTGCTAAAAACACAAAAAAACCATGGGGTGCTTGTTTTCGTCTACCCATGGTTCGTCTTGGTCAGCGGCTGCAGATCCTAAGCAGACCCATGGGCAGACTTCCCAATAAAGAATCGGGATCGCCCGAAAAACGCCCTCACAAAATCTGCAAAGCAACAGCACCGCTTCATTGAAGTGATGCCATAGAGGATTTCTTGGCTAATGTCAAGGAAATAATGTGTTTTTGGGTCCGGTCCGTCTTCAGAATTAAGCTATTCAGAAGTCCCCGAGGCACCCTTGAGACGAAGCACCTTGTTTTTGGCGATCTCAAAGCCGACCGAGTCAGGATGGGCCTCTATCACCTTTTTGTATGCTTCAAGGGCCTTTCCTTGATGATTCAGGGCTTCCATCATCCGCGCTAGGTTGTAATAAGCATCTCCCTTCATGAAATTATCTTGAGACTCTGTTATCTTCCGAAAGTATTCTGCAGCAGACTGGTAAGCTTTCTTGGCCTCATAGGAATGTGCAAGACCGTTCCAGATAAGTTTTTTAATGGCATCATCTCCTGAAAAAGCACTTAGTGCCTTTTGATACAGTTCGATCGCCTTCTGGTAATCACGCCTGTGATAGCTCATGTCTGCGTACACAAGAAGAGTCAACCGCGCTGCATTGGTTGATGGATATTTTCTGAGCACTTCCTCGAATTGTTCGCCGGCTTCTTTCTGGGACAGTGGCGCTTTCCCCCCTGAGATCTCAGCCAAATAGTGCGAACGTCCTTGTTCGAACATGGCATAAGCCCTGCGTTCGGATAGCTTTGAAAAATACCCAAATCCGGCAAAGGCCAGGACAATAACAACCACGCCGGTCAAGACACCAAAAACCAGCCGCTGATTGTTGGCCACAAACTGAATGGCCTTGCCCGAAAAGGTAAGAAACTCATCCGGTTCTTTCAAGAGTTGTTTTCTCGTAACCCGCTTCTTCTTGGCCATGGTATCTCCCCTCAAAAGAAATTGAATATTGACGATCGACGATTGAACAGCTACAGCGAGTGCATTCCCCGTCGCGACTTGTCGGGCCAGGGAGTCCTGGAATAATGGGTTGTTATTTGTTTCTTATTCCTCCAAACCCATCATTCCAATATCCCACCGTTCCAATGTTTCCTCTGGCGCGCAGCCCCCAGGTTCAAGGCTCGAGTACCGATTGAATCTGGGCCTGCATACTTTCTATGACGGCAATCGGGTCGGAAGCATCCCTTATGGGACGGCCTACCACAATGTAATCTGCCCCGCTTTCAAATGCCCCCCTGGCATCTACTGTGCGTTTCTGGTCGTCAGTATTTCTTACCGGGCGGATTCCCGGGACAACGACAAGGAAATTGTTCCCAAGCCCTCTTCTTAACATGGGCGCTTCAAGACCTGAAGAAATCACCCCGCTGCAACCAATTTCAAGGGCACGCCTTGCACGCGAAAATACAAGATCTGGTATGGAGCATTCAAAACCAAGATCTCTCATATCTGCCTCATCCAGACTTGTAAGGACGGTCACTGCAAGAATCTGCACACCTTGTGCGGCCTCCACAGCAGCTCTCAGCATGGCGTCGTTTCCGTGGACTGTGGCGAAGGTGACTCCTCTGTCTGAAAGAGCCTTGACAGCCAATCTCACTGTTTCGGGCACATCAAAAAACTTGAGATCCACAAATACCTGCAAGTTCCTCTTCAGTATCCACTCGATGATGTCAAAACCTCCCCCAAGAAAAAGCTGCAGGCCCACCTTGAAAAACTTGGTGTGGGCTTCGAGGGTTTCGACCCACCTCTCAGCGTCATCTGTGTTTGATACATCGAGGGCAAAAATAATCCGTTCGCTTAAAGAGATATCCTTTGCCATGGGCTCCTCATCTATTTTGATACAAGTCCCATCACCCGGTAATTGAACTCATAGGCCAGACTATGACCCCAGGTGTCATCGAACATGGTTTTATACCTGGTGCCGTCTTGAGGACCAACCGGCTTTCCGTAAGTAAAAAACCAGTTGACAATGGCGCTATCCGTGAATCCCAGCGCCACCCAGTAGCGGCCCGGGGAGAGTATAACGGAAGAACCGCTGAAGTCAAAGTCCACCCAGGAATAACCCAGTATGAATTTCATTTGGCGGAGTAAAATGATGTCGCTAGTGGCTAAATATTTGCCGGGTTTGCCTCCGTCATCTTCGAAGAGCTCAAGCCAAAGCTGTCCATCATCATTGAACTTATGAAGAGCCAGTCCAACCCTTTTCAACTGCGTCTTGGCCAAAGCTGTGAGTTCACGTGCTTTGGCTTGAATCTCACCGTCACCGACAGGCACCTGTTCGGTCGCTTTCAAATATGCTTGTGCCTCTGCCGGCAATCCGGTTGGCGGGAATGATGCGCTTGTCTGCAATGTTTGCAGTTTCACGCTGTTCATTGCTGTGAGTGAAATGGTCGTTGTAACCGGCACCAATGGGGCCTTCCAGGTTACTTCAATTACCTTATTGCCGCGATGATCCCTTTTATCGTTACGTTTTGAGGGAGAGGGAGAGAAGTTGAAATCCAACCCCGTGATCTCTTGACGATAAGTGGGCGAATTGAAAGATTCCGGAACAACATAGCTGAGTATCAAGTTTCGAGTGCCTGACAGAGGCTGCACCTTTTGCACCATCTGGTAATCGATCTGTGACGACTGCCCGCCATTAAGAAGGTAGTTTTCAGCAAAGACAGGAACCGCCATCAACACAAAAAGGCCAACTGCACAGACTTTTTTCACGTCTAATTCCTTCGAAGGACACGCTTTGTTTGTGGCAGAAGAATCCCCGCCAGAGATTTCAAGGATGTCTAACCGGGTCGGAATGTCTTAGGTATGGTAAAATAAAATGTTGCCCCCTTGGCCTTCTGAGACTCTACCCAGACCTTTCCACCGTGGTTCTCCACGATCCTGTCAACAATTGCCAGACCTAAACCTGTTCCTTGGTGAT
>SDBU01006497.1_pt1 | contig 13724 bp, 12 predicted proteins | sample 2277071 | NCBI WGS metagenome assembly SDBU01 (sample SAMN10397929, study PRJNA504765) | marine sediment metagenome | isolation source: marine sediment core GS08_GC12, 126 cmbsf | place: Arctic Ocean: Gakkel Ridge, Loki's castle | collected 2008
GCCAATAATTGAGAAAGAAGTTAAAATTAATTCTGTATGTCTTTTTGTGCGTACATTAATATGCCATGGGAGGACAATTATCATGGGCAAGCACGCCAGAACATCGGGTTGGGGGCGGCTGGTTCCAGCGCGAGCAGCCGTAATCATCGGCCTGCTTTCACTGCTGGGTTGTGGCAGCAGCTACGAACTTTGGCAGCTGCAGGAAACCAAGCATATCTGGGATATTTTTCACCTTTCGCGATGGGTGATGGAAATGCGACTGATTGCGTTATCGACTATATTGATAATAGTACTCAGTGCGGCCATTACCTATCTTCACGGCGTCCGGTCCCAGGATTCGGCAGCCAACGGACTTGCTCGCAAAGTAACTATGTTGATCGGCATAGTAATTCTAATAATCACCGGTATTAAGGATGCCTTTATACGCGTGAATTTCTGGGACCTGAGCTATGCCATTGAGGATGTGGAGGAGATACTGGATAATTTTGATCTCCGCTGGCAACGATACGATCTGAGCATTCCGGCGATTCAGGGTGAGTTCACCAAGAATGTGATCAATACCAAGGATAAGGTTCGCGGTGTACGGGACCGGTTGAGGAAGAAGAGCACCAGAACACAATCGAGCGGCTTGGCTCCCCCTCCCGCAGAGCCGATCATCATTTTGTCTTGGGCGAGCATGCTGACCGCGGGCGGAGGCCCCGAGCGTGATTCGACTTTCGTGCCGGAGTGGTATGCCACCCCACCGGAAAATAAGTCGGCCGCTTTTATCACCGGCAGGGCTTCCGCCCCCGGTTTAGAGGATGCTCAAAAGCAGGCCGCAGCGACGGCACTGGAGATGTTCACCCAGGTGCTATCACAATCCCTCAGCCTGGAGTTCGGCGTCGTCCACACCCAGTCCGGTCAGGGCGAGGATGTGCCTTTGATCGTAGCAGGGAATATCAGGAAGGGCCTCCAGCCCTATTGGGAGAAACACATCGTCAACGACGATTTTATCTACAATGCCCGGGATAATACTTTCTCGGTATTCGTTTTGGTGCAGATCGATCATGGACTGGTGCGGGATATATACGAGGCGTATGTGGTCCCCTCGCTGGGCGAAGCAATGCAGAAGGAAGTCTGGGTCCAGTTAGAAGAGATAATGTCAAGAAATGTCCGGCTGACTGCCACCGACCTCCGGCAACGCCTGACCGGCGATGGTATCAGAAACTACGAGGCAGGAAAATTCGCGGCCGGGTATAGCGAATTTGAGGCCGGATACCACCAGTTACAGTCCGGGAATTATGAAGAAGCGGCCGTCAAACTGCGAGCGGTGGTGGACGCCAACCCGGATTTCTACCTGGCCAATTTCAACCTGGCAAAGGCTTACCAACGATCAGGGGATGAGGAGCAGGCCGAAGTCTTCTATCTGAAGGCTGTGAAACTCGAGCAAGGCCTGCCCCCCACGCTGCGCGATGCCTCGGTCTATTATCAGCTGGGCCGGCATTACGAGCAGCGGGAGGACTCTGAAACTGCATTGGCGAATTATAACCGGGCGTTGGAGATCGATTCCGAGCAGGCCTACGCTCTCCAGGCCCGCCATCACTTATTGAGACGGATGGCGAAGTAGCTACTACACAAGCAAAAGAGCTGTAGAGAGCGAGCGGGAGGGTCAAAATTTAAAGAGCGATGAGGTGCGATTAGCCAGAAGGATCGAAGAATGTTATAGCTGAGCCCTCAGCGCAGTGCTGTAATCTGAAGGAGGATTTTCAAATTGAATCAAGCCATGCAAGATACAGGTTCGCTGTACAATTGGGCCATCATCCTGCTCTGCGTTTTGGGACTGAATATTTCCATTCCTGATTCATTGCCTGCTCAAGACAACTATTGTGATCCCAATCTCTCTCGGCCGGCCGGTAATCCATATGGCTATCGCCTCCGGAATGATCGCTGTGAGGGAATCTATATCCAGAAAGTTGCCGGGACGACTGGTCTGCAGTTGGTATCGTTCACGGGATTGTATGATGATTATAATCTCGACACCGGAGCTGATCTGTTCATCAATTGGCCTGATTTGGATAGTACCCGGGTCAGGCTGCGGGCCTATTGCCTGAAATATCGCACCTACTACCGGATGGATACTGAACGGGCGGCCGGCTCTTCAATCTACCGGGAAACATGATCTAGCACCTCATGATCATGCAGTTGGGATTCCCTGGCATGGCTTAGGGCAGCGCTGCGCAAATCCGCCAGCCAGAATATTATAGATAAAGTTCCCATAAATCCCGCCCTGATTTGTTTCCCATCCAGGTGCAGTCCATAGGCCGAAGTTGCGAGGGAAGCGACCATGAGAAAACTTACAATCCCATCACCCGGACGGCCGGCACGGGCGCGGCCCAGACCGGGAACAACAACAAGAGTCCCGGCCGCCTTCAAATTCCATTGCTTTCTTTCCTGCGGCACTGGATCCAGCAGCCGGCCGTCAACATGGAAAGGCTCGGGATGATCACGAAGGTGGTAGTGGAAAGCCCAGGGATTGCACCGGACCAGGCGGTCGGCGCCCAGGATCGACCCCTTGGCGACGCCGTGCCTCGAGATGGACAGGGCCATAAAATGTGAGCAGCTTGGCGCAAACTGACAATCCAGCAGCGGGGTAGCATAGGAGACCTGCTGGAAAAGGGCGATCGGCGTAACTAGAATCCTCCTTGCCAAGGGTATATCCTCATCACGGAGCAAGCCCACAGCCGGGCCTTGCTGCCCCTTGAGGCCGACGGCAAACAGCAGCACCACCGGCAGTAGCCGGGACAGCCGGACCAGGGGCAGGCGGTTCCTGCACTTCATCTTATCCTCCTGGAAAGAAACACCACCAGATCGTTGTGTAATGTCCTGGTTATTCAATATTAAAACTAAAATCCGACTAACATGAAAAGGCCTACGAATGCCGCCGCAGCGCAACCGTAACCTACCCCGTAATAGATACTCTCCTCTTTCTCCTTGCGCGCTTCAGCTCGATAAAGCTGGCGATATTTCTCACGCTGCTGTGGCGTTGCCCCCGCCAGCTCCGCCGTTAGGGGTACGGATGTAGGGAATCTAACCAGCAGCTCTGCTGTCAAGACACCACCTCCAACAGCGCCTATACCAAAGCCAAATAAACTACCTACGAAACTGTAAGTGATGGCATCAGCCATGATCACTCCCCCTATGGCACCTGCCAACATGCCCCCGCAACCAAGTAACCCTCCACCGATCCCCCAGCCAGCGGTATTGTGGTTTCTAGCTGCATTCTTCAGCGCCATAGTCATTAAAGCAGCCTCGGTAAATACCGGTGGTCCACCCGCAGCAGAGACCTCAATTTCAGCTGGCTCCGGGCCAGGGGCTGGTTGCGGCGTTGGCAATTCCACCTCAGGCCCCACCTCCATTGGTTGGGGTTCCATGGGCTCCGGCACCGCGGGCGGCGGCTCTGCGGGCTCGGGCTCCACCGGCAACGTAGGTTTTGCCACATATGTCTTACCGTCCTCGAATGCCAAACGACCATCTGCTAATGTCACTCGCTTCACTGCCCAAAAAGGATATTGAACCGGTTCAGTTTCGCCTTGTATTTGAAAATAAATATAGGTATCAGTGATCTTAATTAGTGTGCCTGAGAATTCTCTCTCTATAGAATCAACCAGCAGGTCTTGAGACAACAGGGGAGTGGCAATCACAAGGAATAAGACGAGGGTTCTTAGCATGATTTATTGCCTTTGCCTACGTAATGACATGCTAAATACGCGGGAAGAGGCAAGAAAAAGCCCCCGGATCCGCCCTCAACCGGGTTAATCGTCAAAGAGAAGAGCAGATGAAACACCATCTTAATCGACCTTCTATGCTCAGGTGTTACCAGGCCTGTGATGTTGATGCTGGGGAGGAGAGTACAGGGTATAGCTATTCCACCGTCGGAGTTTTAGAAGGATCGTCCAGCAACTCAGTCGGTCCCATCACTTTGCCCTCAGAATTCGGGCGAAACACGGTCAGAAGTACTTGACCAGCGCGAACATGTGGGTCCCGATGACGTTCGGCACGGCCAGGAAACTCAGGGTATAGCTGAACTCCGTGTCCAGCAGGCTGGCAAGAGCACCTCTCACATTTTTCGGTTTTAGCCGGTAACCGACACCGCCGGTGATGCACTGCATGGTGGCATCCCCTTCTCCGGAAAAGAAAGACTCCACCTGCAGCCGGGAATCAAGACGGGCATTGAACAAGGATTGGGCAAGTCCGATCTTAAGGCCGAAGTCAGACTGATTATATCCTGTGCCCGGCATACCCTGGAGAGCCAGCCGCAGGCCAAACCTGGTGACGGTTCGATAGCCTAATACAAACCTTATTTTGTATTCATCGTCACCGGAGAGTTTAATGTCGAGTATATTCAGCTCTATTTTGGATCGCCCAATCTTAAAGACTCCGCCGAGGTTGGCGGCCAGGGCTTCGGCGGAGTCGAGGAACGCCTCTACGGCATCAGATTTACGGTTTATGGCCAATCCCAGAGCCAGGGCCCAGCTCTCCACTGAGGCGGGATCACCTAATGCAAAGCCAAATGAGAATCGCAGGAGTTTCTTCGTATGGGTATTCTTCTTTTCAGTCTGACTTTCCTGGAAAGCACTGGAAAGGCTGAAATTCGGTCCGGTGAAAGAAATATGATGGCCCAGGCCGCGGTCGGATGCCGACAGGTTGAACGCTATGCTGTTATCCATCACAAAGGCCAGGTCTGCCGGATTCTCATACGGGCTGAACCAGCCCAGCGCGCTGAATGACGACCCCAGCGTCATCGGTACTTTCCCGCCGAATATCGTATAGTCGTCCCCCGTAACGTCGTACTCCTGGCCGAACACTGTCTGGAAACCCCCAATTGGACTAAGCAGGATGGCGAGACCCACCAGGCCAGTATGAAGGAGGACCGGTCTGCCAGTCCCTTGGCGCAGGTGTTTAAAAAGCGAGCAGAATGCCTCCTGAAGATGCATCATCAGGTCCCTCCCAGAATGTAGCCGAGTCCTATTCCCATGCGTTTCAAGGGATCATTAGGGCCATACGCGCCATCGAATCGAACGAAAGCTTCCAGCGTGAGATTATTGGTCCACTGGTAGACGGAGGTAATCGCCCAGAAGGATTCCTCTTTTTCCTGAAGGTTTTTTAGTGAGCCTCCCCAGCTCCCTTCAAATATGAAGCGAAAGGGGAGGGAATGGGTGTAATCAGGGCCTTGACTCCCAAAATGTACCGTGGCGCCCGTGAAGAAATGGTAGGTGATCAGCTTTGTTGCGATACCGGTATGCAAAGTAACCTTTAAGAACCGCAAGCGCAGGTACTTGTCATAGACATAGAATGCGCCATACGGTGTGGTTATCCCGAATGCCATCGCTGAGTTGTTTGTGGATGGGTCCATGGCGACGATCTGATACTTGAAAGAAGGTATGATGGGGATGCCGACATTCTTCACGTTAACCCCGACATTCGCCGGAGTATCCAGGGCGGCGCTCGCGTAGAGATAGGTATTCGTGCCCGCGATCTCCACTCTCCCTCCCAGGAAGGCCCTGGGGCGAGATCCCCAATGAACTGAGTAGGGGATTAGATTCACATCGTCCCCAACGCCAGGGTTGCCGGAATAGCTTAATGCGAGGGCCCCTGGAGGAAGTATGTCTGCGGTGGGTATGAAGGAAAGACCGGTAATCCCGAAGAAAGACTGCTTTGCTTGGGCAGCCAGGCTACCGCCAATTAAGGCGATTAGCAGACAGGCGGCGTTGACAGTAAAAACATATTTTGGAGCAAATCGTACGAGTTTGAAACGCATGTTACCCTCCTCCGGCGACAAGGTATAATAAGACGGGCATCATACTGGCCCAAAAGGCGCTCAATAGGTAGGAACTCGATTTGTCAAACCGGTGGGAAACCCGGGTCTCAGTATCCGGCAGCACCGCCAACTCGCGTTGAACCGAGGCGTAAGGGATACTCATCCTTATGGAATAAGTCCCTCGTTTCAGTTCACTTATAACCAATGGCGTGCGGCCTGTAAAAGCATCATCCAGGAATACCTGGGCGTTCTCGGGCACCGTTTCGACCAGGATTCGCCCGGGTTTCTCTTCCAGTATTTGCGATATTTCCTCCAATCTTCCCTGTAATACCAGGGCTTTGGATGAGGCCGTGAAATAATCCTCTTTCTCCGCCTCAACCAGATAGGCGCCAACAGTGGTCTCATAATTAAAAATAGGTGTAGCGCCGATGCGTTCGCGGGCGCCACTGTCGAGATTAGTAAGGAAGACCGCGGCGCCGTCGGGTATCGAGGCCACACTGAGCAGCCCCATTTGACGGACGAGCGCGGCGTCGACTTCCCGTCGTTCATTGGGCGCAAGTAAAAAGGAGGTGACCCATTCCTCGTAATTCATTTTAGTGAGTCGCAGGACCACTTCTCCCGGTGTAAGGTTGCTCAAGGTGACCGGCGTGGCGCCTCTCCTCCCTCCCATGAAGTAAACCGATGCCTCGGACGGTTCGGACCGGACGTCCAACATGGCCGGGAGCACTTCGAGCGTAACCATTATATCTGTCGGTTGGAAGCTGCGCACAACTACCTTCTGCGACCATTCCTGGTAGGTCTCCTTGACAATTCGCAAGTCGTGTCCTCCCTCGGCCACCTCCTTCAATGTAAGTGGTGTCTTGCCAACCAAGTTGTTGTCCATATAAACCTCGGCGTCGGGCGGCTCGGAACTGATCGTCATGGAGCCAGGCTTCATAATCAGCGGAATGTTGAACGATTGAGACATTTTTGGCAGAACGACGATTTCCCCCTGCCAGTCAACGTATCCGCCGGCGATGAGTTTGACATTGTACCGGCCCTCGATAAAGTTGTCCACCCGGACTGGTGTTTTCAGCGCTGTAGTCCCTACATAGTCGCCGTCGATGTAAACTTCCGCCCCAGCAGGATCGGAAGTAATCTTCAGGCTCCCCATCCATGGCCGCAGATATTCAAGCAGCATCCGTTGTACTAGATTGGCAAGAGGTTTTCGAACCGTTGCTATATCATCCGTCTGGACGAAATCGGCTACTGCCACTCGAGCAGTGCGTATGTCCACCATCCTCGCGTCGATGTGGATAGTTGCTCCTAAATATGCGATCTCACCGAGGAGGACAACCTCGACGTTGAGCATTTTCATCAATTTTTCAGACGCACTTTCAGTAAGACCCATTTCGGCAAGGGTTTGTTCGTCAATCACAGCGCGGATCTGGCTGCGTTCCAGGGTCACATAATTGGAATTGTTGCGCAGCTCTGTCACAGCCATTGCGGTGATTGCTTCTCCTAAGCCAATTTCCTTTACCTTTGCACTGGAGGTTTGAAAGGGCAGGACGGCGATCCGGGGCTTTTTGCGGAACACTGTCTCAGCCTCCGTGGGTGTTGCCTGCCCCTTGAGCTGCTGAGCGAAACCCACGCAGGGAGCCATCACTAACATGACCTGAAGTAGCAGAAATGGGAGGTAATTCATCGATAGTTCTCCTCCTGCTTATAAAATCACTCAGAAGTGTCTCTTAGCACCATAACTACAAATGATCCACTTCGCTCTGAACCACTACACGCGGTCAGGAATACCAACTACACCTCGATGTTCTTTCCGTTGAGACAATAAGCACCTGGGTGAGCCAATGTTGGAAGATCATATTTCACCTCTCCCCTCAGATGAGAAAATGGATTAGAAGTGCCCAAGGCACTCGTCATGGAGTCGAGAGGCTTGCAGGCGTGGTGGTTTCCGATGTCGGAAGCACTACAGGGAAGTCGAACGGCAGAATGACCAGTGCCTTTTCGGCACAATGTTGATATATATAGAAAGTGCTTTTATTCCTCTTATATCGAGTATTACTGCTTAAATATACGTTATCTTTAGGAAAAAAGCAACTCGGATATAGAAAGCTAGTGTAGCTACACTTTATCACACAGATAGGGATCTCGGGTCAAGTCCTAAAAGTTCTGTAAAAAGGGTTCATGCTGCGGCCATGTTCAGCCTTAGTTCTGCCCCTTGTTCGTGATTTACTTCTTCCAGTAGCGACATATCCAGGTATTGCCGCCCAGTCAGCCACTCTTCGGACTGTTCCATGCACAAGGCCCCGATCAACCGCAATGCCGACTCCCTGTTGGGGAAGATACGGATGATCCTGGTGCGACGTTTGATCTCCTGATTGAACCGCTCCAGGCCGTTGGTGGTCCTGATCCGCCTACGATGCTGAGTTGGGAAGTTCAGACAGGCCAGGGCGTCCTCGCATTCGGTTTCCAGTAGCTCAGCTAGGCCGGGATATTTCCCGGCCAGGTCGGCTACCAGCAGTTGCAGGCGATCAAGGGCGGTATGCTTATCGACAGCCAAAAAGATGTCATCCAGGCGGCCCTTGACCCAGGCCTTGTCCTTATTCCTGACTTTGTCCAGGATATTCTTCTTAAAATGCACCTGACAGCGTTGCCATTGGGTGCCGGGGAAATGCCTCTCAATGGCCTTTACCAGTCCGCCGTGAGCATCACTGATCACCAGGAGAACACCGCGTAAGCCCCGGTCAACAAGCTGCTGAAAGAAGTCCGACCAGGTTGTCTCGTTCTCCGTAGTGCATACCTGAACGCCAAGCAGGTCCCGTTTGCCCTGTGCGTTGACACCCTTGGCGATGAGCACGCCGTTACTCTCCACTTTGTGGTCCCGGCGGATCTTCTCGTAGCGGGCATCGACGAAGACGTAGGGATAAGGCTCATCAAGTGGCCGGTTCAGCCAGGACCATATCTCACCGTCCAACCGTTTGCAGATGGCTGAGACTTGGGACCGGGAGAAGTCCAGTCCACAGAGGCTTTCGGTGATCTTGGCCACTCTTCGGGTGGCCACGCCCTGGATCACCATCTGTTGCAGACAGACGATGAGGGCCTTCTCACTGCGCTGGTAGCGCTCGAACAGCTCGGTAGAAAACGAACCATCCCGGGTCTGAGGCACCGAAAGAAACAGTTTGCCGACTCGTGTTTTCAGCTGGCGGGGCTTGTACCCGTTGCGGTGCCCTGTGCGTTCATCGGTCCGCTCGTACGGCAGCGCCCCCAGATGAACCGCCACCTCCTGTTCCAGATACTCCTGCAAGTACGTCTGCACCAACTGCCTTAAAAAGTCTGGATTCTCCAGTTGTTTATCGTTATTCTTGGTCTGGGTCATGGTTCTTTTCTCCTTCTTGTTTTACCCTTTTGCCTTAGGCAAAACTAAGACCGAGAAATACCATGACCCCTTTGTTTCAATTCAATTTACAGAAAATTAGGGACACAACTGGATCTCGCTAGTCGGAGCTCATAGAAACACACCCACACGACACCAGACTATTGGTCACCACTAGTCACCAAAGGTCAAATTGTACACCGCCGAAGGCTGTGGCCTATTCAATGAATGTTGGGATTTGGTCGGCATGCTGATAGCGGATCAGCCCCCCGATGGCAAGGCTACCAGGATCGATAAAATTGTGGAGACTTTGCAGCAGTGGGGTTATCCGATCAGTCTGCGTGAATCACCCGCAAGTTTTCGTAAAGAACATTGTGATGGTCTCCCACCGCCCCCACCACTCCGACCGGTAGCACATTGGGGGATCAGGGGCGGCATGGCTCATAACGATGACAAAGCACTCTATGTTGACGTGGAGAATAGCGTCTATTTAGAGCTTTACCTGGATTATAAATTGTGGGGGTCCAGTACAATATACATCACTTTCCAACCGACAATCGGAGTAAATATTGTACGACATTTCGGTTATTTAAGAGGAGTGAAAGTTCCTAATGGATTTGTAAGTCTGAAAGGAGAGATATCCGGTTGGGAGCAATACAATATTCCGATCAGGATCGGCATCGGCGCCGGTATTGGTGGGCAGGGCATTAATTTCACTTATGAGCCCGGCGATGATGATTTCAAAGGCGAAAAGAGAACAACTGATACGGCGGCTGATCTCCCCGCCTATACCTTTTTTATCGAGGTGAATTTCGCCATATCGGATGCAATTAATCTTCAGGGTCTATTTCGAAGGTTTTCAAAATCAGATCCTCTCGAGATTCCACTGGACTTCAGTAATCCGGAATTTGGTAAAGGGACCATGGGGGGGTACTGCATCACTGGAGGAATAGAATTTGATCTTAACCTTAGTGGCATAAAATACTTCATGGATTTTTAATACCGAATATCATGTTCGATCTGACTAGTGGATAGTTTGTCAACAGTCAGTAATAATATCCAGATTAATTTTAGCAAGTATCCTAATGATTAGGAAAAATCCAACAAGAATTTGTTGCTGTGCCGTGTATGAATACCGGGAGCCAACAGAAGAGACTGGACAGATAAAAGCTAAATCCCATATGTGACCGGAATGAACTGAAGGAAGTCGCATACTGGTAATCGTAAGGCGTTTCGGCTTGGCAACTTAGCGTTAGAAACAGTGATGGAATTCCCAGCCGCCCGCTGGCTTTCAGGCCCGGCGGGAGCCCATCCGAGTCATGGCCCCATAGCGCCAGGATGCTGCCGCCCAGTAAATAGACCGCGTTAGCCGCCCGGCCCCGAATTCGAGAACGGGCCGCAACCGTTGTGTCCTGAACTTGTGAGCGGGTAAATTTCCGGCTGTGTCGTCGCTGCTCAATAAGCTGTTAGTGGCTGCCCTGCCCGCTCTGCCGCGGGCTATCATGGGCCGCTTCGCCCGGCGCTACGTGGCCGGTGAGCAAGTCGAGCAGGCCCTGAGCGTGGCCAAGGCCCTCAACGGGCGAGGTTTCGAAGTCACCCTGGATATCCTGGGTGAGCACGTTGACTCCCGCCAGGAAGCCCAGGAAGTGACCGCGGCTTATGTGGATTTATATCAGCGGATAGCCGCTTCCGGAGCACGGGCCAATATTTCCCTCAAGCCCACTCATCTGGGCCTGGACCTGGGCCGGGAGCTGTGCCGGGATAACCTCATGAAGGTCCTGTCCGCCGGCCGGGAGAGGGGGAACTTCCTGCGCATAGACATGGAGGACTCCTCTCACACCGACGATACCCTGGCACTGTATTCCGACTGCCGGGATTCTTACAACCAGGTGGGGCCGGTGCTTCAGGCCTACCTACGCCGCAGCAGCGACGATCTGGCCCGGATTCTATCGCCCTGGCTTAACCTACGCCTGTGCAAGGGAATCTATCGCGAACAGCCGGAGATTGCACTCCAGCACCCGTCCGCCATAAACGATAACTTCCTGGCACTGACTCGGCAGGCGTGGGAGGGAGGGGCTTATCTGGCCCTGGCCACCCACGACCGGGCCCTGATCGCCAGATTGGAGCAGTTGATCCGGGATTTGCACGTCCCACCGGAGCGCTTCGAGTTCCAGGTGCTTTATGGCGTGCCGATGAGCGGTAAACTCCAGGAGTTGCAAAGCCTCGGTTTCAAAGTGCGTATTTACGTGCCTTTCGGCCAGGCCTGGTACGATTACTCTAAAAGACGTCTGGAGGAGAATCCTGACATTGCCGGTTACGTCCTGAGCAATCTGTTCAGGAAAGAGTGACCTTGAACCCCTGCCAGGAGAAGGAGGGCAGCAGTTGAATGAAATTGATGACACCATTAGCCGTATTTTGAAAATGCACACCATCGCCGTGGTGGGAATTTCGCCCAAGCCTGACAGGCCCTCGTACGATGTGGCTAGGTATCTGCTGGAGCAGGGTTATAAGATAATCCCGGTGAACCCGGTCCAGGAGGAGATTCTGGGCCAGAAATGTTATCCCAACCTGTCCGCCATCCCGGAGCCGGTTGACCTGGTCGACATCTTCCGCCGACCTGAGCATTGCCCGCCTATCGCAAAGGAGGCGGTGGCGATTGGCGCAAAAGCCTTGTGGCTGCAATTGGGGATCGTCAACGACGATGCCGCCCGCATCGCCTCGGATGCCGGCCTGCTGGCAGTCATGGACCGTTGCATTAAAATTGAGCATGCCCGGCGCAGTTAGCACCTCCCGGCCAGATTTAAGCCACCTAACAGTGGGGAGAGGCAATTGCCGATTGTTATAATATTCAAGCCCGTGAGTGCTTGCCTGCCAGTGGTTTTAGGAGTAGAATCTGAGGTGAACCCAAGGTTTTCCGCCATGGCCTCTGCATCCGATGTAAATACAAACCGCTACTTTTTGCTGCGATTTTGACTGTGGAACAGGCACCCATCCCCTTGAGGGACGTATAAAGAAAATCGAATTATTTATTCTGGGGTTGCTCGCGATTTTGTATATTTAAAAAAGGGTCGTAGGAGAGACCAGGACAACAAAGAATGGTATCGAGTTCGCCGAAGTTGGATATTTCAAGGAACTGGGCGCAATGGGCAACGAATCAGTATGGAATGAGATAACAGAATATGGCAGGAAAAAAAATGTGGCGCCAAGGTAGTTATGCCGCCGTATTTTTCTTCGATGGAAAGAGCAATGCGCCTGATGTGACCCCTGGTGGCAAAGATTTTTCCGGCGCATATCAAGCATATTGTGTCGCGGCTTTTTGACGATACACCAAGTGGAACGTCTATTTAGATAAACACCCATTGACCGCTCACCAGGGCTCTAAAACTCAGGTCAAACAGCCGGGCGCTCATCCCGCCAGACATTTTTTCCATAACCATATATCCGCCATTTTTCGGTTATCCCGTAGGTTCGGGAAAGCAATCTGCCAGCTGGCGGACTTTTAGTAACCCGCTGGTTATATTTATTTTAAGTCAATGCGGTGAGCCGATCGTGAATAAAATGAGTTGCATATCCTCTTATGATAGATTACATTTGACCTGCCCCCACCGTTTGGACCACTTCTTAAGTTAGTATTTGATGTTTCAGTTAACACGATTAAGTACGATTAATTGCTCTGTTGGAAGTATGGCCTCTGGTGCAGGTGGTCGATATCCGAGACTGCTATGAGGACGGACATGATTGTAGTGCTTCCTCCATCTCTCGATAAGGACCTGCGCCTCATAGAGAGTGTCAAAAATCTCCCGATTAAGCAGTTCGTCTCTGAGTTTCCCGTTGAAGGACTCGATATAACCGTTCTCCCAAGGACTTCCCGGGGTGATGTACAAGGTTTGAACGCCGATCTTCTTCAGCCACTTCCTGATATTATCAGCGGTGAACTCTGAGCCGTTATCGCTCCGTATGTTGGCAGGGACACCTCTGGTCACGAACAGTTCTGCCAGCCGCTCCATTACCGTCTCATGATTCATTCTCCGGGCCACATCAATAGCCAGGCTCTCACGCGTGTACTCGTCAACAATCGCCAGTATTCGATACTTTCTACCATCACCGGTGTGATGCAGCAGAAAATCATAACTCCATACATGATTGGGGTACAAAGCCCTCAACCTAATGCACGATCCGTCATCAAGCCAGAGTCGTCTCCTTGCAGGCTGTTTGTCGGGTACCTGAAGGCTTTCCAACCCCCAGATACGTTCCACGCGTTTATGGTTTATTTGCCAGCCCTCGATGTTCAGAAGAGCATAGATACGCCTATACCCGTATCGACCGTACTGGGTAGCCAGATCGATTATTCGGCTCGTAATCATTAGGCTAAAAAACGACACTACCGGTACATAATTATATGTACTTCTAGGCAGCCCAGTGTGAGGCACGCCCGACGAACGGATACTTTGAGAGTATTGCACGAGTGTTTAACCACTGTACGCCTCTTCGCCGGGCTTAGAAGTTTTTTGATTCAAGTCCCAGCGTCTCCTTCAGGATTTGAATGTCCAGCTCCTTATC
>SDBU01006498.1_pt1 | contig 13723 bp, 11 predicted proteins | sample 2277071 | NCBI WGS metagenome assembly SDBU01 (sample SAMN10397929, study PRJNA504765) | marine sediment metagenome | isolation source: marine sediment core GS08_GC12, 126 cmbsf | place: Arctic Ocean: Gakkel Ridge, Loki's castle | collected 2008
CTAGTACACTGTCCACTTAGTTCTGACAAGACTCAGCTTCGCTGCTACCCCCTCTCTAGCTCTCCCCCAAAGGGGGGAGAGGATAAGACCCCCCGACCCGTCGGGGTTGGGATGGGGGGGGAATCGTTGCGTCACGTCTATGTGGACAGACCACTAGTGCGAAGAGATGGAGGGTCCCCCTGCTGTGGTGATGCGCAGGGAGCACCTGGAGGAGCGAGCAGACAAAGCACCACACAAAACCGACTTCAGAAGGAGGTGTAGACCCAATGACCCAGACCAAGAAAGCCAAATACCGCGTAGGAGCCATAGGCTGCGGCAGAAAGGCGACCGGACAGATGCGAGCTTTTGCTCTCAATCCGATGTCAGAGGTCGTTGCGGGGGCCGATCCGGACCCTGACAATCTGGGGCTGTTCTGCAAGCGCTTCAACGTCCCGGGCTACAGCAGCTACGAGGAGATGCTCGACAAAGAGCAGATCGACATTGCGGCCCCGATTCTCCCCGTCATCCCCAACCCCGAGGTCGTCATCGGCTGTGCGCGCAGAGGCGTCAAGGCCATATTCTGTGAGAAGCCCATCTGCGTGAGCCTCGAAGAGGCGGACCGGATGGTCGAAGAGTGTCGCTCGCGAGGGATCCCCTTTGCGGCGGCAGATGCTCACAGGAACTGGCCCCAGCTCTGGAGGGCGCGCGAGATCATCGAGTCGGGCCAACTGGGCGACGTCGAGAGCATCACCGTGTATTCGTCGACCAACGAGATTTCCGGCGGCGGCTGCCAGCAGCTCAGCGTGATGCGCATGTTCGCCCGGGACGCCGACGTCGACTGGGTGGTCGGCTGGATGACTGGCGAGCCCGCCGAAGACAGCATCGGATGGTCGCGCTCAGACACAGCCCCTGGTGGATGGGCAGGGATCAAACAGCCTCCCATCGACGAATGGAGTGACGACGACCAGGGAATGGGCGGCTACGTCCGCTTCACTAATGGCATAGAGACCTTCGTACACTGCAAGAAGATCGCCAAGCAGGGGATCGAGGTGTTGTGCAGCCGCGGGCTGTTCTTCACCGATTGGCGCAGCTTCCACCTGTGGAAAGTCCGCGAAGGTGTCGACCCGAAAAGCCCGAAATGGGCGGACTTCAGGGACTTCAGGGACTTCACGGAGGTCGAGGGTCTGATCCCCAAGACCACGCGATCCGGCATGTCCTACGACGATGAGGGCTGGATCGTTGTTGGAGACCGAACGACGGCAACGGCCCAGTCCGTTATCGACTCCCTGGAAAAGGGTATCGAACCCAGGTGCAGTGGTGACGACTGGCGCAAGGCGCTGGAGATCGCCATCGCGTTTCGGGAGTCGCACCGACGGGACTTCTCGGCGGTCAAGCTCCCCTTGCAAGACAGAAGTCTGAAGATCATTCCCAAGAGGAGTCGCATGCTGCACAAGAAGGAGGTGCGAGGCAGGGAATGGTACGCTGAGGAGATAGCGAGGGCCAAGAGGCCGTAGGTGAGGCAAGTCGAACAGACAATAGCTGGTGCATATAGGGAGCAGACCTACTATGACCGAGACCAAGAAAGCCAAATACCGGGTAGGAGCGATAGGATGCGGTAGACAGGGGACCGTACAGATGCGAGCGTTCAATCTTCACCCGATGACCGAGGTCGTCGCGGCAGCAGACCCTGATCCCGAGAACCTGGAGGTGTTCTGTCAGCGGTTCAACGTCCCGGGCTACAGCAGCTACGAAGAAATGCTCAACAAAGAGCCGATCGACATAGCCGGTGCCGTCCTCCCCGTTAGCCCCAACGCCGAGGTCGTCATCGGCTGCGCGCGCCTGGGAGTCAAGGCCATCTTTTGTGAGAAAACGCTCGCGGTGAGCCTCGAAGACGCCGACCGAGCGGTGGAGGAGTGCCGCTCGCGCGGGATACCACTCCAGACAGGCAATGTGGAAAGAAACTCCTCACAGCTCTGGAAGGCCCGCGAGATGATCGAGTCTGGAGAGCTAGGAGATGTCCACAGCATAAACATCTACAGGTCAAGCAACGAGATGAACGGTGGGGGTTGCGGACCTGCCAACGAGATGCGCATGTTCGCTCAGGACGGCGACGTCGACTGGGTCGTGGGCTGGGTCAGTGGTGTGGCTGGCGAAGACAGCATTGGATGGTCGCGGTCGGACAGGGTGGCGGGTGGCTGGGCGGGGACTGAGCAGCTTAGCATCAACGAGTTCAGTGACCTGGACCAGGGCGTGGGGGGCTACGTGAGGTTCACCAATGGAATCGATGCCTTTCTACACCATAGTCCCAGCTGCAAGTATGGGGTTGAGGTCGTGTGCAGTCGGGGTCTGTTCTATACCGACCGGCGTAGCTACCACCTCTGGAAGTTGGGCGACGTCAGCCACCCGGGTAGGCCCAGGTGGGACGAACTCAAGAAGGTGGAGGGCCTGTTCGAAGAGCCCAGACCGTGGGGCACGGGGTACGACGCTGAGGGCTGGCGGGCGACCTCAAGCCGTGCGATCGAGACCGTGCAGTCTGTAGTCGACTCATTGGATAAGGGCATCAAGCCCAGGTGCAGCGGCGAAGACACCCTCAAGTCGATGGAGATCATATTTGCGATGCGGGAATCGCACCGGCGTGGCTTCACCGCCGTCAAGCTCCCCTTGGCGGACAGGAGCCTCAAGATGGTTCCCAAGAACAGCCGCATGTTCGACAAGAAACAGGTGCGCGGCAGGGAGTGGTATGCAGAGCAAATAGCGAGCTTCAAGAGGGATTGACCACAGTCACCAACGAGGGCAGTACAGACATCCGATGCCAGAGGAGGAATCCCAATGATTCGACCGCGACTCATCTACCACAATGACGCCCATCACTACCATGCCAAGAGGCTAGACCCCCCTCTGAACCTTCACAAGATGCACTGGCCCGTGGACGAGGTGCTCGGCACCGGCGTAGACCTCCTTTCGTTTGGCCTGGGCTATGCAGACGTCTACTTCCACAACAGTAAGGTTGGCCGCAGTGTGGGCCAGGCGAAAGAGGTGTGGGAGCAATTCATCGACTGGCGAGTCATGCGGACGGTTGAGGATGCCAGGAACATGGGCACCGACCAGTTGCGCGAGGTTATCAAGCGTGGGCGTGAAATGGGTCTCTCGGTGTTTCCAAGTCTGAAGCTTCAGGACTACCATGAGCCTCCATCGGAGTGGAGGTGGGTAGATGGTGAGCGGAAGTGGCGGGAGAGGTGGCAGGAAGGGCATGCGGGGCGGTGCGGGTGGCTGAAGTGGGAGCACGGTGCCGACGTGTGCCTCCGCGAGACAGACGACCGGCTTCCGCATACCGAATGGATGTACGACTTCAGCCTTGAGATTGTGCGAGAAGACAAGCTGGCAATGATCAGGGAGGTCCTGGAAGACTATGAGGCTGACGGTATAGAGCTTTACTTCATGTACCGCCCCCGCTACTTCAGGAAGGCCGAAGTGGAGCAGAACATCCCTGTGATGAACAGGTTTGTCGCTCAGGTACGGGAGCTGGCGAATGCGATTGGGAGGGAGCAAGGACGGGGAATCCCCATTATGGCCAATGTCTATTCTGATCGGGAGGAGAACCTGGCGATTGGCCTCGACGTGGAGACGTGGCTGAAAGAGCGGAGCATTGACCTAGTGGTCGGAGGTGTCCCGGCGTCACTGTTCGAGACGGGTCTGGACGTACGGTGGTTGGCTGACGCCGCCAACGATGTGGGCGTTGCGGCCTACATCCGTCCCCCCAGGCGTGTGTACGACGAGCGCACGAGTCGCCCAAGCGTAGAGATGTTCCGGGCTTTGTCCCAGACGCTACACTGGCAAGGCATCGCTGGAATGTATCTAATCGCCCTTCCCTGGCCCTTCAGTCAGACCGAGTACCAGATCCTACGGGAGGTGGCCTATCCTGATCCCCACGCACGCCGGGACAAGCGCTACATCTTGCAGCCGGGCGAGCCGGCTGCGGGAGGCCAGCTAATGCCCCCTGAGCGTCAGCTCCCGGTTGAGCTTGAGGAGGGCAAAGCGGCAAACATAGGAATAGTGGTCGGCGACGACCTTGACAGCGCCAGGGCCGATGGAGAGATGCGCAAGCCCGTGCTCACCATACGCTTTTCCTTCTTCTGTGTTGAAGACGAGGTCGAGATCCGCTTCAACGGACGGGTTCTACCCATCGAGGAGGCGGAGATCACCGACGAGCGCGCCCTGTCCATGCCCGTCCAGCCTCTGAATCCCATCGATGCGCCGCTCGGTTTCTCAGCCCACTGGTTTCGGTACAAGCTTGATATCGACCTTCTCCGGCGAGGTGAGAACACCCTTGAGATAGAGACCAAGAAGCTCACGAAGACGGCCGGCTTTGTCCGAAGTGTGAACGGTGTGGAGATACAGACGCGCTATAAGGAGTTCGAACGTCCTCAGGGACTCGAAGCGGACAGGGTTGCGCCTCAATAGCTGGTGGATTCTGACCCGCCAGCAACGGAAAGGTTGAGCCGAATGTCCGCACCGCATCGGGTCCCGTAAGGCAAGAATAGGGCTTCCGAACGAAGGGGGAAAGATGAACGCCCAACAATTCCGTCTCGAACGCTTCACCAGAAGAGAGTTTCGTGAAGCGAGACAGGCGGGCCACTTCAAGCTGGCGATAGTACCCGTTGGGAGCATTGAGCAGCACCTGGAGCATCTGCCGTTCAACACCGACATAGCAACGAGCACTTACTTGGCTGAGCGTATTGCACAAGAGCTGTATCCGGATGTCCTGGTTGTTGTACCCGTTGCAATTGGCTTGTCAGAGCACCACATGTATTTCCCAGGCACACTTACCGCGAAGCCGGGGAGCTGGATCGCGGTGCTGTACGATGCGGTTGAGGATCTTGTGCGTCATGGCGTCAAGAAGGTGTTGATACTCAATGGTCACGGGGGCAACACGATTGCGTTGGAGAATGCGATCGCCTCTTCATGGCGGTATCAATTGCTGAGCACTCTGGGCAACCCAGTCTCGACAGAAGACGCCCAGAGCATCATGACCCACGGGGAATACGTTGAGCGTTTGACCAGCGAAGGCCGCCAGGAGATAGACATACGGTCATGTAACTTCTGGGAATTGATGTCGGAGGAGTTCATGATGAGCGTGCTGGACACCGATGTGGGAGCAGGCCACGCTCAGGAATTCGAGACCTCATTCGCCATGTACGCTATGCCCGAAAACGTCCGGGTTGACGCCATTGAGTATTCCTGTGATGAAGGCGTTTCACTGGCGACGCGAGAGAAAGGCCGATTGCTGGTTGAGGAAACGGTTGAGGGGGGAATCAGGCTGGCGAAGGAGATGCTCTCCATCTAGGCTATGCACTGCCCACGGGGCTTTGCCGAGGGGTCAAGTAGCGTCCTCTTGCCCTCGATGTGCTCACCACACAACAGTATTCACCTATGAGCGTCAGAGCAGGTGCAAGGCGCTCAAGAACAGATTGTCCAGCCAACCCAAATCATCGATTCACCGCGCGGTCTGTGTGGCCCGCGAACACCTCCTCACCCCGCCAGCAGCTCCCGTAGGTGGTCGGCGGCCTTTCCTATCAGTTCGACGCGCAGTTCGACGCGGCCCTCATCCTCTCGTCCTTCGTAGACGATGGACAGCGAGCCGTTGTAGTCCTGCTCCTTCAAGATGCCCACGATTCGCTCGTAGTCAAGGACCTCCTCTCTGCCACTCGCGACCTTGTAGAACTTGGTGCGGACGTAGCAGGCGTGAGGCAGGACCTGTTCCATGTATGCGTAGATGTCCACGTTCGGGTCTGGGTCGCCGGCAGCGCCGGGGGAACCGCGCCACTGCCCGGTGTCCATGATGTACGAGAAGTTCGGGTGGTCCACGTCGCTCAGTATGCGGAGAACGTCGGGGCCCGTGGCTGCGAGATTCCTGTTGTCGTGGTTCTGCAGCGCCACGATGATCCCCTTCTCAGCGCCGTACTCCGCAACTTCCCTGAGACACCTTGCCAGGGACTCGAACAACGGGTCGCAGTCCTTGAGCCCCGGCGGGCAGTGGGCGCCGAACACGCGAATCAAGGGCGCGCCCATGAGGGCCGCCGTGTCGATGGCCGCCTTCGACTGGTCGATCCGCTCCCGTTGCTCTTCTTCCGTTCCCGCGTACCCGCCGGCCACGCCGATGTACCCGATGGGCAGCCCCAGCTTGAGGCACTTCATCTTGAGGTTGCGGAGATACTCCGGGTCGTCAGACGTGAAGGCCCTGTGGTGGAAGTCGATAACGTCCAGTCTGAGATCGTACGGGGTCTGTATGAACGTCTCAACGTCCATCGGCAGACCCTTGAAGCTCAGGAAGTTGCAGCCCACCTTTATCACTTTGGCTCCTCCCGTAATACCAAGTCTGTGTGATCATGCCGTGTATTACTACACCCGCCCTTCGACAAGCTCAGGACGAACGGGGCCATCTATGGCGTCATCATCAAGAAACAGTATAAGACGATTGGCTTTCTGCCGAGGTGTTTGGTTACAAATGGGCGCACAGCCGTGCGCCCATCTCGCTCCACGCTCTACGCCTTGTCCACTTGTTCCGTCACCTGACCCGCCATCTGCGCCATGTATGCCTCGCTGCCCATCAGTGTCTTCTTGTAGAACCAACGGGTCCTTTGCGGGAGCATCACGAGGCTCCGGTCCTCGATGGGGAACTTGACGGGGGTGTGCCCACGCCGAGCGGACTCCCTTAGCCCGATCGCCATTTCCAGCGCATGGCGCATGTCGTCGCCCGTGGTGAGCTTCAGCGGCGCGCCCGTCTCCAGCGACTCGACCAGCCCCTTGACGATACCGGGCATGACGCCACCAGTGTCGCGCCAGCCTTCCTCATCGTAACCTCTTTCCCCACTAAAGGGCCCTCGGAAGAGCCCATCGACCTCTCTCAGGTCCGTGAACGACTTCGGGTCGGCGCCCTTCTCGGCCTTCAGGAGATGTAGGCCCAGGCCGGTGTTGTTAGAATTGTAGAGAACCCCGTGAGAGCCTATGACTTCGATGCCCCTCCATCCTATCGGTCTGTAGCTGCTGAAGCACTCTATGCCGTTGGTGAAGCGTATGTATCCACCCAGGCCCCCGTACCACGTATTGCCTTCGCCGTGGTCGTCTTCGTAGTCGGAGAAGGGGTCTCCTTCCACCCAGCCTATTACGAAGTCCACGTCGGCCTTGTTGGCGAACTTTCGGGTCAGGTTCAGACCGTGAGTCCCCATCTGCTTGTTGTCCTCGTACAGGTTGATTCGCCGCACCTCGCCGATCTCGCCGTTGGCAACTAGCTCGTAGGCCTTCTGATAGTCCGGGTGGCTCGAAACGACGATCCCGCACGCGAGGTAGACACCGCGAGAGGCGCATTCCTGCACCAATCGGTCGGCGTCCGCCAGGCTGGCGGTGAGGGGCTTCTCGCAGAAGATGGCCTTGACGCCTGCTCGCGCTGAGGCGACAATCGCGTCGGCGTTCGGTCGGACCGGCAGGCATGGCATCGATATGTCGATTTGCTCGTTGGCGAACATCTCGTCCCACGTGCCATAGCCCGGGACGCCGAAGCGCTTGCAGCCCAGTTTCAGGTTCTCCGGGTCCGTGTCCGCAATGGCGACGACCTCGCACAGCGGGTGAAGGTCGAACGCGCGGGCACGACTGGTGCCGGCTCTTCCCATGCCTATGATGCCTACTCGATACTTGGCTTGCTTGGTCTCCGTCACGGTGGTCCTCCTTTGGAATTCGAGGCGACGGGTACGGGGTAGCAGATAGTATAGATGCTCAGGAAAAGAAGCCAACATCGAGCAAGAGCGAGAACCCACCTCCGTTCGTCCTGAGCTTGTCGAAGGACCAAATGCACGGCTCTTGCCGCAATAATAGAGGTTGTGCAGGGCCCTGTAATACGGCAGGCGTCCTACGGGATAGGTGCGAGCGCACGCTTCCTACCTCAACCTCCTAGCCTTGCTTCTGGTGCATCTGAGTCGCGTACCATTCCTTGCCGTAGACTTCCTTCTTGTAGAGAAGGCGGCTCTTCGCCGGGATGATCTTCAGACTCCGGTCTTCGAGCGGCAGCCTGATGGGGGCGTGGTTGTTGCGGTGCGACTCCCTCAACGCGATGGCGATCTCCAGCACCTTGCGCATGTTGTCGCCGCTGCACCGGGGCTCGATTCCCTTCTCAAGCGCGTCGTTAATGGACTGAATGCTGTCCGCCTGGCGAGTGGACATGCTGACCCAGCCCTCGTCGTCCAGGCCGGGCCCCCAGGGTTTGGCGTCTTCAAAGAGGCCCTCTTCTTCCTTGAGTTCCGAGCCATCTAGTTTCCAGAGGCGGAATGTGGACCAGTCGCTCCAGAAGACCCCCTTGCTGCACACTACCTCGATGCCCTTCTTCGCGGCCTCCTTGAAGTGTATGAAGCACTCGATGCCGTTGGCGAACCGGACGTAGCCGCCCATGCCCTGGTCTTCGTCGCTGAAGGGGTCGTCCCGCACCCAGCCGGTCACCCAGGCCACGTCGGCGTCCCAGGCGAACATGCGCATCACGCTCAACCCCTGGCACCCGCCGCCCGAGATCTCGTTCGTCGCCTGGTAGAGGTTGATGCTTTGGACCTCGCCTATGTCGCCCGACTCGATCACGCGACGCGCCTCCCACAGTTGGTGGAAGTTCCTGTACGCGTCCCCCGCCGCGAACGCGATCCCACGAGAGCCGCACTCCTCCACCATCTGGTCGGCCTCCGCAAGGCTGACTGACGCGGGCTTCTCACAGAAGATGGCCTTGACGCCGCCCCGGGCACACCCGATGACCACCTCCGGATTGACGCTGACCGGCAGGATCGGCGCCGCTATGTCGATGCTCTCCTTTCTCAGCATCTCCTTGTAGTCCGTGTAGCCCGTCTTCAGATCGAAGCGCTCCTGGAACAACTCCAGATTCTCGGTGTCTGTGTCGGCTATCGCGACGACCTCGCTCAGTGGGTTCAGCGCGTATGCGCGCGCGTGTTGCGTCCCTTTTCTACCCCCGCCGATAACACCCACCCGGTACTTGGCCTCTGTCATGGTGGCGCCTCCTCGATGGTTCCTGCATTCCGAGCAGTCATTCTCAGTGCTGGGCAGAATCCCTCATCTCTGGCCGCCAGCCCTGGGCCGCCGCAAAGTCTACACGCGTCATTCGGGCCTGTCAAGAACCTTCCCTCGCCACCAGATATGATCAGGAACACAAACCCGTCCTGGATGGCAGACTCCGGCGCAACGTGGAGTTGGAGACCCAATCCTCGGTTCCCGAACGCCTTTTCATCTATCTTGAGAACACCCTTCTACCAGGATTGACCTCGATCTTGCGGACTTGTCCCTTAGTGGGATGAGCTTCCGATACTCCGGGGAGGTACTCCATCTTCGGAAATGCTCCTCCGAGTCAAACTCAAGCAACACGAACCTATCCGGATTCTAGTTCCCGGCTAGTGGCGTCACTTTCCCGCCCCGTGCCAGGTACCGCCCGCCATACTTCTCGATGGTAGCGGGGACTCTCCTCATATACTCCTTGTACGTCGCTCCATCTGTAACCTCGATGTCGATTGTCACATATACTGTCATAGCAGCCTCGCGTGTCTCTTGCCCGCGCAGTCCATCATTCGCCGCGCGAGCGCATGGCTAGACAGGGGGAATCCGTCGGCTTCTGCGCCAAGGTCCCCCTACTGCGTCTCCACGAGGAACAGACCGTGAACCTCAGAGTTGCCGCCCTCATAGCACGTGTAGTATACGCAGAACAACTCGCCGTTCGGCAGGCGCGCCAGCGAGGGATAGCCGCAGTTCCAGTCAGTCCCGGCATACAGTTGGCCCGCGTACACCCAGGTCGCACCGTCGTCAGGAGTAAGGCTGGCGCTGACCCCAGGACGGGCTGGGTCACGGTCCCTGTAGACGCAGAGAATGGCGCCCGCGCGGAGCTCGATCAGGTACGGGGTCTGCCCATAGAAAGGCAGAGGCTCCGGGGATGTCCAGGAGCGACCCTCATCGTCCGAGTAGGCCCGATAGGTAGCGAAGGGCGGGTCCTGAGTTCGGATGGCGGCCAGGAATCGCCCGTCTCCCAGGCGAATGATCGCCGGCTCGTAGAAGGTGACCCCCGAGCTTCTAGCGATGACAGACCGGTCCCCCCAGGACTCCCCCCCGTCGCTTGAGAAGGCGACGACCGGATAGGTGACCCCACCGACAGCATCGGCGCCGTAGGCAGGAATCATCCACCGCCCATCGGACAGAACGTGAACGTGGCCCACGGTGTTCGGCTCCGTCCAGCCCCGGAACAGGCGCAGCTCGGGGCCCAACGGCCCCCACGTGCGACCTTGGTCCGTGGACCGGGTTGGGTACACGTGCGACTCTGGGAACCGACGGTTGGCCCGGCGCGCCTGCATGACGAACATGATCAGCCCGCCATCGGGCGTCCGGACGATGCTCCTCCCTCCGGCGCAGTCCCACCCCGGTATCGCGCAGACAGGACGGTGCTCGCCCCATGTGCGTCCTCCATCGATGGAGCGCACCGTCATGACCATCCCGTCATCGACCACGTGGTCGCCAACGGGGTGACCACTGGCGTACCGATAGCCGACCAGCAGGTCTCCGTTGGCAAGCAACTGCACGCCAGCCAGGGCCCGTGAGCGTGGCTCGTGGCCGCTGGCGATGACCACCCTGTCGACGACCTGAATACACCTTCTCATATGGACCCGTCCTGTCAGGCCTCCATCACTCGGCGGCCAGGCTCAGCCTCTTGAACGTCTCCTCGACGCGTGACACCGTGGCTTCGATCATGGCAGCCAGTACCTGCCTTCCTTTCTCCTCGGTTGCCAGGCTGGGCCGGCCCCAGATCCCGTCTGGGCAGAATTCCTTCATCGGCGCGTAGTCGAAGTACTCCGGTCCAACGTCCGGCACATGGTCGATACGCGTGTCCCCGACCTGCTCGGGCGCAAGGTGCATCATCACGGATGTCTCCAGTTCCCCTGCGTGCTGCTCCTCACGCGCGCTCGCGAGAATCCGATGGATGCTCTCCGCCGCGTCCAGCCACGGCTGTACCAGGATGACCTTGCACGTGTCCTGGTTCAGGTTCAGGGCTCGCACTGCGAGCTTGAGGACCAGGTTCCCTCCGTGGCAGTTGACGACGACTACCCGCCGAAAGCCCTGGTCCGTAAGGCTGAGGACTATGTCTTCCACCATGGCGCCCAGCGTATCAGGCGACAGCGAGACGGACCCGCGGAACCCGGCATGCACCTGCGAGTTGCCGTAGGGGATCCCCGGAAGCAAGAATGCGTTCAGGCGCTCCGCCACGCCACGCGACACCGCCTCGGCCTGCGCCCAGTCAGTGGACAGCGGCATGTGTGGGCCATGCTGTTCAATTGAACCCACCGGCAGGACCGCTATCTCCACCCCGCTCTCCTCCAGCTCCGGGGACGTGCTAGTGACATCGTACATGGTTCCCCCCTTCCCGTCTGCTCGGGCCAAAGGCAGCTACTACCGTGCCCTCGCCCTCAATCGCACCTTCCCGAAGGACGCGCCTATTCTACCGCCCTTGTGCCAGGCTGGCTCTGTGTCGTGCGGCCTGCTATAGTTCCGCACAACCCAAGATTATCGCCCCGTCCGCATCGCGAGGCATCGGGAGTCCGCTCAGATAGGAGAGCGTTGGCGCGATCGCGTTGGCCCAGACCGGCGTTGTTCTGCGCCCTGGGCGCACGCCTGGCCCGGCCAATAGCGCGATACCCTCGATCCCTCCCAACGAGAACTTCTGCGAGGGCAAATGGGCGCCGTGCGTGCCCCTGGAAGTAAGCCACGTTCCGCTCATCACGAGTTGCTCGTACTCCTCTTCGTTGTACCGCCGGTTAGGCACTATCGGATTGATCATGTAGACGATGTCGCCCATGTGCGGCCCGCCCAGGCCCATGAAAGCCAGATCCTCGGTGTATGCCACCAGATGAAAAGCCGGTTCCCCTGTGTGGGGGTGCTTCATCTCCTTCATCATCCCCAGCACCTTCCGCCGCAGCATCTCGTACTCCTCGCCCGGCTCGACGGTCCCACCCTCGTAGCGGCCCTTCAGGTTGATGTGTATCCCTGTGGTGGCGGCCAGGACCTTGCAGCGCGGCAGATCGATCTTCCCGCTCTCCGTTCTTGCGCAGAGCCCCTCCGCCTCTAGGGCCCGGTTGATGTCGGGGGAGTAGGTGTTGGCGATCTGCCCGTGGTCCGACACAACTGCCACGATGGTATCGTCGTCGGCCTGATCGAGAATGGCGCCGACGAGCCGGTCTCCCAGTCCGTAGACCTCTCGAAAGTGCTCCCAGCCTTCAGCTTCGTGCGCTGGATCGAAGAGGGGGTGCACCGGGTCGATCATGTGGAACGCGGTGTGCTGGAAAGTGTCGGTGTCGTGCCACTTCATCACGAGCAGGTCCCAGTCGTACCTGCGCATAACGTGAGGGATCGCGCCCCGGAACCAGGTGGCCTGGGCCTCCGCCTGCTCCAGGTGAGTAGCAAGGTCACAGGCCCCGAAGAACACCCATTCCTGGGTGTGTCCGTGGTGATGGTAGGGCCCGTAGGCTTCGACCAGCTCCTCGGACAGCTCGGGCGGGTGAGTGAAACCGCGCACCGGGTATCCCTGGCTGAGGTAGAGATGCACGTCCCGCCCTGAAGGGTCCAGATGCATCAGCTTGGCCCGGAAGGCGACCTCCACCGGTTCCGTCGTCGTCTTGACGGTCGCCTTGATCCAGTCGGTCCACTGACCCGGCCGGGCGCTCCCCAGAGGCCGAGCGTAGTCCTTCGCCCGAGTGAACAGCGAGACCCGATCGAATGCGCCGCCATCATCCTTCTCCAACAGCATGTAGAGCCGGTCTCTGGCCGGACGTTCCGAGCGCACACCGGGTTGCAGCTCCAGCGTCGCCTCCAGGAAATCGTCCACGGGACCGGGCAAGCCCTTCCACCCCTCTGGCCTCCGAAGCTCGATCCGAGACATCACCTCGCGCCAGCGGCGGTGGGACGGACTGGTGGCGTACCCCCACGGGAAGAAGACCTCCCTCAGGCTGTTGTCGGGACAGCCATCTTCACCCACATGGATGACTCGGTCGGCATTGACGGGATAGGACTGGGGATAGTCGAAGATGACGGAAGTCAGGTTCTCCCGACTGGCCGCCTGCCACAACTGCTCCGCCTGGCAGAAACGGGATGAGAAACCCAACTGTGGCTCATCCAGACGCCGCCCGGGAAGCAACAGCGTGAAGTCGCACTGATGAATCGCGGGACTGGCGCCTGTGATTATGGAAGCCCAGTTGTTCCCGGTGGCGCACGGCCAGAAGGGGGCCAGACGCCCATAGGAACCCCGGTCGATCAACCGCTTGACGTTGGGCAGTGTCCCCTCGTCGACAAGCCTCTCCACAAGGGTGGCCGCCCATGCGTCTAGACCAATGACGACAACCTTCTTTCGTTCAGACATGGTACCTCCACATGAGACGGGAAGCCTTTGACGGAAGACCCCCCAGCGGTCCTCCTGGAAGCGCGGCCGAAAACTCCGAACCGGGGCAACATCAGCCGACCGCTAGCTACGAATCTTGGCCCGAAAACGACCTGGAATGTCGCCCAAAAGGGCTTTCCGGCCAGACTTCTAGTAGTCCGTCAGCCTGATTCTGATAGCATCGAGCTTCCCTGCTACCCCTCCGACAGGGTCGAGAGTCTCGATGACCAGAGGATCATCGGACCTCTCTAACTCTCCCCCGGAAAGGGGGAGAGGACAAGACCCCCCGAC
>SDBU01006499.1_pt1 | contig 13723 bp, 12 predicted proteins | sample 2277071 | NCBI WGS metagenome assembly SDBU01 (sample SAMN10397929, study PRJNA504765) | marine sediment metagenome | isolation source: marine sediment core GS08_GC12, 126 cmbsf | place: Arctic Ocean: Gakkel Ridge, Loki's castle | collected 2008
TGGAGTGATCCTAAGGATTCAGGGGGTCAAGGATTCAAGGATTCGAGTGAAATGCTTAAGAATTACAAAGATCTGAAAGTTTGGCAAAAGTCATACGGAACTCATTGATAAGATAGCAGAGGTTGAAAGGATGCTCAAGGCGTTGATAAAATCGTTAGAAAAAAACACTTGGCCCCTTGAATCCTCGAATCCTCGAATCCTTGTCTGCCTCAGACAGGCTTGTCTGCCTTGTAGGCAGGATTTTCTACAACTAATCTGGAGAAGAACCTTATTAACCAATGACCAGTACTTCGCCCATGAGGCTTTCCTATAAGTCTGTCCTTGTAGTTGTTGCTGTGCTCATCCTTCTGGTTGGGGGGGGGCTGCTGTTTTATGGAGAGCAGGATGAGGTCACACTGGCCATTCCTGTGACACTCGAGCATATTCCCCAAGACCTGATGACTGTCCGCAATACCCCCCTTGTACTTGAGGCCCGTCTAAAGGGGCTTTCGAGGGTCCTTAAGGATATCAAGGAGTCTCAACTCTCTTGTAAGATTGACCTGTCCATGGCAAAACCGGGTCCACTATTGGTCAAAGTCTCTCCGGAGATGATCAACGTCCCGTGGCGGGTATCGGTCCTTGAAACTGATCCGGCCTCCTTCACCATAACCGTTGACAGACGGATCGATAAGGTCGTCCCTATCGTGCCCGATTTGAACAAAGATCCGGCTCCGGGCTACGTTATACCCAGTGTTGTGGCAACCCCTTGTACGATCCGGCTTACCGGACCTATGGGTGTGCTGGAAGATATTTCGGCTGTGCGCACCACACCGATTGATGTAGGTGGATTGACCGAGACAGTCAAGAAGAAGGTGGCCTTGAATCTGAATCATAATCCCCATGTCAAGGCCATTGGCGAAAGCCTGGTTGAAGTCGAAATTGTCGTTGAACAGAAGATGGTTGAAAAATGGCTGAATATCGCTATTCAGGTCACAGGCGGCAAGTACAAGTATGTGATCGCGCCTGATCGCATCGAGATCTTGCTCAGGGGCCCCGTACAGACTTTAGAAAAGCTGACCCAGGAGAATGGAGTGGAGGTCTATATAGACCTGGAGGGTTTAGCACCCGGGACGTACGTGCGCTGTGCTGTTATCAAACCGCCTCTGAACACCACGCTGGTGGAGGCAAAGCCAGAGGTATTTACCGTAAAGGTGCTCAAGTCACGGCGAACCGGTTGACCGGCTCGCTATCCAGGGGCAAAGTAGAAGAATGTTACTAGCAATTGACATAGGGAATACCAATACTGTGATCGGCGTCTTTGATGAAGACCTGCTCATCCACCACTGGCGACTGCGAACTGAAAAGGATGCAACTGGGGACGAGTTTCACCTGTTGATCAAGAGCCTGTTTTCTCTTGAGGGCGCCACACTGGGCTCGATCACGGGGACCATTATCTCCTGTGTGGTACCTCCCATGGTAAATATCCTTGACCGTTTCTGCACCAAATATCTTCATCACGAGCCAGTATGGGTCGATGCAGGCACATTTACTGACATGCCTATACTCTACGATAACCCCAGGGAGGTGGGAGCCGACCGGATCGTCAATGCTGCTGCGGCTTTTCACAAATACCGCACGAGTCTGATTGTTGTTGACTTTGGCACTGCCACCACATTTGATTGCATCTCACAGGACGGGGCCTACCTGGGTGGGACCATCAGCCCTGGTATTGTGATCTCCTCGGAAGCTCTGTTTCAAAAGGCCTCTAAACTCCCACGGGTTGAGATCTTTGCTGCACCAAAGCGCGCAATTGCCAAGGATACTATCAGCAGTATGAACGCGGGTATCATCTTTGGTTATGCGGGTCTTGTGGATGGGATCGTAAAGCGCATCAAAAACGAGATGACTTCGGTGCCCAAAGTGATCGCCACGGGTGCCCTGGCCGAACTTGTGGCAGAGTTTGCGGAGACCATCGAAGCGGTTGAACCCCATCTTACCCTGGAAGGGCTCCGGATCATTTACGACAAGGTGCAGAAAGAATAGTCTCTTGCCCTATCAAAGCGCCCTGCCCTTTCCCAAGAATCCTGGAAAAATGCTACGACAGGCCGGTTTGACAACTTCCACAGAAATGTGACTCAAGCTCAGACCTGAGTGCTTTGGGCAGCCCAGGGGCTTGAAAAACGCACGTCTATTTCGACTCGACGAGTCGAGCCTCTACCGGATCGAAACAAAAGGCCTCTTCCGTATCGAAGTATCCGCAACGGAATGCCCGTAGTGAGAGATCAAGTCTCAGCGATAGAGCAATTGCATACAATAGGACCTGAATCCCCGCTTGCGGATTCCGCTTTGCCTTGGGTTTGTAGTCCCAAATCTCAATTTTTCCTTTTGAGTACCGCAAAAGGTCAATGTGTCCTGTCAGCGGTTGAGAATTATCAAATAATTCGGCAAACTTTCCAATTTCACCCGGCTCTAACCAAACCGGAACTTCTGTGGCAAGTGATGCTCTATCGTTCTCCAATGCATACATCTCAACATTATCATGTGCCCCTTTGAACCTCGGCTCTTGAAGGGCTTTTGTCGCAAGATTTGGGAGTAGATCATCAGTGGTCCTCGTCGGCACCGGCCAGAGTGGCCAGTCTACAGCCGAGATTCTTGGCCCCGTTCTGAAAAAGTGATTCGGACAGTCCTCGAACAGCGAAAGCAAGTATGTCCTCAAAGTCCCGGGGATAAGCTCAGACTCCTGCAACCTCTCCTGAGCTAATCTGTATCGGTAGAAATGGCCACCACCGTGGTCGAATGAGTGTGTTCTGACTATCTTAGTGCCTTGGTCTCGTTTTGGAAAGAACATGCCGTGGGAGTCAAGCGAGAGTAACCGTCGCTGGTGTGCGTCCGATCCGTGGGGTCCGTTCGATGAAGACCGGCCCAATACTGTGATGAAACCTTGCAGCCGCCGTCTGATGAAATCTTGATTCATCCGTTCTGGTGCAGGGCCAGCTGACACCAAACTCCAAGGAGGCCAGAGAGCCATTTTTATCCTATCTTTGACCTTTTCGATCGCACGTACGTCAAGAGCTAGACATCGGAAAGCTGCCGAATCGCCCGGGCAGGCTTCATTTTCCAAACCAAGATCGCTTTGGGTCAAAGTTAGTTCAACTAGCGGCATATGCCGTCCCCTATGTTCAAATTCTAACAGTGCCTGGCGAACCTGCTCGTAAGTCAGCTTGGCTGCATCATCGCCGGGGAGGTTCGGTATTACGAAAAACGTGGGTGTTTTCATTCTGAGCTTTAGGCGCTTGTGGAATCGTTCGATGATCCGGGCCTTTGTCTCAGTCCGCGAATCAACTCGGGGGGTTATAGATGGCTTCATTGTGTCAATCTGGCTTTTCACTGAATGCCTCCCAAACAGGTACTTCTATTACCGCAAAGCACCATGCCAGATCAAGGGGTTGTTGGCCATGTCAGTGTGGGACCAGTGAATATGCTGACGAAATAGACAGCACTTCGGATCGTTCAGCTCACCAGCCTCTGCGGAATTGACAACTCTCCCATTGGCATGTATGGGTATTAATAGATTGTATCGCCAATATGCCGGAGCGCAAGGGATGTGAATTCCTGTGAAAGCTGTTATTTTGCATAGTGGAGGGTTAGATTCAACAACTTGCCTACTCCTTGCCCTGGAACAAGGAGTCCAAGTACTAAGCGTCGGTATCGATTATGGACAGCGGAATCTAACCGAACTGGAATACGCGGATGCCCAGTGCCGACGCTTAAATGTACCGAGGAAGGTCCTCCGTGTCAAATGGGATACACCACACCGTGAAATACCTTTGAATCGCCCCGTAGACGAGATCCGTCAAGGTGTCTCTGCCGCCTTCTTGCCAGGTAGAAATGCCGTCTTTCTGGTTTTGGCATGCGCTGAAGCCGCAAGCGTTGGGGCCAGAGAAGTCTGGGTTGGCGTCAACTCAATTGACTATTCAGGTTATCCTGATTGCCGTCCGGAATTCATTGACGCTTTCAGCGCTATGATACGGCTCGCGATTCCCGACGGCCCGAGAATCATGGTCCCCCTCATGAACATGACGAAACCGGAAATTGCCCGAGAAGCTTATAGGCTCGGCTTGCGGCCGGGGCAGACCTGGAGTTGCTACCGGCCCCAGGAGACGTCGGCAGGGGTGCAACCGTGTGGCCACTGTGATGCGTGCATCTTGCACAGCTATGCGTGGGACCACGTCCAAGAGCTGAAGGTCTAGGGCTGGAATGATGCTTTCGCTGTTGCCTCCCGCTGTACCTGGCGCGAATTTAATGGTTCCGTTTTACGAACCCAAACACGAGCTGAACGATTGTGCCATCGCAAGTGGTGGCTATCGGTGGTGTTGGTGCGGTAATGGCTAAGATTTGTCTGGTTTCCTGCGCGAGCTTAAAGCGGGACAAAAGATCCTCAGCAAAGAATCTTTACATTTCTCCGCTGTTCAAGAAATCAAGGGACTTCGCCGTACGACATTTCGACCGGTGGTTCATTCTGTCCGCAAAACACAACCTCATTGATCCCGACGCACATATTGACCCCTACGAGAAAACGTTGAACAAGATGTCTGCCAGCGAACGTGCGGAGTGGGCACGGGAAGTCTACCAGCAGCTTGTTCAACAGACGAGCCCAGATGACGAGATTACCTTTCTTGCTGGTATGCGGTATCGTGAAAGACTCGAAGGACTGCTACATCAACGTGGCAACAAAGTCTTCGTCCCTATGAGGGGTCTATCAATTGGAAAACAGCTGCAGTGGTTGTCGCAGCAGACTAATAAACACTCTGGCAAACAGGCCGTTGAAGGCTTCTACAGCCTACTCAGGCAATTAGAAGACTGCATAGGAGGAGCGCGCGTGCTCAGAGACTGCTCGGGCAGACAGGCGTGGCCTGAGAGCGGCGTGTATTTTCTGCATGAACCGGGTGAATTCCGAGGGGGTGACAGAACAAAGAACCGAGTTGTACGAGTTGGGACCCATATGGTAAGTCGAGGATCCAAGGCTACCCTTTGGAACAGATTGCGGACCCATCGAGGAAATATCAATGGAAAGGGCAACCACAGGGCTTCGGTGTTTCGTCGTCACATTGGCCAAGCAATAATACAACAGGGCGGCGGAAAGCCGAGCATACCCTCATGGGGGCATGGGCAGAGCGCTCCCCGGGAGATCCTTTCGCGAGAAGCCGAGTTGGAGCGACAAGTCTCTGAACAGATTAGAAAAATGTCTGTGGTATGGCTTGAAGTGCTCGACAGCCCTGGACCTGGAAGTGACAGGGCTTTCCTGGAACGAAATGCAGTGGCTCTTTTGTCAAACCACGGGAGGAAAATGGATCCTCCCAGCACGGGGTGGCTCGGCAGATACAGTCCAACAGCCGCAATCAAGAAAACTGGGCTCTGGAACGTGGACTTCGCCTTCTATTCTTACGATCATCGCTTTCTAGACGTATTTGCTGCTTACGTGGATATCACTACAAGCAACCGCCCGCGGCCGAAGAAATCCCTCGCCCCCAGGGACTGGTATCTGGCGGACAAGGGAAAGGTAGCTCGGGGGCAGTTGTTCCTTTTCGAGGAGGAATAGGGATGTTCGAATTCACGGAAATACACGAGAAGCTGCTGAGGGACTATACTCGACCTATTGTACACATGAGGAGCCAGTTGGGAATGGGTCGTTTCGGCCTGGTCTTCGGCTCTGGTCTGAGCAAAGCCTTTGGCCTTCCGGTTTGGTCCGAATTGGTGGAGCACATCGCGGAGGATCCGGAGGTCGACGGAGTGGAGTTGTTGGAAAAATTTTCCGAGACAAAATCTCTGCCATACAAGACTGAATTACTGATTCAGCACTTCAAGAGAAAGAGAGCAGCCGGATTGCCGCCAGAGCAAGCGAATTCTAAGGCATTTGAATACAGTACTCTCGAAGCGTGGCTTAGGATCTTTGCAAAACACTTGTATGCCGATGCTCCTCAGAATATTGAAGAGTTTAAAGAGAAAGTAGTTAAGCATGCGTATTTTAACACCTATCTTCCGATTGTGCGCCAGACCTTGATGACTGTGACGTACAATTTTGACAACTACATTGAGCGAGCTCTGGCTGCGACAAAAAATCAAGCCACCGAAAAGGGAACTCGGGGTTTCGAAACAGTGACAAATCCGTGGACCCAGTTTCAACGGAATAATTCGGTCATATATCATCCGAACGGCTTTTTCCCGCCGGAACTGATGGAAGTGCCGGTTGACAAGTTCGTTTTCTCTGAGGCCTCGTATGCAGAGCAATTTGCCAGGGTATTCGCTGGCGATCACTCTTCCTTGATCAACCACTTTTGCAAGAATACTTGTCTCTTGATCGGGCTGTCTTTGGAAGATGAGATGCTGCGTAACTTGCTAATCTTGAGTTCTCGAGCGAGTCCCGGCAATTATCACTACCACGTCCACTTTATGGGTAGCGACGATCTTATAGAGGAGGCAGGTCGTGAGGCTATGCGCCGAACAAATTTCAATGTATACAACCTCATTACTTTGTTTCTCAACGAGCAGGAAATTACGGCATTGGGAGAGCTTATTAATGAAAAAAACGTTCTAGAAAATGAACTGCGTGACTATGGATTGACGAAAGGCATAGGCCTTGCCTACCACTTCTATCTTACTGGCCCCATGGGAGTAGGAAAGAGTACGACCATCAACAACTTTCGAAACCTGATAGTATTCGATGAATGGGCTGAGGAGCGACTGGGGGTCTTGGCTAAGCCACCAAAGAAGTTGAATGCTGTAGAGAAGGAAGAGGTCGATGCATGGATCGCTAATCAGTTTAGAGGAAAAAACGACAACCTGAGGCATGGCGGAGCCGGTATCTTTATCGTAGATCGCCCTCCATTGGATCCACTCGCGTTTACTCCAACGAGCGAGCAGCGTGCCAAAGCGTTGCGCTTGTTGGAGACAATCTGCCCGGAAGGAGCATGGAAGGCCCAAGAAGGAACGGTAATCCTTCTGACGGGAGACCCGGACGAGCTTGCTATACGATTACTACTGACAGGAAGGAGCGACCATACCGCAGATAGCCTGAAAAGGATGCAAGAAGCCATGAATGAAATTTACACTGGCACAGGCGTAACAACGGTGGACACACATAGCCTTACCATACCAGAAGTTACAAAGAGAGTGGCTGAAATAATTCATCTTCACGATTACAAGCCGTATAAACTTCACGAGCGCTTGGAAGCATTTAGGGACGGTGAGGTGGAAGTGTAAACGTGAAATCTGTGCATGTTGAATCGAAAACCATCGACTGACAAGGTGGGAGACGGGACGATGAAAGGTTCAAAGGATTCCGGTGCGATAGGTAAGCCGCATTTGTATATAGCAGGCCCGTTATTCAGTGAAGCAGAGACAGATTTCAATCGTAGGCTGAAAAAGCTGCTTCTACCTTTTTTTGACGTCTACCTCCCCCAGGAGGATGGTGGGTTGATGGTCGACATGATCGCGCAGGGTACGAAACCCATAGTAGCGGCGGCCGAGGTTTTCGCCGCAGATGTAGCGGCAATAGAAGGTTGTGACGTACTTCTCATAGTTCTTGATGGCAGATCGATAGACGAAGGAGCAGCCTTCGAGCTCGGTTTTGCTTTCGCACAGGGAAAGCCATGCTATGGACTCAAGACAGACCCGAGGCAACTTCTTGTGACAGGAAACAACCCGATGATAGATTGTGCACTGAGGATGGTTTTTCCCAACGTGGACGCCCTGGTAGCTTGGGCGAGGTCACGGGGTTTTGATGCAGATCATGACGTCAAATGCAACAGGTGCCAGATTCTCCATGTTTGAGCATTCAGGAGACATTGCCTGGTCTTGCTGTGCCCCCGTGCAAACCCCGTCTTTAGAGACCAGTGGCCAGATATGCTTTGGAAGGCATTGGCGCCTTGCTATATCCGTTATTCATCCACCGCCTTGCTGTTGAAAAAACCTTCCGATGTAACCATCTAATCCACAGTCTGGAGCGTCTGAGGTCTGCCATTATCGGACTTTCTCGACATCAAAACTGTGTCTCACGAGTGTCAGCCGCCTCAATGTGATCTCAGATTGTCTCTCCCGCCATCATGGGAGCTCTCAAGCAATGTTGAGTTGCTTGGACTGATGGAGAGGCCCACTCGCAGACGATCCTGTCGACCTGCCAATGGAGAAATGGAACGCGGTCAGGAAACACGTTGTTCGTTGGCGGCGACTGAGCAACCAAACACCGGAGCGGACGGGGAGATGTGGGAAGTACTGAAGTCGACCAAGAAAGTCTCGGAAAGAAGCCGTTTCGTTCGCGTTGACCAGGAAGCCTTGGTCCGTTTTGCCAAAAGGCTATCCCAGGAGTCGATGGCGCTGCCAGGATGGGACACCCTCCACCATTTTTTCGATGGCAGCGAGAAGACCGTTATGTATTTCCTAGTATTAGACAGTGTTAACTTCTGTTTCTGGGCGCCGTCTGGCCTCCGTCGGTGGGAAACGGAGTGGGATTCCAGAAAACTTTCGGGTTACAATGGTCTTGCCTCAACGCTGAAGCAAGCGGTGGAATTAGGGATCCCAATCACTGAAGCGGATTATCTGGCAGAATTGACTCAGGGCCAACTGAGGCGGGTACTTGACGGCACCGGAGAGCTGCAACTGATGGCACAGCGAGTGCAAATCCTCAACGAGGTTGGGCATCTTCTGCTGCGGGAATACGGAGGAAGAGCTGCCGCCCTCGTGGAAGCCGCCGAGGGATCAGCGCTAGGGCTGGTTCGGCTATTGGCTGACAAATTAACATCTTTCCGGGATACGGCCACGTATCTGGACGCCGAGATCTTTTTCTACAAACGCGCTCAGGTTTTTGTTGCGGACTTGCATGGGGCTTTCGCGGGTAGAGCCTGGGGGCGTTTTAACGACATCGATCAACTGACAGCTTTTTCCGATTATAAATTGCCCCAAGTCTTGCGACGTCTCGGTATTCTCCAATACAAACCCGAGCTTGCCCAAAAGGTGGATCAGGAAGTTCACCTTGAACCAAGCAGCCCTGAGGAGGTAGAAATTAGGGCCAACACCATCTGGGCGGTTGAGCTGATCCGGCGGGAACTGGAGCAGATGGGAAAGAGGTTGAGAGCGTTTGAGATCGATTGGATCCTGTGGAATTTGGGCCAGGGTATGGAGTTCAGGGTGAAGCCGTATCATCGGACATTGACCATCTATTACTAATGATCTCATTCGAGTTATTAGCAAAGGATAAGGAGGCGCGGGCCGGGAAACTGGTCACTCCTCATGGCTCTATCGAAACACCGTCATTTGTTGCTGTCGGCACCCAAGCAACAGTGAAGGCTGTGTCGACGGAAGATCTTGGTAAGATCGGAAACCAGGTAGTTATCACCAATGCCTACCATCTCCACCTCCAACCGGGAGAAGATCTTATAGAGAAGATGGGGGGCCTGCATCGATTCATGGGTTGGGAAGGACCGTTGATGACTGACTCCGGCGGCTTTCAGATTTTTAGCCAAGGTGCAGGCAAAGAACATGGGGTGGGGAAAATTGCATCCATCTTCCCCGAGGAGCAGGATCGCGGAAGGCATTTTAACTCGAAAACAGGAAAGCCGTTGGTAAAAGTGGATGAAGACGGGGTTGAATTTGTCTCATATCTGGACGGCTCGCGACATCGGTTCACGCCTGAGCGAGTCATGGAGATAGGCAGGAAGTTCGGTGCGGACATCATTCTGGTCCTGGACGAGTGCACCTCTCCACTCCACGATTACGATTACACCAGGACGGCAATGGAGCGGACTCATCGCTGGGCGATCCGCGCATTGACCGAATTCCAGCATACTTCGGATAAGAGTCAAGCGCTTTGGGGTATCGTTCAGGGCGGTGCTTACCGGGATTTGAGACAGGAAAGTGCCAAGTTCATTGCAGACCAGGGCTTTGACGGATATGCAGTTGGTGGCTCCTTGGGCAAGTCAAAGGAGGAGATGCACGAGGTCCTGGAATGGACGACCCCCCATCTGCCAGAAGATAAGCCGCGGCATCTCCTGGGAATCGGCGAGATAGAGGACATCTTTGAGGTGGTAAAGCGAGGCATCGATCTTTTCGACTGTGTTGCTCCCACGCGCATGGCCCGCACGGGAACCATGTTTGTTCAAGGAGAAGAGCGATTCAGGATACATATCCTTAATGCGCAATTTAAGGATGATCCCCGCCCGATGGATGAGACGTGCAATTGCTACACCTGCTGCAATTACTCCAGGGCCTATCTGAGACATCTATTTGTGGCCAAGGAACTTTCGGCAGTGCGCCTTGCGAGTATTCACAATTTGTACTTCATAGAATCATTGATGCGCCAGATTCGTACCGCCATTAGGGAGAGAAGGCTTGCGGCATTGAGCGGGCAGTGGCTTCAGCAGTGATTACAAATTGAAGTTCCCCGCACCCCCGACAAAATCGGGACAGGAAATGTGCTCGCTTTTGCACTTCAGGTCAAACCCAACGCAGCCAATACATTTTTTCTTTTGCTGAAATTTCCCACTATCGTCCTGATCGGCGGCGGAAAAGTCCTTACCACTGCCGGTGTGGCTAAAATGTTATACTTCTCGGCTATATGTGGATTCTTTGTTATACTTACAATCTTCAGAGAATATCGACCCTTGTAGTCGGCTTCCAAAAGAGCCTTTAAATCCTCGATGGCTTTAATAGACCGCCTCCTCTGGCCCACGACGTAGAGCGTGAACTCATACATGACAGCCTCCACAATCAAGACTAGAACCCATCTCAAGAATGCGTCTAAGTCCCCATGGCGGCGTTGCGGGTCGGCTCAAAATGCTCACATACTACCGTGTATGCTGCGCTTTTTCTCCGCCCCGCGCCTGGCCCTGAACCCTGATCCACATTTTGAGATGGGTTCTATTATAGTTCATTTAGAATACCTTTGGTGTCGGCGATAAGTTGGACACTGCTAGCATCGAGAAACCAGCTTTTTTCGTACGGGCAACAATACGTTAAACTTTGTTCCTGCCCCAACCTCACTCTCACAAGTAATCTTTCCGCCATGCATTTCCACGATACTCTGGGCCACGCAAAGCCCCAATCCTGTTCCCTCTCCAACAGGCTTTGTGGTGAGAAAAAGATCGAAAATCCTTTGAAGGTTTTCCTGAGGAATGCCGCAACCGGTATCGGAAACAGTCACCTGGACAAATTCACCCTCAGGGCGTACATCAATGTGAATCTCCCTTTTTTCACTCCCTTCTAACGCATCCAAAGCATTGTTCATAAGATTGAGGAACACCTGTTGAATTTTGCCTGTTTTGATCCAAATTTCGGGGGTCTCTTCAGCTATTTGCTGAGTTACCAAAACATTTTCTTCTTCAATACGGTATCCTAATAACCTGGAACCTCGATTAAGGATTATAGCGAGGCTCGTTTTTTGGTATTCTTCATCCCCGTGTTCATCGACCCGTGAAAAAGTCAGCAGATTTTTCACAATATCTATACACCGCTTTGTTTCATGCTCGATATCTTTGAGGATACTGTAGGTTCTATAGTCCTCGGAGGCGAATTTGAGACAATACTCAACAAAACCATGGATAGCCATCATGGGACTACTCAGTTCGTTGGCTATACCGGCAGCCATCGTACCCAAAGCACCCACCTTCTCTACCTTGATGAGCTGGGCCTGGGTTTCCCTGAGTGTTTCCTCCGCCCGCTTGCGCTCGGCGATCTCTTCTCGAAGTTTCTGGTTGGCCGCCCTCAGTTCGGCTGTGCGTTTTTCTACTAACTCTTCTACGAGTTCGCGTTGTTTTCCTAATTCCTCCTCCCCCTGCTTGCGATGGTCCCCCAGTCCTTCCGGCGGCAATACTTCTGCTCGCTTTCGCAGTTGTCTAACCTTTGCGCTCTCTTTTCTCATGCACCCTTCACCTTCAATTCTTTCTTCTGTCTCTTTTCCCTCAAACTTTGTAATGGTATCAAAACGTTAAGCTTGGCTTGTGAGTCTTGGCATCGCCTACCAGCTGGCAGGGCTAAGAAGACGATTCAGCCTAAGTACAATTATGCTGACGCAAGAATCATGCAAATTTTTCGCTCAGAAATATCAGCTGAGATTCTAAATGGTTAGCTCAGCAGGGACAAGTTGGGATATGTGGACTGTGGACTGAGATATATAGAACGAGATGCCTAATTATGAGGAATCAATTCCAATTTGAGGTAGGTTTTACATGCGTTTCCAAAATATTGCATAGATGCCGTTTCAAAACCTCAGATGGCGTTTGAGGGCAAGGCGAAAGCCGATGCGCAGTCCCGCCACGGCGGGATGAGCATTTTGCATAAACCGCCAGACCGCCATTGGCGGGATGGCCTTAAGTACGAAGCGAAGCGAGTACTTAAGGGCGCGATTAGGCGCCTATGTTTAAGTTTTGCGCAGCAAAACAACAGGCTTTCAACACAGCCATCGAGCGTTAGATGGGGTTTTGAAATGGCTTCTAAGCTTCTCACTTGTCATCGGAGTTGCACATAGATAACAGCTATGCACCCAGCAGGATGATAAAAAAAGGAACTACAGGGGAACAAGGTTTTTCCTGATGGCGATCTTGACGAGATCGGCCATAGTACGGGTGTCCAACTTCTCCATGATGTTATACTTATGAGATCCCACGGTCTTTGGGCTTATATACAACTGGTCGGCGATCTTCCTGATAGACTTTCCCTCGGCCAGAAGACAGAAGACTTCACGTTCGCGCTTGCTCAGGCTTTCAAAACCGTCCTTATCGTGTTTGCCCTGTTCCAGGTCTTTCATATGCTTTAGCAGGATAGTAGGCATATTGGTACTGAAGTAATTTCCTCCCTGCCTAACGGCCTTAATGGCCAGGACCAGGTCTGAGGTCGGATCGCTTTTCAGAACGTATCCGGATATGCCTGCCCTGAACAGGTCGAGAACGAATTCTTTGTTCGAATGCATGGTAAAAACAATAATGTTAGTATCGGGACACGATTTCTTTATCCGCTGGGTCGCCTCTATCCCGTTTAGTTCCGGCATGGAAATATCCATGATCACGATATCGGGCCTCAAGGCTTCCGTCTGCTCAAGAGCTTCGTTGCCATCGAGAGCCTCCCCCACGACCTCCAATTCTGGATGGCCACTCAATCCGTGTTTGATCCCATCTATAATCACCCGATGGTCATCGGCTATGAGAATCTTGGTTTTCTTCATAATGACCTCGATGTCGAGTTGCGAGTTACGGGTTGCGGGTTGCGAGTCCCCGGTTCAACCGACAAGAAAACTCTAACGCGGAATATGTGGCACACGACGGAAATATCATTTCCATTCTTTCTCTACGTACTGAATGAATCTGTTTATTCTACTACCCAATTCAAGAAAAGACTATGAATCATCTTAGTCGCGGCCGGATGAGTTGAGCATGCAGCATGAAGAATAGAGAAGGCTTTGTCGAGAAGCAGATACGAGATGAGCCTCAACTTGCAACTGGACGGCCTAGGCATCGTGTCCAGATTGATTAATTCCTAATCTCGAGGATTGCCGTGTAGCACAAAATTCCTTCAAAGGCAACACTCTTTTTTTGCGGCCAAAATACGGGGGAAAATTCAGTGGTGCTGGATAATCAGGTGGGGGCTACCGGCAGATAGCCAGTAAAGAACCCCGTGCTTCCGCACGGGGCATTAGAAGATGAGTGCCGGTCGATTCGGTTTCTTGTTCTGATATCTATGGGACCCGAGGGTGGTTCCC
>SDBU01006500.1_pt1 | contig 13722 bp, 14 predicted proteins | sample 2277071 | NCBI WGS metagenome assembly SDBU01 (sample SAMN10397929, study PRJNA504765) | marine sediment metagenome | isolation source: marine sediment core GS08_GC12, 126 cmbsf | place: Arctic Ocean: Gakkel Ridge, Loki's castle | collected 2008
CCTGACATCCTGTCCAGGAGAGCGCGCTCTCGAAATCCACGTCAGAAGTCTCATCGGACAACCCCGCCTTTCAGCTTGAGCAAACCCAGCGCTGCCATACTAAGACCGTGGCGGCGTTTTCTGACGGTCTCCGGGAGTGGAGCTGAGTACGCCAACATTGGGCGAGAGACTGTCGAGAAGGTTGCTGAATGGACTTCCGACCCAGCAAACCGAAATGAGTACATAGCGAAGTGGCTCGACGAACCGGAAAACGACGCCGATTTCGCTGGTAGACTCGACAGGGACTTGCGGCTCCTCACGGACAGCGAAGAGACGGAGCAGCACGCCTATCATCGGCGGTTACTTATCGTTGCAGGGTTTGTTTTGGCAGTATGCGGGACCATCCTTGCAATACTGAAGTTTACCCGCTGATAGCCTTGCAGCTACCCGACTTGCGGCTCCGATCAGGCTGTCAACCACAGCCACGTTCTATAGACCAGCCAACCGATGGCGAGTTCCGTAGGGCAGGTCGAGGGACGAGACCTGCCGCAACTTGGCTGCCAAACGCCGGTTGCCATGGCCAAGGGCAGCGCGGCCATGCCCGTCCTGTGCGAGAAGACATGCCCGCGCCTTGGGCTTGGGCACGGCACCCCGCGTTGCCCTGCCGGGTTGCCGCAGAGGGGCGTCGAAATAAGAACCCTACGCATCGTCCCTGTAGATTACCCGCTCCCTTACGGTCGCGTCTCTGTTGGGACGCTCCCTTGCTCCGGTCGCCACGGGGGGCGGACGCTACACGGTCGCGGTTCGGATCGTCCGCAGGCGCTCCACGATGCCGGTCAAGCGGGTAGCCACGCTGTGGTTGGACTGGATCAGCCTGCGCACCGCCGGTGCCCGCTCAATCCACTCCTCCTCGGCAAGGAGAAGTCGGCTAACGGTACCGACGAGTTCCCGGCGGGTGCGGTAGAAGCACAGGTGGGGGAGCAGTTCTTCCAGACCCGGATACTGCTTGCTGAACGATTCGGCGTCCGACAAGAGGATCACCCGTACTCCCACGGCCAGAGCATCGAGGGCGGTTTGCACGGCAAGCTCGTGCGATTGGGGGAGAAGCACGATATCGGTGGCATCTAGCAACTCATTGAGCTCAGACCCCACGGGGATGGGGCCGAGTCGCGGATCGGTGCGAGAAGGGATTCTCGCACCAGCGATAGGATCGGGGCCGCGTCGCGGATCCGTGCGAGAAGGGATTCTCGCACCAGCGGCAGCGCGAAGAGCGATCGCGGGCCAATTCGCTCCCCAAAGGCCCACGCGGTAGCCTCTCTCGACCAACGCTCGGGCGGCGCATCCGGCGATTACCGCCGGGGCCAACCGAGCACGCAGCAAGCCCACGAACTGACTGCGAACCTGGGCGTCCTGAAGCGTGGTACCGCTTACCCGCTGGGCGATATCGAGCAGCTCCTCAGCCAGCTCCCCGCGATAACGGTCCACGTTTTGCAACACCGCCTCTTCCATCGCGTGCCACAATGAGATGTGACTCGCCTGCGTCACTCCGGCAGCTTCCGGCCCGAGGTCCGGCAGGTCCATGAGCACGCTGACCTGGGTGTGCGAGAAGGGATTCTCGCACCCGCGGTCGTCCGACCGGCTCGGCTCGGACCGCCTGGGGTGAGCCGCGTGCTGGTGAGCCGCGTGCTGGTGAGCCGCGTGCTTTAGCCCGCGCGGAGTATCGTTGTCAGTGGGCAGCCGCGGCTGGTCGTGCAGGGGCCGGTACATCGCGTCATCGGCGGCGACCGGACAGATCCTCACAACGTCCTTCGCCACACCGCAGCGAACCACGGCGTCCAAAAGGGCTTTGGAGGACGCAAACACGAGCTGCCCTTCGTGTAGTTCGCGACCGGCTTGGGGCTCTACGCTTGCTCCGGGCAGATACCACGATGCCACCGGCATGTCCGGTGGAAGCTGCGAGCGCATGGATCCGCCTGCGGCGTTGATGATCAGCACGAAATCGGCGCATACTCGATCGACTGCCGCCAGACGTGCGGCTAAGTGACATTTGTCCGGGGCGCTGGGCACGCACACCTCATGCGCCCAATGCAACTGTTCCAGTGCCCGGCCGATCCGCTCGGCATGCTCCAGCGAGGCGGGCCTCGCGTCGGTACCGAGAACCGCAACCCGAGGCCGATCGGGCAATCGGCCTACCGCCCGTTCGCGCAGAACCTGCACGTATGAGTCAACTGCACGGTTTTGCTCCGCGGCGCCGAACGCCCCGGCGTGCTCGAGCCGGCGCTGAAGGTCGGCGGTTTGACTGGCCGATCGCTGGGCCACCGCCAGAAGCCGGGCGGGCAGCAGGCAGCCGGGATGGGCCTCGAAAAACGTGGTCATGCTCTCGATGAGGTCGGCGGTGAGCAGGAAGACGAGCCGGCCTGAGGCAATCAGACCGGCGTAGTCGTAGAGGTGCATCGCCAGCTTGATCGCCAGCGGACTCTCCTCCAGAACGAACAGCATCTCGTGGGGAAAGAGCCTGCCCAGAAGCACAAGCGGCTCGTTGCCGGTGAGCACACCCGGTAAGGCCACGTTTCCACCACCACCGCCGCCGGCGAACATCTCGGCGGCGCTAATGCTCGGCATGGAGGACCCACCGAACCAGACGGGGAGTCCGGATTCATCGGGGACCTTGAAGGTGTTTATCCCATCCCGGCCGGTCACCGGGGTCACGCCGTCCGGCACCGGGGCAGCCTCCACCAAGGCGGCGACCGACGGCTGGGATTCCATAAGGGCCGCCAGGTTGGGGCCGAAGTGCTCCGTAGCAGCAAGCGTCAAACCCTGTCCTTCCGAGGTAAGACGGAGGGATCTTGGAGCTTATCCCATAACCTCTGTGGCACCGGTTTTCAACCGGTGGAACACACAGGTTACCAACCTGTGCCCCACTCTTGGGATAAGCTCTTAACTTGCGGACCCGTCCACGCGGGAAAGCATCATCGCGACCAGACAGCCTATAAATGCAAGCCAGACCAGCCCCAACACGACCACCGGCCAGCGCGGCAGCGGCGGAGCGTTGCCGATCGGCACCGTCGGATCGTTCCAGTCCGTGCGCGGCTTCTTTCCGGGATCGTCCGCGGAACCGGCGGACCCGACGGCGATGTCCGAAACATCTCCTGCCTGGACTTCGAACCGTTTTTGATTTCTTTCCTTGGTCATTCGAGCTTGTTTCGTACTTCGAGTTTCCTGCTTCGAGATTAGCAACCGTTCGGCGCTCGAACCGCTGGACAGTTGCCCGCGACCTTTGCATAACACCCTATTAGGGGCGCGGAACGTCAATAATCACAGGGATCTCGAGGGTTTCAGCTCCTGCGACGCTCGTATTCAGGGTCAAGACGGTCTCATGCCTGCCGGCCGCCAGGTCACCGGCCAGCCGGACGGTCAGTGAACGTATATGCGTGTGCCGCGGACTCGGGTGGCCGCTCACTTCGACCGTGACCGCCCCGATAGCGCAGGTGACCTCGGAAATGTCCAGGGTGATCCTCGGCGACGTTTGGAGCTTGACCAGCCGTCGCGTCCCTGCCTCGGTGCCGTCCTGCCGCAACAAGACCATCGGCGGGTCCACGGTGATCGCGGGGGCGACGATGCCGAAGACGGGCACCCTGATCAGTGGCTGCTCGAGGCAGGTCGTCCGCACCTCCAGCATCGCCCCGAAGGGCCCGGCGGGGGCGTCCTCCCGCACCGTCAGGAAGACCGTGTACTCCAGGCGTTTTCTGGCTTTCTTAGCCTGCTCGAACTCCACCTCGAGCAGGGGGCCGGCGCTTGCCCCCCTAATATCGAACGGCATCTTGGCCGGGGAGCGGATCGTGACCGGGGCCAGCCGCTTGCCGGGCATCGAACGCTGGCGGGTGGCGTCCACCACCTTGGGCAGCCAGGTCAGGTCTCCGACGACCTCGCCACGAATCTGCAAAGTCCGCTCGCGCACAAGGTCGTCGACCCGGAGCTTGATGGTGGCACTGGTGATCAGGTTTCCCAGGGCGGCCTGCTCCGTGACGGTAAAGCGGATGCGTCTGCCCGGCGTCCCGTTCTTCGCCACGAACGGCTCCACCTCAGCGTGAATCCGCGTGTCCTCCTCAACCCGGACTTCCAGCACTTCGAGGGACTTGCGCCCCGGTCCCAGGGTGACGTCGACGGTCCTCGACGCCCCCACACCGCGCTGTATGTTTCGCAGATTGACCACCGAGGGGGGGACCATCTCAAAGAGGGCCACTACGTTGGCGGTGAATCTCAGCTTCAGCTTGGGCTCGGAGGGGTCGTTGGAGGCGACGGTGACGGACTTGGCCTGCTTGCCGGGCCGCCGGGTGCTGTTGAAGTCAGCCCGAAGCTCCAGCGTCTCGCCCGGGTGAATGATCTTCTCCGCCTCGGACAGCTTGATCACCGTGCACCCACAGCCCGCCGTCGCAGACTTGATGACAAGATCGCCCAAACCCTGGTTTTCCAGCAGCCAACTGACCTGCACGATGTCCCCATCGAGCACGGTGCCCAGCTCGACGGCTCGCAGTCCTACGAAGAGGCGAGGCTTCCCCTCAACTTTCGCGTCCGATTCCTCGGGGACAGGCGGCAACTGGGCGAGCCCAGCCGGAGCCAGCATCGCGATGATCAGCGCGATCGGACGAATCCTGCGAACCACTGCCGCTCTCCCAATTTGCAAAACCGGTCTTCCCGAGCCGCGGGCACGGCAAAGCCGCGGTGCGGCAGCCCGCACGAATGCCCGCCCCGACTGAAGCCCACGCGCCCACGCGCCCACGCACGGTACGACCGGGCGACGCTGATTGTACCTGCCCCCGTCCGGCTCGGGAAGTAACCGGCGGGTAATTGCTTACCGGGAATAGTACGTGAGGCGCCGGGTGGAGTTCGTCGCCGGATCAGCGAACCCGGCCTCCCTACCGCTTCGACACGTGTCAAATGACGGGTGGGTGGGCCATGTCCTTGTACGTGTCTAGCGTCTCTGCGATGAAAGAACCACCCGGGGTGAACGGTTACTACAGAGGAACCTTCTCGCCCGCGGCGATTCGAGCCAGATCGATGAGCAGCGTCTCGACGCAAAGTTGGGTGTTGACGTTGAGGTCGAGCCGGTGCTGGGCCCGGGCGATGTATCCCACCGCGTCCGCTGCCCGGGTTGGGCCGATCCGGGTCGACGCCGCCTCGATCTGATCCCACCAACCGGTGTTGACCAGGCTCGAGGTCTCACCGCTGCCGGCCCGAAGGACGTCCGCGTACCAGGTGGCTGCCAACCGGAAGACGGACTTCAGCCCGCGGCGCGTCGCTTCGGTCTCGCTTATCTCGGGATCGCGCTTGCGACAGCGATCACCGAGTGACTTGGATTCGTCGGTCCAGGCCTTGACCAGGGAGTCGCTGCGGATGCCGGGAAGCCGCCCTAGCCCCTCGAGAATCCGCTGATTCATCTCGTACAGACCGTCTTTTACTTGCTGAAGGGCAAGCCCCAGGCTGCCGTCGCTGATCCGCGCATACCAGTCGAGCGACGCTTCCGCCGGCCCCGAAGTGAGTTCTCCCAAACGGCGGCGCACGAATGCCGTCGGCAGGGCCCCGAATCGAACGAGCTGGCATCGCGATCTGGTCGTCGGCAGCAGGCGATCCTCCGCGCTGGCCAGCAGGATTATGAACGTCGCATCCGGGGGCTCCTCCAGCGTCTTGAGCAGGGCGTTTTGGGCCTGGACGGTAATCCGGTCAGCCTCACGAATCACAAACACCTTGGCCCGCCCGCGGAGGGGGGTGAGCCCCACCTTGGCGATCACGAAATGCCGCAGGACGTCGACGCCAAGCTCGATGCCGGTGCGCTTCCGCACCACCGGATCGGGATGATCCCGGTTGAGCTGGCGGTATATCAGGTGCAGGTCCGGATGGATTTGTGCACCCAGGGCCCGGCAGTCTTCGCATCGCCCGCACCCGCTGCGCAACCGTTCTACGCCGACCGCCTCCGCAGCCTGGTCGGTTGGCTCCAGCTCGACCGGCTGGCTGCAGAGCAATAGCTGGGCGAATCCGCAGGCCAGGGTTTCTTTGCCGACACCGTCGGGCCCGTGGAAGAGGTAGGCGTGAGGCACGCGCTGCTGCAACACGGCGCGCTGAAGCAACGACTGGGCACGGCTCTGATACTGAACATCAGCCAGCGACATGAGCCACACTTTCCACGACCCGCCCAAAGACGCGATCGGGTTCAGCAAACCCACGACCCTTGCTCGTGTATATTGCCCGGTCCCGAGCAGAAGTCATTACTCTGGGTGCCTTCGCGCGCGGATAAAGACGTCGGATATCGTCGCCAACGTTTCACCTAGAATTGCCTGTACGTTCGCCCTTCCATCAAGAACCCGGACCGGGGTCGGGTACGTAAGGTGGAGCTTGAGGAAACGATCTCGGACTCTTCGAAAGTAGGTCACAGGTCTCTCTGAAACTGCGTCTAGCCAAGCATCCTCAAAGAAACAAGCCTGCGTGCGGTCATTCTTCAAGTGCTTCGGGACGGGGCCAGGAGCAACCTTTCGTCCGGTGCGCTCGAACCCTTGGCTCACGTCTACGTCAAGTATTATGGTCAAGTCGGGCCAGCAAGCCCCGATAGCAAACTCAGCCAGCTCAGCGACCTCCTTCGGGGAAAGGCCTGCTACAACTTGGTAGGCCAGTGTGCTCGACACGAACCGGTCGCAGAGCACGCACGCGCCACGCTCCTGAGCTGGCAGAATCACCTCCGTCACGAGTTGTGCTCTTGCGGCCATGAAGAGAAGTGCCTCACATCGAGGGGTCATCGGGGAATCATACACATCAAGGACAACCCTCCTAACCGCGTCGCCAACACGAGTGCCTCCTGGATCACGACAGACTTCCACGTCAATACCCTGTTGGCAAAGCTCGCGCTGTAGACCAGCGATCAATGTGGTCTTCCCCGACCCGTCGATCCCGTCCACAACGATGAACTTTCCGGACAACATGCCGCAGAGATCCCGTCCACAGAACCGATTGTTCTCTTCGCCTTCCACAGTCACCTCGCTCAGATTTGCCGCTGTTAGCCCATACCCCCAAAGGTGTTTTTGACAATCTCCCACAGCCCGTTCGCAACAAGACCGTCCCTGACATTGGTTAGGAACTGCTTGAAGCGGTCTGCGACGTCCCCTCCCTTCCGTTTGAACCACTCACATATCGCCTCGAAGACCGTTGGGCTCAAATCCCTCCCGGCCAGGCCTGTGGCAATCTGGTTCATCATCTTACGGATGTCGGCAATGTCATCGTCAGTTAATGACGGGTCGGGTTGTACCCCTTCGACAAACATGTTGGCGGAATTGTTGAAGGACTCGATGAAGGTCATATCTATTTGACCGGCTATGATGATCATAGGTCCGAAGGCGCCGGGAAACGGAAGCTCTAGTCCGCCGGGATGCGATAGACCGACCTCTGCGGAGCTTAGGGAGCTACGAAGCGAAGCGTCGGGGTCCTTGCAATCGCACACCTCGTGCTCGCAATCCGGGCAGCCTCGCGAATACGGCGCGAACACGATGTCGTCCAGCGTTTGTTTGCGAATGAGCATCTGCCAGGGTTGTGTACGAAAGAACACATGATACCCGAGACCCAAGAACCATGCGAAAACATCTGCAAACTCATGCTTGACGATCATGGACCAGCGCCTCTGGTCGGCATCGCTACCATTCTTCAGTTTGCGCAAAGCATACCTCAGCTCGGATTGTTCTTCGTGAACCTTGTCCACAAAAACGCCTATATCACGGTGGTAGTTTCGCGTGTAGATCTTAAACAGCTCGGCGCGCCATCCCTCCAGGTCCAACCTCTCCATAGTCGTCCGCACCCGGGGCGTGATCTTGTCCGCCAACGCCCCGTGGTCTATCTCTTTGTGCGGTGACGCCAAGGGATTCGCGTTTAGGATGCAGTCGGGTTTCAAGCAGTATGGGCAGACCCCAGGGAATCGCTGGATCATCACATCTGAGAGACGCGCTCCTCGAGCTGTGATAAATCCGCACGACCATGCAACGAACTTTGCATAAAACCGCCGGTAATTCTCGGTGTTGAACTGTTGGTGCTTCTCGCTGGTCACGTACCCAAGGATCTCGCTCATTCGGTCCAAAAAGTCGTCGGGTTCTCTATGGAATCGTTGGTTCGTCTCGCGAAACATCGTGTCGAAGAACGTCTGCCATTCATCGAGACTTCGAGGGCGTGCTAACATAGTGGGATTCTCCTAAGCCTTGATCGAACACTGTACTCTAACGCCGCAAGCCTACACGTGTAAATGGGTGTACGCAAGCCGTCGTCTGCCTTCCTCGAACACATCCGCTGCGTTGTAGCTCGACCGTACGAAGGGACCCGATGCCACGCTCAGAAACCCGAGCTTCCGGGAATAGGCCTCCAGCACCTCGAACTCCTCCGGTCGATAGTACTTCTCCACCGGGGCGTGGCCCTCTAGGCTTGGCTGCAGGTACTGGCCGATGGTGAGCACGTCACAGCCCACCGCCCGAAGGTCTGCAAACGCATCATGCAACTCGTCGACCGTCTCGCCGAGCCCGACCATCAGGCCCGACTTGGTGATGATGTGCGGGGCGATCTGCTTGGCGATGCGCAACACCTCCAGCGACCGCCGGTATTTGCCCTGAGGCCTGATCCCGGGCGCGAGCCGCCCGACGGTTTCCAGATTGTGGTTGTACAGCTCGGGGCCGGCCTCACAGAGCGTCGCAATGCACTCCGGTCTGGCATGAAAGTCTGCCGGCAAAACCTCGAGCGTCGTCTCCGGACGGGCCTCACGGATGGCCGCAACGCACCGTGCGAAATGCCCCGCTCCCTCGTCCGCCAGATCGTCCCGGGCCACCGCGGTCAGCACCACGTGGGTCAGCCCCAGTTGAGCAACAGCCACCGCCAACCGGGCAGGCTCGTCCTCCGCCGGTGGGTCCGGACGGGCGGTTTGCACCGCGCAGAACCGACACCGGCGGGTACACTTGTCCCCTAGTATCATGAAGGTCGCATGTCGCTTTGCCCAGCACTGCGAGATGTTCGGGCAGTGGGCCTCCTGGCACACCGTCGCTACACGGCTGTTTTTCACAATGTCTCTGGTGTGCGCGAAATCACCGGCGGGCAGAGGTCGCTTCAACCACGAGGGCAACCGCCCGGCCGGCTTAGCGGGGGAGTTAGACACCACCGGCAGTTCCAATTCCACGAATCGCTCCTGGAAGCCCGTCTCGCAGCCATACAGGGCGTCGGCCCGGCTCAGCCGCCGATCATCCATTATCTTATACCCGAAACGTCCCCACCGACAGCGTTCCAACCGCCTGGGCGGCATGGCCGCTCTCAAAGCGGCCATGTCGGTCGCCACGGGATTCCATGCCCGCCTTCAGGGCGGGCATGCCACCCCCAATGGGATGCACCCCTACCCGTTTGACCATCGGGAGATCTCGCTCTACGATTATACGGGCCGGTCAGTGCCCAAAACGCAGGTGGAGACCGCTGCATGCCCATCATCTTCAAGCGGATCCTGTTTCCGACGGACTTTTCCGACCTGGCCCCGGACTCCCTTCGGTACGCCCGGGAGTTGGTCGAGACCTTCGATGCCCAGCTTTATCTGTTGCACGTGGTCGACGAGGCCTCCCAGTACTGGGGCACGATGGGGCCCGAGAGCCTGCCCGTAAGCCCCCCGATAGAAGACCTGGTCGCTCTAGCACAAACCCGCATGGACAAGTTCCGCACCGAGCACCTGCCCGAGATGAAGCGTCCGCCGATAACTCACGTGGCGATCGGTCGGCCATTCGCCGAAATCATCGCCTACGCCCGGGAGAACGACGTCGACTTGATCGTCATGGCCACCCATGGCCGTGGGGCGATCTCCCATGTGCTTCTCGGCAGCACCACCGAAAAGGTGGTGCGCAAAGCCAACTGCGCGGTGCTGACCATCCGCGCCAAGGACCACCGTTTTGTAATGCCCTGACAACCGAGACGTGACCGTAAGGGAGCGTGCAAATGCGGAATGCGGAATGCGGAATGCCGATCTGGGAGTGTCGATCGAAACCGCGACCGTAAGGGAGCGTGCAAACCGAGACGCGACCGTAAGGGAGCGTGCGAAAAGGAATTGCGAATGGCGAATTCAGAATGGCGAATTGGCCGGCCCCTTGCTTTCGCTATTCGCTATTCGCTATTCGCTCGGTATTATGGGACAGGTCCGCCGACCGGTATTGGGCGGGGTGACGCCGCGGATTCGCAGTAAGCATGCAGCCAAACCAGCATAACCCGTCACGGTATGATGCTTCTCCCCGCGTTCGCCAGAACGCCGGCTCGGCAGCCTTCGCCGCCGCGTGCCTGTTGTTCTTTGGGTTCTTTTGGTTTGTCCTCCCAACCGTTACCAATCTGTTCTCCCTCGGTGATGCGATTTGCAATTACACGCTGCGCTTCGGCGGCATCGCCATGGCCGTCGCCGCAGTATGGTCCTGGACCGGGCGGCCCAAAGCTCTGCTCTTCGACGCGATCACGTCCGTCCCCATCGGCCTGCTGCTAATTGCCAGTGCCGTGCTGATGATGCTCGGCGGTGGATTCGGGCTGAACCAGTTGCTCTACATCCTCTTCGGGGGCATGTTCATCGCCGCCGGCGTGCGAAACTGGCGCGATTACCATGCGCTTACAGGTCCCGGCGGGGACGGCGCAGGTGGCGGACCTGCAGCTTACGACCCCGGGTTCGAGGAACGTTACCGGGAGGCCCGCGTCGAACCTCCCGGATCATCACTCGCCAGCCAACTGCTCGAACGAGCCGACAAGAAGACTGACACGCGCGCTGCCCGGGAACCCCCGGCACCCGCGGGAGCGGGGGACCGAATCGACTGCCCGGGTGCGAGAGGAGATTCTCACACCAGCGAGCCGCGGACTTCAGCCCGCGCGAACTCCCCCGAATCGCAGACACCGCCGCGTGCGGACGTCCCGGCGGCATCAGTCCGGCAACAACCTGAGACCGACGTGACCGCGGAGTCCGCAGGGACCGCCAAGGATTCAACTCCGGAAGATATCCCCGAGCCGCCGGCGGAAGGCTTCCTCGCGGCGCTGGCCAAGAAGGACCCACCGGACAACCCGTAGTATCCAGCCCATGGGTACCGGAAGGGCGGCGCCGTCGACAAGACCGACAGATATGAACCCGGACACGTCACCAACGCCAATGCAAAAGCCCGCCCAACCGACACCGGTGGTAAGGCAGAGATCATCTTTGCCCTCCGCCCTTGCCCGCTACTCCCGGCAGATGTTGTACGAGAAGATCGGGGTCGACGGCCAACGGCGGCTGGGAGCATCGCGCGTCGTGCTTATTGGCTGTGGGGCGCTGGGCTCCATCCTGGCGGATACCCTGGTCCGCGCCGGGGTAGGCCACCTGCGAATCTGCGATCGCGACTACCTGGAGCTGAACAACCTTCAGCGGCAGGTCCTCTTCGACGAGGAGGACATCGCCGCTGATCTGCCCAAGGCTGAGGCTGCCGCCGCCAAGCTCGCCAAGATCAACTCCGAGGTGACCGTTGAAGCCGTGGTCGTCGACGTCAACCCGACGAACATCGAACGGCTCGCCGAAAGAGCCGATCTGATCCTCGACGGCACGGACAACTTCGAGACGCGCTTCCTGATCAACGACCTGGCGGTCAAGACGCATCGTCCATGGGTGTATGGAGCGGTCATCGGGGCGACCGGCCTGTGCATGACCATCATCCCACATGATACGCCCTGTCTTCGGTGCGTCTTTGAAGAGGCCCCCCCGCCGGAGATGAACCCCACCTGCGACACCGCCGGCGTGCTCGGCCCTGCCGTCCAACTGGTGGCCGGCTTCCAGGCCATCGAGGCGATCAAGCTTCTCACCGGAAACAAGGATCAGATAAACCGCCACCTGGTGAACATCGACGCCTGGAGCGGGCGGGTCACCAACGTGAAGGTCCAATCCGCTTGCGACAAAGGCAACTGTCCCTGCTGCAAGCGGGGTGAGTTCCCCTATCTCGAGGGTGAGCGTACCAGCACAACCACGACGCTGTGTGGCCGAGACTCCGTGCAGGTCAACCTCGGCTCCCAGACTCGCGTGGACTTCACCGCCATCGCCGCCAAGCTCGAACCGATCGCCGACAAGCCGCCGCGCCGCAGCCGTTTCATGCTCAAAGCCGAGGTCGACGGTTACGAGCTGACCCTCTTCCCCGACGGCCGGGCCATCATCAAAGGGACGGACGACCCCGACAAAGCCCGCACGCTGTACGCCAAGTATTTCGGGGCGTAGGATGTTCATGATGGGTACCCGCGACGGACCACCGGCAGCCAAGACGCCCGTCCCAAGCGCAGCGAAGGGCGGGGTACCGCTCCTCCCCCAAAAGAGCGTAACAGAGCAGTTCCTGACCCTGGACGATGAAGCACTGATCAGGCAGTGTGAGGTTGACCATTATCGGTCGCGCGGGCCGGGCGGGCAGAAGCGTAACAAGACCAGTTCGGCTGTCCGGCTGCGACACCGCCCCACGGGAGTCTCGGTCACCGCCACGGAAGATCGCTCGCAGCACGTCAACCGGATCCGGGCCATCCGCCGCCTTCGCGAGGCGATCGCCCTGAGCGTCCGCACGCGGATCGATCCGGACTGCTACCAGCCAAGCCCCTTGCTTCCCGAATGTGTGGGAAAAGAAGGGCGGTTCCGGGTAGGGCGGCGCGATCCGAGGTACTACCGGGCTGCCGGTGAAATCCTGGACGTGCTGGCTGCCTGTGATGGCCGGGTCAGCGTGGCGGCCGGGCACCTGGGGGTCTCCACCGCGGGCCTGGTGAAGCTGCTGCGAAGCTACGGCAAGCTCTGGAAACGCGTTAATGAGATTCGAGTGCAGGCCGGCGCAAGGCCGCTACGGTAGCCCGGGGGATTCTCTGCGGTTAACGGATAGGGCCGATGGGTTTCCAACGGGAGTCGAGCATGTCTGAAGACGCGCACCGGATCAACGTGGTGGAGCGCGTCGGCTGCGCTATTGTTACCGTCAGCGACACCCGCACGCCTAAGACCGATCAGAGCGGTCTGTGGCTGCGTGAGCGGCTGGAGTCAGCCGGCCACAGGGTCCTTTCCTACGACATCCTTCCCGATGATCCGTCTCGGGTACGTGAGGGCGTCGTCTCGCTGTGCGAGGTTGAGGCGTGCCAGGCAGTACTTCTCAGCGGCGGAACCGGCCTGACCTCACGCGACACGACGTACGAAGCGATTACGTCGCTCTTCGAGAAGCGGCTGGACGGTTTCGGCGAGCTGTTCCGTATGCTCAGCTACGAGCAGGTGGGCTCCGCAGCCATGCTGTCCCGGGCGGTCGCCGGAGTTGTGCAACGTACGTTTGTTGTATCGATGCCCGGTTCGCCGGCGGCCGTTCGCCTGGCGGTGGATAAGCTCATCTTGCCCCACCTCGGGCACGTGGCCTGGCTGCTGGGTCGGTAGTTATCTGTGATAGGTTGTCAGTCATCAACCATGTCCCGAAACTGCGAACCTTGTTCCACCGGTAGAGCGTTTCATAAGTCCTGCGATTATGGGTGACACGGTCAAGCTCCGCTTGTCCGTGGAGCGGGTCCGACCAGACGTGTCACCGCACGGACGAACAAGTTTGTCCGTGGCACCCAACAACAGTCTCGAGACGTTTGAAACACGGTACCAGTGCATCGTCACACCTACTTTTGCGGGTCTGCGGCGGCGCTCTATGTGTGCCACTGCTCTTGAGCAGTGCGGAGCTTCGACGCGTGGATCGACACTGC
>SDBU01006501.1_pt1 | contig 13721 bp, 8 predicted proteins | sample 2277071 | NCBI WGS metagenome assembly SDBU01 (sample SAMN10397929, study PRJNA504765) | marine sediment metagenome | isolation source: marine sediment core GS08_GC12, 126 cmbsf | place: Arctic Ocean: Gakkel Ridge, Loki's castle | collected 2008
CCATAAGGGACCAGCTATGACGACTGCATCCACTGCCGCGTATTCCGGCGTCTCCGAGGTGGAATACAAACGCCGAATTCGAGCTTGGACAATGTATGACTGGGCCAACTCCGCCTTTGCGACCACGATCCTCGCCGCAGTCCTCCCTGTGTATTACAGCCAAGTTGCAGGCTCGACACTTCCCAGCGCCGCAACAGCCACCGCTTACTGGAGTACTGGATTAAGCATTTCCCTTTTCGTCACAGCCATCATGGCCCCCATCTTAGGGACGGTATCCGATGTGATGCGCGGAAAAAAGCGCTTCCTCTCATTCTTCGTCACCATCGGTGTTATTGCGACTGGACTGCTTGTGCTAGTACAAACTGGCGATTGGATTTTAGCTTCGATCCTTTTCATTCTTGGTCGAATTGGATTCACTGCTGCGAACGTTTTTTATAATGCCCTACTCCCCCACGTGGCACGCGATAAAGATCAGGATCGAGTATCAACACGCGGTTACGCGATGGGCTATCTTGGAGGCGGAATCCTTTTGGCTATCAATGTTGCTATGATCCAATTTCTGCCTGGAACGTGGGGACCAAGGCTCTCATTTCTCAGTGTGGCCATTTGGTGGGCAGTCTTTTCCATCCCTGTTCTAACACGCGTTCCTGAGCCCCCTGCCGCGCCGTCACATCTGGATCGAGCTGCAGGATTACTCACCCAAATCACTGATGTTGTTTCCATCAGCATCGATCGAATGAAAGAAACCTTCCAAGATATTCAACAATATCGGGAGCTATTTAAATACCTGGTCGCCTTTATTATTTACAACGATGGCATCGGCACGATCATCGGCGTTGCAGTGATCTATGGTGCGGAATTAGGATTTGGATCCGTTGAATTAATCCTCGCCTTGCTCATGGTGCAATTTGTGGGAATACCCTTCAGTTTGATTTTTGGCCGCTTACCAAGCTCCAATGAGAAAAGACGCCCCTTCTTTTTGGCCTTCATCGTGTTCAACTTGATCGCCCTGCCTATTGTAGGGGTGATGGCCAATTCCCTTCTACCCCCAGAAACCAGCGGTGCTCCACCCTCTCCCTTCGAGGATAGCGGCGGATTCGTTGGTGAAGGGATCTATTCGGTTTCGGATGAGGCACTCTCTACGACGGGTGAGTGGCAATTTACTACCCTCTCTGCTGAAGACCTTGGAACAGATGAAGATGCATCCTACGCAAGTTCATCCGTGCCTGGTGCTGCTATATCGTTTGATTTCATTGGCCAGCAGGTCGAATTAACATACAGTTCGAGCCCCTCCGGAGGAATTTGGACGGCTGAGTTGGATGGTCAGCCTGTAATCGATCAAGACGCTGGTGAGGCGATTGAGATCGATACGTACCAAGAAACTATTCGCTATGGCATGACAGAAACGTTCAGAGCCGATGATGCAGGCAAGCACACCCTGCGCATTCTTAATAGCGGGCGGGCTAACTCTTCCAGCCAAGGAGCTGAGATCAGCATTTCTCAAGCGGAAGTTCTTCCGCCAATTCGAGTAAGCAACCTCTTGCTGGTCATCGGGATAATCCTAGGAGTAGAACTTGTCGGACTCCTCTTATCTTTCCTTTTTTCCAAACCACTTTTTGGCGGTGTTGCGGAGAAAATGAATACAAAACGCAGCATTATTCTGGCGCTTTCTGTCTATGCTGTAATAGCTGTGTGGGGCTTCTTCTTAGATTCCGTGATCGAGTTTTGGTTCCTGGCATGGATGGTCGCTGTCGTCCAAGGCGGCAGTCAGGCACTGAGCCGTAGTTTGTACGCCAGTATGTCTCCTGCGTCAAAGAGTGGCGAGTTCTTCGGCTTTTTCGGGATCATGGAGAAATTTTCGGCGATCGTTGGCCCGCTGATCTTCGCTGCTGCTGTAGCCACTTTTGGCAACAGCCGGCCAGCGATTCTGAGCCTCATCGTTTTCTTCATCATCGGAGGGTTTTTACTCACCCGAGTGAACGTCGAAGAGGGTCGCCGCGCAGCAAGGGAAGAAGACGCCAAGTTATTAGGAACTACAACGACATAAATCAAGGTCAAGTTCTATCAAAAGCACCCTCCCGGAGGTTTAAGCTGACCTTTGGTCAGCCAACCTCCGGGAGGGTTTAGTCTTCGCTCTCAGCTTTCAGCCATTAGCTCTCAAGAACGGAGTTCACCCTGAGACCCAACCTACGATTATTTAGTCGCAATTGCTTTACATTGCGCCTAGTCTCCAATCTCAGTTCCCTGCTCACCGATCCCTGAGTACCTACTCCTCCCTATTCATCTCCCAAATGATTCGCATGCCATCAAGCGTCAGCCACGGCGCCAAGTATTCGATCACGTCGGTCTCAGCAGCAATTAGAGCTACCAAACCCCCTGTGCCTATCACTTTCATACCCTGACCTAATTCAGCTCTGAATCTCTCAACCACTCCTTCAACCAGCCCTACATAGCCATAAATCAACCCCGCTTGTATCGCATGGACAGTGTTCCTGCCTATCACCGATGGCGGGGGGGCGAGCTCCACGCGTGGGAGCTTTGCGGTTCGTTGGAAGAGCGCATCCGACGCGATTCCAATACCGGGCGCTATCGCTCCTCCAAGATATTCACCCTTGTCAGAAATGGCATCGAACGTCGTGGCCGTGCCAAAGTCAACGACACATGCGGGTACCCCATAAAGATGTTGAACTGCAACCGCGTCGGCCACTCGGTCTGCACCTAATGCATGCTTAGGATCTTCATATCGGATTTGTAATCCCGTCTTCACACCTGCGTCTACTACGAGGGGAGTTTGGTTGAGGTATTTGTCGCAAGCTTGTAGGAAGGTTGCGGTGATAGGAGGGACTACCGAGGCCAAAACACTAGCTTCGATATCCTCCGTTTTACAATCCGCCTGGGCTAACAGCCCAAGTAATTGTAGGCCGTATTCATCCGGCATGCGCTCATGCACGGTAGCGAGACGCCATGCGGAGACAAGATCTTCACCTCTGTATAAACCTAGCGTAATATTCGTGTTGCCGATATCGATTGCCAAAAGCATTGGGCACCTCGCAAGTAAATGATAAGTCGATCAATTAGGAATAGCCATCAGCTAGGACGACACCCAGCAATTTCCCTCGCAATGTTCTTTATTGCGCCTAGTCTCCAATCTCCAGTCTCAATTCCCTTCCCCGACAATCACATTATCAATCAAGCGCGTACTCCCAAAACGCACCGCCATTGAAAGCAATCCTCGGGTAACAGGTCCATCTAATCCATCCAAAGTCTCCAAATCTGCAACGGATACGTACTCAACTTCAGCCAGGGGTTAATGATCAAGTACCTCTCGCATCCGTGTGTGAAGTTTCTCGGAATCAATAATTCCACTTTCAAAGGACTCTTTCGCTCCTGAAAGAGCACGATAAAGGACCGTCGCAGCCCTACGCTCTTCGGAATTGAGATATGAATTTCGACTGGACAATGCCAAGCCATCCGCCTCACGAATTATGGGACAAACGATAACTTCAACAGGAAAATTTAGATCCTGTGTCATTCTCGAAATTACGAGCGCCTGTTGGGCATCCTTCTGGCCAAAATATGCTCTCTGGGGTTGAACGGCGTTGAACAGTTTACTAACAACCGTTGCCACGCCCCTGAAATGCTCTGGTCGATATGAACCCTCGAGGAATTTCGTCAATCGCTCAAGTTCTACCCAAGTTTGAAACCCCGCTGGATACATATCCTGATCGCTAGGGCTCCAAACGAGGTCTACTCCTTCATTCTCAAGAAGCGCCAAATCCCTCTCCGTGTTGCGTGGGTAAGCCTTGAAATCCTCCGAGGGTGCAAATTGTGTTGGGTTGACATAAATGCTCACTACGACACTTTCGTTTTCACCCTTTGCACACCGAACCAGCGATATGTGTCCCTCATGTAAGAAGCCCATTGTAGGGACAAGCCCAACCGGGCTCAGCAAACCTGACCGTGCTTCCCTCAATTCATTCAATGTTGCCGTTAGAATCATTAAGCACCTTTTAGGACACTGTCTTTCAGTGTAATGTACATTGGCGATGCTTTCCGACAATTTACACCACGTCTGGAGACCTGATCTCTTTTAGTTCTTCCGATGCCAATGCGCGAATCAGATGTAGCATCACTTTATTGATCGGAGTGGGTACACCTACTCTCTCACCTTGCTCCACAATCGCGCCTGATATCGCCTCAATTTCAGTTGGGGCGCCACGTAGCACGTCCTGATACATGGAAGATCGGTTTGGTGCAGTCTTACGGGCAACATCTTCTACTCGCGCTACAGGATCATCATAAGGTAAGCGCACGCCCAACGCCTTCGCCACTGCTGCCGTTTCCTCAGCCGCTGCTTTCATCAAGGCATAGGCATCCGGATGCTCAACCAGCTTGCCGTTTGGGATTTGTAACAATGCGGTTATCGGATTGATGCCTGCGTTTATTACCAGCTTTCCCCAGACCAGGCTATCAAGATCCTTTGACTCCTCGACCTCAAACCCCGCTTCTCGCAATCGTTCGACAAGTATTTGGAGCTTTGACCTTGGAACAATATGGATGGGGCCTTTCCCGCCAGGTCTTACTCTTCCTGGACTCATTAAGGTAGCTCCAGATGTAGTTATGCCCAATGCCGCTCTTTCAGTGCCTAATACGCCTTGAAGTTTTTGCAGGTTGCCATAGCCATTCTGGAGCGTGAGGGCAATCCCATCGGCATGGAGGCATTGAGAGAGCTGTTCAGCCGCTCGATCCGTTTGCCAGGATTTGACCAGCACCAATGCAAAATTGCTCTCAGGGCACTCAGCTGGATTGGAAGTAGCATTAACCGGATATGCTGTTTCACCCTCCTCATCCACCAACCGCACACCATGTTCTCGAAGCGCCTGAATCCCCTCCTCCCAAGTGCCGAGCATGGTGATCTCTGAATGGGGCGCCAGGCGAGCTGCGAACAAACAAGCCAAAGCACCTGTTCCGACGATGAGGATGTTATTGTCTTTCATGCCAATGGTTGCCTCCATTGCCTATAGAGGGCTTCGCGAAAAAACTCGCATAAACATAATATGAGTGGATGAGTGTCCTAGTCAAAGGCTTTCATCAAGGCATCCAGATCTTCTTCCGCCATGTCAAAACTATGCTCATCAGATGGAAATTCCTTGCCTTCTACCTCTGCCTTGTACGTCGAAATCGCCTCGACCATTTCTTGGTGAAGATGGACATATGTCTTAACGAACTTGGGCGTAAAACGATCAAAAAGGCCGAGAAGATCATGGGTGACCAGTACCTGACCATCGCAGTCTACTCCAGCCCCTATTCCAATCGTTGGGATATCCAGTTTCTCGGAAACCAGTTTCGCCAATTGTGCCGGGATTGTCTCCAATACTATCGAGAAACATCCAGCTTCTTGAAGGATGAGCGCATCCTCTAGCAAGCGAGCCCCGGCTTCGGCAGACTTGCCTTGGGCTCGAAAACCGCCAAGTTGATGGACTGATTGCGGGGTCAGACCTATATGGCCCATTACTGGAATTCCTGCGCCAACAATTCTCTCTATGGCTTCTTTTCGTTCACGCCCTCCTTCTAATTTGACTGCATCCATCCCGGCTTCCTGAAGGAATCTGCCAGCATTTCTTACTGCATCCTCCACAGAGACCTGATACGACATGAAGGGCATATCCCCAATAAGGAGGGCGTATTTGGCCCCTCGGGCGACGGCTTTACAGTGATGGATCATCTCGTCCATCGTCACCGGCAATGTGTTCTCATAACCCAAAACAACCATGCCGAGCGAATCGCCCACCAGGATCGAATCGATCCCGGTCCGATCCACTGCCAGAGCAGTGCCATAATCATATGCCGTGAGCATGGTGATGATCTCTCCACGCTTTTTCTTCATTCGATAGGTACGGGTAGTTATTTTCTTGCATTCAGCTGAGGAATTGGTCGAAGACATGGCTGTCTCCTCCTTCGAGTGAGATGCCAAGAGGTTCAAATAGAAGCCCGCCCAGGCATGGGGCGGGACGGTCGATCATTGAACCGTCTCGGTCGGTGGCCGATCCAAGCGGTAGCTAAGATTATAGCAGTAAAAAAGGGAGCAGGAAATCAGGGAGCAGGGATCGGGAATAGAGATGAGAGACTGAAGAATATAGATTCAATTATCGTAGGTCGGGTTTCCATATTCGACCGGTTTTAGGTCAAATCATCGGGCAGGTATAGAAACCTGCCCTCCGGTTCTTGAGAACTGATAGCTATTGCCTGCTCCCTGGTTTCCTGCTCCCTGATCCCTTTTCATTCAAGAATCCAGAAACTCCACCACATCACGTAGCACTTGCTTCATCCCCCCCAATGTTGCTTCAATATCACCCCTGATGTTCATGCTGTGATCCGCATTCTCAATTAGAGTCAGGCCGAATTCTCGTTCGGATTGTAATTTTTCCAATGCCTCTTTCGTGTAAAAACGATCCCCAGTACCGATAGCAATGTGTGCCGGCTGTGAGGTCTGTAGAAAAAGCTGCCCAAAAAAAGGGGTGTTTATTGGAGGAGTTAGGTAAACCGCTTTTGCTGAAGCCACTTCATCTACCGAATCACAAAGCTGGGCAATAACCAAAGCACCCAGAGATTTGCCAATCAAACCAATCAGGCCATATTCTTTTTCCCTAAGACTGACTTGAAGAGCAGTCTCACACTCAAGTAAAATCTCAGCAATATTCCCCGCTGAAAATTCCTCGCCTCTAGATTGAAATCCATACGTGATGGCTAAAGTGTCCCAGCCCCGATTCCTAAGAAGGTCAGAAGCATAATACAGCAACGGTCCATCCACGCCATAATGATTACCCGGAAGCATTACCAGAAGACCCTTGGCATGTTCATGATGCTGATAATACTTATGCACCAGTGGGCGGCCATCTGAAGTTTTGAGGTCAAGTTTTATTAGTTCAGCCATTATTTATTCCGGAGCCCAAGCCTGAATTTCCACATTGGGGATTAAGCCTTCTCTTAGGGAATCCACTGAGGTGAATACGCTCCTATTGAGAGAAGTTCCAGTTCGCCAGTTTCGAACTCATAAAACCATACTTCAGGCCCGGCTCCAAAATCATTCTGGTTGGTTCGAACAAATGTCAGTGCGCTTCCATCTGGACGCCAGGAGAGGGAGGAGTGGTTAAAATCCGGTGCATCGGTTATTTGTGTTGCTTGTGATCCATCTGTTCGCATCACCCATATCTGTCGACCTGGCGTCCATAAGTTTTGTTGAAGAAATTTGCGCGTGAAAGCGATCCACACTCCGTCAGGTGAAAGCACTGGGGAGGCATCCTCAACCAGATCGAACTCCATACTGCTCAAATCCTCTCGTAATCCAAAGTTAATACTCTGCCTGAACAAGTGACTATAGAAGAGTGGGAATTCATCCCCAGTGATCTCATGCCTGGCGTATGTATCATCCAAGATGACCATGTCTGGGAATATGAGCGAGGTTCCATCGAGCGCCCACGCCCCGACCACTCCCAATTCGCTCACGATCGAGCCTTGCACGGAAGGATCAGGAAGGATCAAAGGCTCAACTATGACGATCTCCTTTGTAGAAAAATCGAAATAAGCCAACAGGCCTTTTGGGGACCATAGAGGGGATACTGCGTTATGCTCGGCGGCACTCAAGCGAAACGCATGCAAAGTATTTTCCAATCTGATCTTCCAAATTTCAGATGGACCCAATATCTTCTTCCCTGTTGGACCTTCTTCAAGGATGACCTGCTCGAATGCAACTTCCTCGAGATTGGGTGACAACTTTGGTTGTTGGCATCTGTAACCTTCAGGGCATTGGAAAACGACCGTATCCTCCCCGCTGACGAGATCGAGAAGACCCAGGTATGATCCGCCATCTTCATTCAAAGCAGCGTATACAATTTTTGCCCCGTCATAACTCACAGCAAAGTCGCTCACCCCTAATGGAGTATCGGTGAATTGGGTGGTACCTTCGTCATCCAAAGACCTCGCAAATAAATCCGCGCGCCCACCCGATGGCCACAGGTAGGCAATTCGAGGGATGCCAACATCGAATGACCACTTATGCGTACGCAAGATCGGAAGGAAGAAATTTGTCCTCGATCCAGCGCCCAATTGAAACATAATGCGTTCACCTTCCCCCCATGGCTGCTCCGGGATAAAGGCAAGCACCCTCCCATTCTCATCCCATTCAAATAATCCAGCTTTAGGTGGATCCATTGTCACCCTCGATTCGACAGAAATCCGATCCATAGGTCGGTTAAAGGTGATCTGAATGCTTGCGGTTGAGGGGACGAATTCTGAATCTTGAGCGGGTTGGACTTGCGTGACTCGAGGCATTCCTAGAATGCCTAAAATCACGAGGAGAATTACAACGGCACCCAGACTCCATTGAGGGATGCGATTTCTACGCCGGTCAGGAAACATTGTGGCGACATTATACACGCGGTCACAGTGCGACTTATCAAACCTGGATCAATTAATCAAAGGTGATGGAATCCCTACCCGATCGCATCACCTATTCAATCTGCTCTGAATGTGTGTAATCGAGCTTCTGGCTTAGTCCCCAGTTGCATCCTGAAGCTGCTGTTTCAAGTCCTCAATCGCATGTACCGGCGTCGGATCAACTCCATAGGCCATGGCCAAATAGAATGCGGCATAATCGCCAAAGTGGAGGCTGGTCCAAATTTCCTCCAAACGGGATTCACCTTTTGCATGAACCAGGTCTGTATTTACGCCCTCCACCATGAGCAATTTCTTGGTCGTATCCGTTCTAAGGAAATTCCTGGGATGATAGCCACTCGCTCTTAGAAAGAGCACCATCGTATTTCCAAAAAGGGTGGGGGGCATTTCGACTCCGGCGACCATGTTGTGGTCCGCTTCAGGAAGCTCTTCAAATTGGGCCAATGCCTTTGCAATCTCACTGATTTGGGTACGCCATCTTCTGGCAACGGGCGCTAAATGTTCAGCACCTATGATCGTAGGCCAACGGCCCATAAATTGTCCCGCAAGCCGTTTGGCTGGATTCTTTGCTGTTGGAACATCAGCGCGCAGCGACTTCTGCCTTTCTTTCATCAACTCAACTGTCGTGAATAAATTGCTGGATGGATTCGGAATGATCTCAAAACGACTCAACGCAGCTAGAAGCAATCCAAAGGAAAATCCGACTGCCGCGCGTGGTTGGCCGCCATGCTCGAATGTCCACAACGGTAGCTCATGTTTCTGTGCTCGTTTTCCCAGCTCACCCCCCCTCGTCACTGCCAACACCTTCGCCTCGACCTCAACCGCTCTCTCAAAAGCAGAGAGTACTTCCTCCGTGTTTCCGGAATGCGACGAGCATATGACAAGGGTCTTTGATCCCCGAGCGAAAGCGGGCAGGTCATAATTCCGCCAAACAATGATGGGGATATTTGCCAATGGAAGGGCATAGGATCTAAGTAGGTCACCACCTATCGCTGATCCTCCCATCCCGGCGATCACAATTTGCCGAAGCCCCTGCCAATCTGGCAAAGGGTGACTCATGCCTAATTCCCATGCTTGCTGTAATTGATCGGGTAAGTTTTCAATCTCAGAAAGCATCCCCTCCGGGTCAAGTTCAGAAAATGATTGCCAGTCGTCTAAAATCATTTGATCTCCTGAATTATTTTGTAAACATCCCTACGCTTCCACCCTGATTTCGTGGCCACCTTTTTGGCGGCTTCAGAAGGTCTGGAACCAGTATCAAGCTGGTGCACAAGGGCCTCTCTCACCTGTTCTTCGTCCCAAATGTTTGAAACGAGATTTCCACCTATGATGAGGGTTATTTCCCCGCGCGGATTCTCGCTTCCAACCTTCTGCGCTAATTCGCCCAATGTCCCCCGAAAGAACTCCTCATGCATCTTGGTCATTTCTCTGCAAAGCACCACCGCTCGATCTGCACCGAAAACTCGTATTAGATCAACAAGTGAATCGCGCAGGCGATGGGGTCCTTCAAATGCAACAAGTGTGCGCCTCTCATCCGCCAATTCTTGAAGAGCTCGAATTCGCTCATTTGTCTTTCTGGGGAGATATCCTACAAATAGAAAACTGTCTGTGGGCAGACCGGAACAGACAAGTGCGGCGATCGGCGCAGAGGCTCCCGGAATTGGGCTGACATAATGGCCCGCTTCTATCACTGCTTGAACCAACTCATATCCTGGATCTGATACCCCGGGCGTCCCTGCATCAGACACCAAAGCCACGTCACCTTCACTCAGTTCAGCTATCACTTGATCTAATCGCACCAATTTGTTGTGTTCATGGTAGCTGAGTGTAGGAGTGTCAATTTCGTAATGATTGAGCAATTTGCGCGTATGGCGGCTATCCTCAGCTGCGATTAGACTCACCTCGTGCAAAACTCGGATCGCCCTTAGCGTGATGTCTTCAAGATTCCCAATTGGAGTTGCAACCAAATATAGAGTGCCCACAATGGTATTTTAGCAGAGAGACCGTTCAGGCATATAGGCACATCGTCGACCAACTCTGCTTGACTGCTTTTGTATAAACCGCGTGCGTGCATGGATGCGTTAGCGTGGGCACCTCCGCTGCTATAGACTATGGGCCGGGCTCCAACGTGATCGTAGATCACGCCCCGGGAGGAATGCGGTGGCGGGCTAAACTTCGTTTAGCTTGAGCCACCGCTGCTAATCTTTGAGGATGCTGGACACGGTGGCGTGGGAGCCTGCGTGCGTGCGTGTTGACATTCACCAAGCGAATATGGTAGACTGATCGCCAAGAAATAGGACTAAATGGGTACAATATACCCGACCATTCATCTAGAGAGGCGGAGGGACCGGCCCGAAGACGCCTCGGCAACCCTGCTGATGGATCTCAACAGCGGAAGGTGCCAAGTCCGGCAGAAGACCAGATTATTATCAGGGCTTCTGGAAGATGAGGGAATGGATAGAAACAGTTTTCTAGCCCCTCCTTCCTGGAGGGGTGTTTTATTTTTCAAGGGAATCGCGCCATTACCCTACAAATCCAGAACATCTCTGCTACGAAGTTCCTGCAACACCCCGTATGCAGGGCGGAATTGAGGATCAATTGAAGCAAAGAAACTACACCAATCGTTCATTTCTGGATGCAACTAAAGAGCGGGTATTGATCTTTGATGGCGCCATGGGGACGGCTTTGCAAGCAATGAGCCTCCCAGCTGAGGATTATGGTGGAGAAGAATACGCCGGATGTTTTGATTATCTCAGCATTACTCGACCTGAAATCGTCGCACAAGTACATGAATCCTTTCTCCAAGTCGGGGCAGACGTACTTGAAACCAATACTTTTAGAGCGAATCGTTTAACCCTCGATGAATTTGGGTTAGGTGCCAAAGTCCTGGAGATTAATCGTGCAGCAGCTCAAGTGGCTCGAAAGATCGCGGATGTGTACTCCTCCTCTGAACATCCCCGGTTTGTCGCCGGAGCCATCGGCCCGACAGGAAAACTCCCCTCCGCCAATGATCCTGAGCTTTCCGACATCAGCTTTGATGAACTCGTGAAAATTTTCGCCGAACAAGCGACGGGCTTAATCCAGGGCGGCGTCGATCTCCTTCTTATCGAAACATCTCAAGATCTGCTCGAGCTGAAAGCTGCCATCGAGGGCATTCATCAAGCATTTGTTGAAACCGGTCACTTTTTACCCATTCAAGCTCAAGTAACGCTCGATACCACTGGACGAATGCTGCTTGGCACCGATATGTCCGCGGCATTGACGGCTTTGGAAAGGCTGCCCATCGACGTGATCGGATTGAATTGTTCAACGGGCCCAGAGCACATGCGCGAGCCGATTCGTTACCTCGGCGAAAACGCCACGCTGCCTGTGTCTTGTATTCCGAACGCCGGTTTGCCCTTAAACGTTGACGGAGAAGCTGTTTACCCCCTTGAACCCGAACCGTTCGCCAAGGACATGATTGAGTTCATTGAGAAGAACAACATCAGCATTGTGGGCGGGTGTTGTGGCACTACACCAGAACACATCAAACTACTGCATGATGCTTTGCACAACAAAGCCCATCCCCCTCGCCCAGATGTTCACTCGCCAAGGCTGGCTTCCGCCATCCGTTCAATTCCCATGAACCAGGAACCTCGACCGCTGCTAATTGGAGAGCGCCTTAATACACAAGGCTCACGTAGAGCCAAAGAACTGGTGTTGGAGGATGATTTCGACACTTTGGTTGAAATCGCCCGTTCTCAGATTGAAGCGGGTGCCCATGCACTTGACGTCTGCGTGGCCCTGACCGAGCGATCGGATGAAGAGGCCACTATGGCTGCATTGGTCCACACCCTCTCCTCGAGTGTGGACGTCCCCTTGGTAATCGACTCAACAGAGCCAGACGTAATGGAGGCGGCTTTAAAATCTGCTTCAGGGCGCTGGATTTTAAATTCCATCAACCTTGAAGCTGGCCGGGAGAAGCTCGATAGGGTCTTTCAAATTGCATCCGCTCACGGCAGTGCTGTGATTGCGCTGACCATCGATGAAGAGGGCATGGCGAACACTGCCGAAAGAAAATTCCAGATTGCTGAAAGGATTTTCAAGATAGCGATCCAGGAATTTAATCTGCAACCAGAAGATTTGATTTTCGATCCCCTTACCTTTACCTTAGCCACAGGTGATCCTGAATACGATGAGTCTGCGATCGCAACGATCGAGGGGATCCGGCAAATTAAAAAAGGCCTCCCCGGCACATTCACTTCTTTGGGAGTATCAAACGTTTCATTTGGTTTATCCAAACCTGCCCGTGCAGTGCTCAACAGTGTAATGCTCTATCATTGCGTCGAAGCGGGATTGGATATGGCCATTGTCAATCCAGCACACATTAAACCCTATGGTGAGCTCTCTGAATTTGAACGCGAGTTGGCCGAGGATTTGATCTACCACCGAAGGGATGATGCCCTCCAACAATTTATCGAATATTTCGACGAGCGCTCAGATACCACAGCACAGGACACTCTAAAAGACCCGACAGCAGATATGTCTGCTGAGGAACGGATCCATTGGCGTATCCTTCATCGTCACAAGAGCGGGGTTGAAGGAGATATTGATGAAATATTGGATGCTTATCCGGATTCTGAAAAGCCCCAGACTGCGATAAATATTCTTAACAACGTACTGCTTCCTGCCATGCGGGAGGTGGGAGACAAGTTTGGCGCGGGGGACTTAATATTGCCCTTCGTCTTACAATCCGCTGAGGTTATGAAAGTCGCAGTCGTGCATGTGGAACAATTCCTTGAACGCGAAGAGGGGGTCAGCAAGGGCACAATCGTATTGGCGACAGTTTACGGTGATGTTCATGATATTGGGAAGAATCTGGTAAAAACAATCCTCTCCAATAATGGCTTCACGGTAAAAGACCTGGGCAAACAGGTGCCTGCAACAGTGATCGTTGATACTGCCATTGAGCTGAAGGCCGACGCGATTGGTTTGAGCGCTCTCTTGGTGAGCACCAGCCGACAAATGCCCTTAATCGTGAATGAGCTTCATCGTCGAGCACAAAATATCCCTGTTCTGATCGGTGGCGCGGCGATCAACCGGAAATTTGGACGAAGAATTCTAATAACCGAGGATGGTGCGCAATACCCAGGAGGTGTGTTCTACTGTAAAGATGCCTTCGAAGGCCTGGCGGTCATGGACGCGCTGCAAGACCCAGAAAAGCGAGTGGAGCTATACGAGCAGCTGATCAAGGAAGCCAAGTTAAGCGATGGCATAAGGAAACCGGC
>SDBU01006502.1_pt1 | contig 13720 bp, 17 predicted proteins | sample 2277071 | NCBI WGS metagenome assembly SDBU01 (sample SAMN10397929, study PRJNA504765) | marine sediment metagenome | isolation source: marine sediment core GS08_GC12, 126 cmbsf | place: Arctic Ocean: Gakkel Ridge, Loki's castle | collected 2008
CAGTGCCCACGCGCCTCTCTTGCCTGTTCCGTCCTTGGTCTGGACCTTGGTAATGGTGATCTCCACTGTGCTACCCTCCTAACCTTCCGGTGTGCTTGTGGTGTCGCTGACGGGCTCTCAGTGCTACATCCACAGGTTTCATGGCTTCCTCAACTTCGCCAGTGCCCGCGTCAGGTCCATGCTGACCCGGCGGCAGGCTGCGGTCTCTTTGGAGTATCCGAAGCTATACTTCGGACCCCCTCGTTGCCTCCATATCTCGACAGCCGCCTTCGCCGCCGTCAGGAACCGCTGCGCCTCTTCCATAGCGTAGTCAATGCCGTCAATGTTCATCAGTTCTTCTCCTCGGTCTCAGGGGGCTTGGGCGCCGGCTTCCGCGGCCACTGGGACACCGGCGGGATGCGGGCTGCATTCTTCCTTGCCAGGGCTTGCGTGGCCGGTGGTCTCGCTGTGCTGCGTCCTCGTAATGACATCAGTCGGCCTTCGGCTCCGGCAGGCTCAGGATGAACGCCTGCGTCTCTTTGTAGGTGATGACGCCTTCTCCGATGAGGTCTTGCTCGCTGAGTATGCCGCCCTTGATAAGCCCCTTCAGGGCGTCTTTGTTGATGGCCTGCTCGATGACCATCTGAACGGCCATTGGGTGCTTCTCCGTGAAGACTTGGGCATCGTATTCTGGCGTCTTACGGGTCTGGAACAGGGCGTAGGTCTCGGTCTCGATGTCCTGGTAGCCGCCGTGTTCCTCAATGGCTGCTCTCAGGGCTTTGGTCAGATCCTCCACCTGCCACCGTGCCCACTCGCGGTCCTTTGCCAAGTCCTCCGACACCAACTTGGCGATGTCATTGTCGCGTGCAGCGAGTCGCGTCTTCCACTCTTGCAGTTCCGCGATGGCTGCCTTGACCTCGGGCGGGTTACTGATGTCTACCGCACTATTGGTATAATCCTTAGGATCAGCCATGATTGCGCCTCCTGTCTTCTCTGTATCGTCTACCAGCCTCGTTCTTGCAGATACGGCAACAGCGGCCCGTCCGGTGGCTCTTAGCCGAATTGACCGCCGTCCACCTGTGGCCACGGGAACAATGGCTATGGGGTTTGCTTCCGCCGTTCCCAGAGAGATCCCCCCGTTGCATGTTCGCAAGGTGGCTCACAGCTTCAAGATGCGACGGTCGAACACAGCGTGTGTTCTTACACAGGTGGTCGAGTTCCAACCCGTTCGGTACTGGCCCATAGGCATCTTCGTATGCCCATCGATGAGCGAGCCTCGTGTGGCCCTCTATCCTAATTCGACCGTAGCCGGAACTGATGGCACCCCTCCACTCCCAGCAGCCCGAGTCAGCGACTTCTATCTTGGGCCAGAACCGTTCTTCAACAGTCGCCATGCTTGCTGTGTAGTCCTTTGCTTCCTTTGGCATGGTTGCTCGCCTCCTATCCTATCGTGTCCTCAGCGTCGCTCTCACGGCCTCTCGTGGCGGGTTCAGGCTATTGGCTGGGTCGCCAAGTAGATACCGAAGACTGTTCGATATGAGCCTCGTCGTAGACACTCTGCGCTGAAGGTAGCAGGTCATAGGCTTCGAGGTGCAAAGCGACGGCTATGGCATAGAGAGTGCCCAAGCGAATGCCTTGCTTCCGAGTACAGTTCTCAATTTCCCACATACGGCTTTTGGGAGTCACGGATACCAACCCCGACGCGAGGCATAATTCTTCCAGGGTCATACCTTTCCGCACGCGAGCATCATGTATATTGCGCCCAATCATCTTGCTGAGGACAGGGTTCAGATGGTCAACGAGCGTACCTTCTTTTCTGGCAACTCTCAAGCCCATAGGCGTTTTGTGGATGAAGCGAGTATCACCGTACCTGTCCTCGAACGACGCTACAACTTGCTTCCCTTCCATGTCCATGCTATCTCCTCTCCAACTTTGTGTGAATATCCCAGCGAATGTGCTTCCCAGTCCGAATCGACAGACCATAGACCCTCCCATCGTCTGTCATATCCGCGAGAACATTCATATCGCCTTGAATGTCTTTCGTGTGTTCTATCTTCGTGTCTTTGGGCAGTAGTCGAAGATAGATGGCCCCGGCTTCGTGGTCTATTTCTATGTCCAACATCGTCTCTCCTCCGGCCTCATCAGTGCTTTCGCAGACGGGCTACATCAGTCCGTGTCGGCGTTTCCAGACCATAGCGTAGGCTGTGCCGAGGGACATACCGAAGTGCCGTGCTATTCTGGCGCCACCCCAGCCGTTATCCACTAAGGTAGAGATGACATCCCAATCCCATTTGCGTCGCCCAAGACGTGGGACGCCCGGTGCCGTTGCTCCTTCCGGTGAGCGCCCGCGCCTCCACATTCTATAGCAATCCGTAGAACAGAACATGCCTGGGTTTTTATAACGGGACCGAGGTAGTATGTAGCTCTCCCACCTCTTGAACAGCGAGCCGCACTGGAGACATGCCAGGGTGATAACCCTGTGTTCGTGAGCGCAACTACGAGAGCAATACTTGGGTTGGTACTTAGGCCCTTGCCTGTTCGGGAAGGAGGCTCCGCAGTTCAAGCACTCAAACAGACGAGAAGGCCGGTAGCTCATTGTCGGAAGGCCCTGTGCCTTCAGTAATTGGCGTACCCGTTCCCGCGTCACGCCAACGCGCTGGCCTACCTCTTCAAGAGTGGCGCAGGGGTTCTTTTGCCGAATCTTGGCAACGCGCTCTGCCGTGGTCATGCCTGTTTCTCAGTCTGCCAGTAGGGACTCTTGCATTTCCCGCAGCGTAGCGGTTTGGTGCTCTCGCTCTCCCAGGTTTGACCACACCGCTTGCACTCGTGCCGGTAAACCGTCTTCGTCAATTTCGTACCCATAAACCGTAGTGTACACCAGCGTGAAGCAGATGTCAATACCCTATTTTGAGCCTAACGCACTACGGCCCATCCCCGAAAGGACAGGCCGCAAGAATGCCGGTGGTTGCTTCTGAGTTAGGCTTCCACCAATTGAGGGCGTGACTACCTTGACACATGCGCTGGGCAGAGATAAAGTGTGAGGAGCAACTTGGACCGACGAGGTGTGCGTGAAAGAGGAAGACACCGACCTGTCGTTCTACAGAAAGCAAGGGGAGACCTGCGCTTTCACTTACGCCAAGTGCCCTGAGTGCCCCTTCCCTCTCTGTTTCTATGAGCACAAAAGGACAGCCGTCGCGGCAGTACGTCACCAGTTGGTTCTAGAACTTAGGGGGAAATGCTACAAAGCACGTGCCATAGCCTTGATACTGAGCATCGCCCCGAGCACAGTCAGAAGGATAATCAGCGAAGAGGGCGAGTTCGGTTGACACATTAGGGCCTCAGCCTTATTGCGATGAAGCGTTTATCAGTTTTGCAATGAACGCTGTGACGCCACCACCGCCAGCGACCAAAGCTGCTCCCGTCATGTAGACAACCCGCTTCAGCCGGTAATGGCTCTTGGCCAAGGTCTTGAACTCACCAAGCAGACCCTTCTCATCTGTTCCGGTTACGCCATAGAATCCTTGATGCACTTCCCGAAGCATAGCATCTCGCTCATCTTGGTTCACGACGACTCCTTACGCCAAAGTGTAGCTCACTTCCCTGAGCCTGACCTGCAACCCGACTTCCGGCTGTTGCCCCTTCCGCCTTTCTATCTCTACTTCCTTGGGCCAGCCGGGTTCCATAACGCACCACGCGTAGGTCTTCCCATCCACCGTGCTGTCGCCGTATCTCAGATCGGCAAACCTGATTAGATTGGTAGTAGACCCAGCAGTACGGAGCAAGCTGCGTATCGTGCTTGTCTTATCAGTCGGACTGGAGCCCATCTTGTAGGCAGCCTCGTGTATCCTAACTACGGTCGGCTTCTCGATACCTTTGGCCTGGAAGTAGCTGACCTCCGGTGTCGCTGTTACCGTATCAGAAGCCAGATGCAATTCAAACTGAATCCTGTTTGTGGATAGAGCAGACGAGAAGTTAGTCTCATAGACCCCATTGGTAGCAGCGGCAGCGATGATAGAAGTCCCATTGCCGCTATCGGTGTCCTTTCTGTACTTGACTTGAACCGTCTCTCCCGAGGCCCCGCCGACTACCTGGAGAACGGATGACTGCCACAACTTTTTATTGATAAGGTCGGAACCCAGATCATATGACATCCTGACAAAGCCGGATGATGCGAACCGGGCAGCCGAATCATCAGTCGGGTTATCAGACAGAATCACGTAAGCGGTTGACGTCCCATAACCAAACCACAACCGTCTGTCGGAAGCGGTGTGCTGAACCACCGTCATCGTGGAGACCGCATTAGTCCCGGCGAATACCCAAGGGCACCATTCCCACCGGAGATCGCCGTCCTTCCTGACTTCCCTGCCTTTGTAGATGATGGTGTTCGTTCCCTCGTTTACACCCACATAGAGCCAGTCCTTATCGGCAGCCAGGCCGACAATATCACCCCTCTTGGCAATATCCCCGGTCCTAAACAGAGGCCCCATTGGTGAGTAGTTGTTGTAAGACCAAATCTCCCCCATGCCGCCAATCTCCGAATGATAGACTCCAGCCTGCCACTCGGTTACATACTTGAAATTGTCGGCAGAGCGATTGGCCTTGAGGTCTGGTCTCTGTTCATGCTGGTTGCCATCTGCATCGTAGTGTTTGAGCCCATCGGACTTCCCCACCATTATCAGGTTGTTCAAGAGAAACATCTTGATGATGTTATTGGTGGTATCTCCTATGAAAGCTGGCGTTGTCCAGTCATCATTCCCGGTTGCGCCGTTGATGCCCGTCTGTGCGGAAGCTATCTCATTCGGTGTCTTGAACTTCCACAAGACCTCATTTAAGCCAGTTGCATCCGGGGAGACCAGCCAGCCGTTAGCATTAGGATCGGATAGAGTAGAGGTCGTCCACGTATCATCATCGGTCGAATACTTGTAGGCAGTAGAGGCACCCGCAGCGGCGAACGCCACACCCTTATACATCGCAAGATCAAGGACACCAGATACAGTGGTACTGGCGGGAGTCCACTTTCTGATAAAGACATCCTTATTAGTGTCGTGGGTGGCGGCGGTTGTCCCTAATACGCCTCTTATGACTGTTCCCGTTGTGCCGGTCGCAGTGACCTCTAGGAACTCCGAATCCATCTCTATGATGGAACCAACCGGGATAGCTGAGGTAGCATCAGCATCAAAATCAATCCCCGTTTCGGTTGCGTCAAGGGCCTCATCACTGTCAATCCCCGTATCGTCCTGGATGTAACGATAGATTTTACCTGACGTGGCTACTATCAATTCCCCTACGGTAGGGTTCCACATGAACTTGACGGGGGCGCTATCCAGAGCAGTGTCATCGTCCTCTTGAACGGTGTAAATCTTAGGGCCGAGAAGCAACCTTCCTTCCTGAGTGGTGTCTATGCTCTGGCCCTCGAAGAACATATCGACAACTTCCATGTCATGCTGGCCGTGCCCCCCGAGCCATGAGGTCTGAGTGAAGGTCAAGGGGTCTCGGTGCTGCTTGATGATGGTCTCAACCCGGTAGATGGCCTGACCGTCCTCATCGCGCATGAGTTCAAAGTGGTCAGTTTTGGAGTCTATCTTCAGTTCGTGATCGTGTTTCATTATTTAAGCTTCTCTTGCCGCGAACCCATAGTATCCTTTTGCAGGTGCATTCCCACTTGGGTAATGTAAACATCATCCGCGTATTCAGTACCGCCAGTAGCAGCTATTCTGGTTATCCTGGCGGTCAGTTGTGCGTTGATTAAGACATTGGTTAGCGTCACTGATCCCAAGTCAAGTCTGAAGTGAAGCAACGCGCCCGAACCCGTGGGGATAGTGGCCTCGGCGGTGAATGGCCCCAATTCGCTCCAAATCTCGTTGACATCAGCCACCGCCAGGTGCAGTGTGAACTTCGCAAACCTATCCGACCCCGTACTTTGTGCAGTTTTGATGGCAAAATGAACATGAGACTCACCATCCGACCCCTGATTCCACCAGTGGGGCATCTCGTTCGCCTGTAGGAAGATAAAATCATCAACGTCAAAGGCGTAAGAGCGCGTGTTTGCGGTGAATGTCTCGAACGTTGGGGCGTTCGCAGCAGGGACTCGACCCGACGAAACGGGGAACTGCATATCATCGAACACCACCCTTGACAATATGACGGTTTTCTGGGCACCGCAGTCTATCGGCAAGTCCCTTGGTGTCCCAGTATCAGTTACCAAGCCTGCCAAGTCGGTTAGGGTTTGGTTATTCCAATCAAAGGTGGCGTCAGCTTGCCCGCTTAAGTCTGACAGAACCTCTGCGTACGACCTACCCTCCAGCCCTGCTGTGGTAAACTTCGCATAGTCATCATCCGCCACGTCGGCATCATCTATCTCCACAATATCATCGTCGGTGATGCCTATTGGGATAGCTGCAATGTTTCCGCTCGTTTGTCTACCGACAAGGGTCTGCTCGGTTACTGCCAGCGCCACGGGTGTATCGTCGGATGTGGCGTGAAGCACTGTCTGGGCGTCAAATAGACTCTCAAGGACGTAACCAACGTGGGGGTCAGGTGCAGCTACGTGGTCGAAGGCCCAGTTACTTGATATGGGAAACTCGGTGACGCCATCTACAGGTACGTCATCTACATCGTCAGTGTGGATGTATGTTCTCTCTACGGCGTTATCGTCAAATCCCACAAGGTGAGAACCAGCCATGTTGAGTATGCCAGCGTTGGTTGTTAGTACGGTGAACTCAAGGTCGTCTATATTGACTTGGAGTATCCGGCGTCCTCCTGCTTTGTAATACTCATACTCCATATAGACTTCGGTTGCGCTTGAGTCTATAGTGTGAGTTGCAGTGAACTTCCTGTATACTGATTCGGGGGTATCGGGGACAGTACCATCGAAAAGATTTCTCCAATCACCAAACCCCACGTTATCCCCGACCCTTATCCTATTACGATTGTCGGTATAATTTCCCCCCGCTAGTGGGTCGAATCTAGCCCACACAGTAAAGGCAACCTCTGCACCCCTGAGCGGCGTTACCAACCCTATATCATCTACCGTATTCCGGTAGAGGAAACTAACCGTGCTGCCCGTACCTGTTATTGCTCTGCCGGCCAGTAGTCCTGACCTCGGATGCGCTCCATTGGCCCCCATAGTAATTCCAGAACCCGCAATCTTCACCCAAGGTAGTATATTGTTATCCTCAAATCCGTTGTTGGATAGGTAGTCAGCCCCACCATCTCCAAACGGAATCTTCAGGGTATCGGTGACAGTCCAAAACGGAACAGATGTAGTTGAAGGCGCACCGGGAATAGCAACCGATTGAGCAACGTGATTCACAACCGCAGCAATATCAGCCGATCCGGCAAACCCGGATAACTTCCTCTTCGGGACGAGAACAATAGTCTCTGCCATTACACCGGACTCTGAATCGTGATCGGTAGGCCAGGCATCCTGAACTTACGCTCCCGTCTATCCAACTCCTGCTGCCAGAACCCCATCATCTGCTGGAATCTCTCAGTAGTTCCCGAGTCGAAGTTAGGCATGGACATGGTCGTGTAGAGATATAGGGCTGCTTGCGCTACCAGAATATCTGTCTGCGGACTGTTGATGTTGATGGTCGCCGTCCACGCAGTACTCGATACTCCACTAGCGAGGAAGTCCAGATACCCCATCCCTTCTATCCTGAGCCTCCGGTCTTTGATGCCCGGCGTGGTCATGTACCCATCCTCGAAGTTGAACGGGGTCATATCCAATCTAAGCCAGGGGTCTCTCTGGTTGTAGTTGGACTGTTCCATGTAAACACCGTGAGGGACGTTCTGAGGCAATCCTAGCCCCCCTATGTAGAGGCGGGCACCGTCAGGGCCAATCAGCCTAAAGTCGTCCACGTAGGACACCCCAGCGGCCGTGTCGTGATATATCCTGAACTTGATGGCAGTGGGGTTGTCGTCTATTGCTATCTGGACCTTCAGGGGTTCGCTGTTCGTAGTCCACGCGGAATCGCCCGGATGGTAGTCTGAGTACTCGATATTAGTCCCGTCATAGACAATCGCTATTCTCAGATCATCGGCTGTATCGCAATGGACCTGACAAGTCAGGGTGACGTTCTTTCCCGCCAAGTGTTTGAGGTCATCCCACTCTGCTACAGTCTGTTCCAGGTATCCAGTAGAACCGGAGATTTTAGCACTATATGTACCGTGCTTGAACAGGTTGGCAGTGGATGTTTGGGTTAGCGTTACACCAGAGGCGGTGAAATTCGTCAGTGCCGATGAGGATGTCCATATCTCGAAGGAACCATCTTTGAGCCAATTACCAGCCACAAAGGATTCATCCCTCACCTTCTCATGGATAGCGGGGAAGGCGGCCCGCGCGGCAAAGATGAGAGCACGACGTTTCTCTGATGCTTGAAAGAGACGATGGAGTTCATAGTCTATCCCCGTACCCGGAGCAGCGGAGAAAGCAAGGGTAGTCAGAGTGCCTGTGGAATTGTCGAGAGCCGTAGCCCTTCTCTCATCATAGATGGCAGCGGCGCCCGCTGGCTCCTCCGTGAGCATGACATAGGCATCATCCTGAATCCAGTCGTTCGCCTTGGCCTTGAGGGCTGAGTCCACGAGGGTTGCGCTGGTGCCCGCCCCATCCGTGGTCGAGTTCCAGAAATCCCCAATCTGGCGCGAGAGTTCTTTTTGCGCTGCCAACAAAGTAGTCGTCATACTACTTCCTCTTCAGTCCTAGTTTGTGCGCCGCTTTGCCGGAGATTCGCTTGCCTTTGACTTTGTACGTACCACCATGCTTATGAACCATCAGGCTACCTCCCCGTACTTCTCTTCGTCGGACAGGGCTCCCCAGGCTTCTCTGGCTAGTCGGTTGAGTTCTTCCTGAGCAGCACGGGCATCCCGCCTGGCCTTTACCTCTGCCTTGAGGCTTGCGAACGTCTGGCCCATATCGGTGTAGCCAGCGCTCTTTGCCTTGCTCAGATCGGTCAGACCTTCAAGGTACTCGACACAACGTTGGCGTTCCTGTCGCTGCGCTGCCGCCTTGTTGGCAGTGAACATCTCAATGATGGAGAGGAAGGACATCTCCAGTGTTGATTCCTTGAAACCGTTGGAGGCCAGTCCAGCAGGAGCAGTCTTTGGATGCAGCGTCAGATACTCAACGCACCTGTCCCTCTCAGCCTGCACCACAGCCCTCTCGGCTTCGGCTATGACGCTCTGTGCAGCCCACTTAGCCTGCTTGCGTCTGAAGGCAGCAGAGGGCTTGGTGAGTAGTGCTACGTTGCCGTGAAGTTCCCAGGTTCCGTCTTTGTCTTTACGTTCCATTATGCTCCCTTGAGGGATAGGCCGAGAATGGTAAAACGGGTAACAGCGCCCATATTCTCTGCACTGGCTGAAATGATAAGACTGCTTATCTCATCTTCCTTGTTCCGCCACGTCGCTTCGTCGTGTCGAGTAGTCGTGTCGTTATCATTGGCACCTCCAGTATTGGTATCTGCTTCGATGCCTATAACGCGTTTATCCTGCCCCTTGCGGTTGGAGATTGTGGCGAAACCCGAATTGATACGGATGCTACCATTTTGGTCACCAAAGGAAGCCAGACGTATTTCGGTCTGAGCGTTGATGGTACTGGAGGTAGCACTAATACCCTGATTACTCCAGTCGTAATGGGCTCCCGTGTCGCCATTCATCTGAAGGTCAAGACGTTGAACGCTATTGCTATCCCCCGTCACGTTGCTCCAAAGCAACAGCAATTCCTCATAACCGGCCAAACCGGCAAAGATTTCACTCGCACTGGTGCCTGCAAGTACTTTGTCATGGAGCAGTTGGACTATGTCTGGTGTGCCGGGGTGTGGGGCACCTGAGAGACTGAGGCCACGGAGGATGAGGCGAGAGCCAGCCGTGATATTTCCAGCAGCGAAGGCTACAACCAGCGAGGTGATTGGATTAGAGGTGTCTCGATCCTTAGCCGCTGTATGAGCACCTAGCGTCTCATCAGCAGCCCCTTCAGCCGAGTTGTCAAAGTAGGTCTCTCTCCCAATAAAGACCTTCTCTTGCCCCGCTCTGTTCGTGATGAAGGTCCAGCCGCTGGTGACCTGAATGACTCCGTCAGCATCTCCCCCGTTACCAATGACAAGGAAGTTGCCAGCGTTGTTGGTACTTGTAGCAGCGTTGTAGAGTTGGCGTGACCAGTCGTAACCACCATTACCAGACACTGCTGTGAGTTGGAGGTTGCGGAGGTCATTGTCGGAGCAGCCTACATTCTGATGCTCCAGCCACAGATAGTCAGCCCCGTTAGGGACCGCTAGGGTCACCGAACCAACAGCACCACCAAGCACACCTGAGTCAGCAAGCACAGGGAGAAGCGCAGGAATAATGGCCATGCTAATCCCCCTCAATCTGCGCCCTGAGAAGCGCGTTGTCTGCTTCCAGTTGCGTGACTCGTTTCTCCAATTCACCCAGTCTTGATTTGAGAACCATATCCGGCAAGTGGTCTTTGACCTGCGGCAACAGTTCCAGATTCTCGATTCGGTTGTCGTGCTTGACCCCGTTGATGTGGTGGACAACTTCCCATGACTCTAGACATCGACCTAGATAGGCCGCCATGACAAGCCTATGCTCTCGGACATAGTTGGTACGCTTCCTACGCATGGCAGCGTATGGGCTATTGTCCGTGACGTAAAGGAACTTATATCCACTCGACCATGTGACCCCACCGCGCCAGAATGTCGCCTTGTCACCTTTCCCGTTTGCTCCTTGAGCGAACCAACAGGCTTGGCATAGATTGGTCACACGGGTATCATATTTGTATATCCGCCGCGTCTCCAAACAGTTGGGGCATTCGACTTCGCGCTGATAGGCTCTGGTGTCCTCTTTCTTTGTCTTCATGTTATGAGCCCTTCGGCGTGCGGACACCGAATAGGTAGACTTTGCCGCCGCCTATGATACTTCCCGCCGCTGGAGTGATTGTATAGCTGGCTATCTCGGCATCAGCAGTCTGGTCTTTGGCCTCAATGTGGAAGCCCTCAACGTCTTGGATATTAGTCTGTCCCTGATTCGACTGAACTTCCTCGCCATTGAAGACCTTTTCCTGAGCAAGGTTGTTGGTGATTCTGAGGAACCCGCTGGATTTGATACCCTCACCGGGGGTGTCGCCTGCAATCCCCATCAGGATGAAATTCTGCCCATTCAGACTGTTGCTGATCGTTCCCTCGGCTTGACGAGAATAGTCATATTCGCCTGCCCCACCAGCGGCCACAAGCTGTAGGTTCTGGGCAGCGGCGTTGTTTATCATCAGGTCTTGCCACTTGAGGAAATGAATGGCGTAGCCATCATCGGGAACCTTGACCGTGATGGAAGCCTGAGCGCCTGTGCCTTCCCAGCTATTCGCTGAGTCTATGGTGCCATTGTTACCACCAGAACCGTAGTCCAGTGCTACAACACCCGTTCCCTCATTCAGAGGATAGTATTCCGTCGCATCAACAGGGACTATGCCATTCAGTAGGTCGGCTTCTTCTGCTCCTGAGAGGTCGTCTGTGCCTATGGCAAAGTCACGGATTTCTCCAACCAGTCCAACAACAGCCCCATCAGTTAAGTTTCCTATTATTAAATCAGCTATAATAGATAAAGCCGTAGTGTCAGCATTAGTAACCGGAGTAGCTCCATTCACTACCAATCTAGCACCGTTAGCGGCAGACACAGAACACAGAACATGGTTCCATTCGTCAGGTTGAAATGATGCTGCTACGCTTGCTATGAGGAACAAAGTGGCGGCACCCTCCCGATGGAAGAAAGTGACTGTGCCGTCAGCAGCAAGTTGGCATACAAATTGGTCGTCAAAGTCAACTTGTTTGCCAAATAGATATACAGCACTCCCCTGCGAAGAATCCCACAGAGAATCTAGTTTGAACCAAAGACTAAGCCACAATGTTCCAGCAGCGTCATGTAACGCTCCAAGGTTCACATTGGACGTAGCACTACCTGTAAAGTGCAGCGCAGTCGTCACCTCAAAGGAGTCAAGCAGGACGGGAGGGTGATTAACTACGGCGTTGCGCCTCGTGCGGAGAGCCGCAGATTTCTTGCTCATGCCGCGCTCCTACGTCTTCATCTCGGAGGTCATCGTAATGGTCAAGGCTTCTGCCACGGTGGTTGCCCCGTCCTGGCCCACGAGGATGCCGTAGACAGTGTAGTTCTCGTGATGGATGGGCAAACCCCCGGCAGTGCTGGTTGTGGCAATTGTCCAGGCGTCACCTGTCTGGATATATCTCATAGCATCAAATTGGATAGCTCCGAGGAAGAAGGTAGCATCGGCAGTGATCGGACTGGTGTTGGCCTTGTTGTCGTCTGTCTCGCTGGTAGGCTCCTGACCAAACAGATACAGCACGAACCGCTCAGTGATGGCGGCGTCGTGCATGATAGTAGCTACCGTGATGTCGCCATTGCCACCCAACTCAAAGTCCCAATCAGTGCCTGTGGTGGCGTTCTCCGAGTAGATGTCACCGGCTGCCTTTGTGTCGGCAATCATCGTCTTCTGTACTGCGATGGTGTTGGTGTAGGTATCACCGCTGGGTTTGAGGGGAATCTGCTGACCGTTGATATTGATTTCAGTCAGCCAAATATCCTCTTGGACACTAGCCCCGAGCCAGCCCACGTCAAACGTGATGCGGTAAATGTCCCAATCCTTGAACAGCGCATCCTCACGAAATTGCTTCCACGTGTAGTTGGTGCCAGCCGTCAGGCCGGAGCCGCTGATGTTCTCACCGTAGTAGAACAACTCCGTGACCGTCAGGTCGAGCGTTTCGACGTTGAACCCGGCATCCTTGGACACGAGCCCCATCAGTTGCGTAACCTCAGCACGCTTGCTGAAGTCTGTCGGGTCATGTATCCAGATGACCATATTGACACCACCGGACTCGGCGTTGGTCATCCAGTAAGTCCACATTGCCTTGGCAAGATGGTCTACCGGAAGTTCGTTGACGGGGATCACGACAGAGGCCCAGTCATCGTTGGTGTTGTCCGCGTACATCTTGACCGAGAACTGGGTCGAGCCCTTCTGGTATATCTGGCCTGGAGGATCCTTCATCCAGTTGGCCGTACCGTTCCGGGCCGAGTAGAGGAGGGGCTCACCGAATGGCTCGGTGGAATATCCCCACCTGTTCTTGACTTCTGTTGCCATGTTACCTCCCTAGACTACCCATCACTGTCCGGTCTGCACTTTTAAGTGAAGGAGGTAGTATTCAGTTATTTCTTTTTCTTCTTTGTTGCTTTGGCCAGAATATCTCGAATGTCCAGCAAGACCTCAAGTTGAAGCTGCCGTTTATCCTCGCCACTAGCCAGGATTTCCTTGCGTGTTCTCACTGTAGCCCCGCTGCCGCAAACCCCTCTGCTCGGGGTGTCCAGTGTTTATTGGGCAGTTGCTTGGAATTGAGTGTACCCAAAGCCATCTCGTTACCAGTCTGCTTCATTACGAAACTGGAGCGGGACATCTTACGATCCATGACTCTGCCACACCCGCACATCTGCGGTTGGTCAAATTGGGAGATGGGGAGGATTTTACTCTCCCCATTCCCACACCTGCATTGATACTCGTATAGGGGCACAACTATCCTCTCAATTAGGAGTCAGTATTGCTGATGTCAGGGATATTGAAGACGGTGCCACTGGCGTTTTCTATACAGTTGGTCAGGTGTCTGGTGTAGTTGTTGGAAATCTTGAACCCGGAACTATTGATGGAACTGCCTGCCTGACCGTTTCCGTAGCAGTCGATGTACATAGGCTG
>SDBU01006503.1_pt1 | contig 13718 bp, 9 predicted proteins | sample 2277071 | NCBI WGS metagenome assembly SDBU01 (sample SAMN10397929, study PRJNA504765) | marine sediment metagenome | isolation source: marine sediment core GS08_GC12, 126 cmbsf | place: Arctic Ocean: Gakkel Ridge, Loki's castle | collected 2008
TAATCCACGCGGCAGGGGCGCCCGTGGAGTGTTCCAACAACTGCACATGAAGGGAATAAATCATGCAAAGAACTACGACTGGCTCCCGAGGAGGACGCCCAATGATTATGTCAACCCGAGGCGTAGTCTCTTCGGGACATTATCTAGCTACAGGAGTTGGCATTGACATCCTGCGCCGCGGCGGCAACGCTATGGATGCAGCGGCAGCCACGGGATTTGCTCTAACGGTGTTGAAGCCCCATCAGAACGGGATCGCCGGCGAGGTGCCCATGCTGGTCTACTCGCAGTCTGAACGGAGGACAGTGGCAATTAGCGGTCACGGCACTGCTCCCCATGAGGCAACTCTGGAAAGATTTCATGACTACGGCTTGAAGGTGATTCCGGGTGATGGCTTCCTGCCTGCAATTGTTCCTTCAGCGGTGGCAAGCTGGATACTCTTACTTGAGCGGTATGGGAGACTAAGATTGGCAGAGACGCTTGGTCCAGCGATTGAGCTCGCCCGGCAAGGCTTCCCTGTGTATGATGCGTTGCACGCTGCCATTGCTAACCAAGCTGATAAGTTTCGCAGCGAATGGCCTACTTCTGCTGAAGTTTTCTTGTCCGATGGGAAAGCACCAGGCGTGGGCACGGTATGGAAGAACCCATACTGGGCGGCCACTATGGAGCGCCTGCTCCAGGCAGAAAGGCGATTCCGTAATAGGAAGGATGGCCTACGCGCTGCGCTCAACGAGTTCTACCAGGGAGAGATAGCTGAGATAATGGTGGAGTTCGCCAGAGGAAACGCTGTCCGCGATGCTTCCGGGGATGCGCACACAGGCCTGCTTGCCGTGGAGGATTTTGAGCGCTTCGAAGCCCGGGTGGAGGACCCGGTCAACACGACATACCGTAGCCTTACTGTGCACAAGTGCAGCAGTTGGACGCAGGGGCCGGTTCTGCTGCAGGTGCTGAATCTGCTTGAGAACGCTGACCTGGCTTCGATGGGGCATAACTCCGCAGACTACATTCACACGGTCACCGAGTGCATGAAGCTCGCCTATGCTGACCGTGAGTTTTACTATGGTGACCCCCTGTTCGTGGAGGTGCCCTTGAATCAACTGCTTTCAAAAGAGTATGCCAGGGAACGATACGAGCTTGTGGATTCCAACAGAGCGTCACTCGAACTTCGTCCCGGCGGGTTGCCTCCGGCGAGAGCTGAAAGCATCCTCGACGTTGACTCAGGTTCTTCGAAATCGGGGCCAACGAGGAGCGATACCACCAAGTTGGAAGTCGTGGACAAAGCTGGGAATATGGTTTCCGCAATGCCTAGCGGTGGCTGGCTGATGTCCTCGCCTGCAGTTCCGGGTCTGGGATTCCCATTGGGGACGCGTGGGCAGATGTTCTCGCTAGAGCCAGGACATCCCAATGCGCTCCAGCCAGGTAAGCGTCCCAGAACCACTCTCACGCCGACACTGGCAAGCAAAGAGGGCAGACCGCTGATGGTCTTCGGGAGCCCTGGAGGAGACTGTCAGGACCAATGGGGGTTGCAGTTTCTTTTGAATGTGGTGGACTTTGACATGTCTTTGCAGGAGGCCGTGGAGGCACCCACGTTCTGGACCAGACATTTCCCCAGTTCCTTCTATCCACGGACAGCAGAACCTGGGTCACTCTACGTAGAGGGCCGCGTGCCAAGAGAAGTACTGCACGAACTGTCTGAACTTGGTCATGTTGTGAGTGTGCAAGGCGATTGGTCAGGAGGCAACACGCTGGCCGCTGGTATTAATCCAGAAACGGGTGTGCGGTGTGCGGCTGCATCACCCCGGTTGCAGCCCGCATATGCGCTAGGATGGTAACAGAGGCCGTCAGACACGGTCAGGTAAAGACCTCAACCACTTGTGGCCAAGGAGCGAATCAGGGCAAGGTCGAGTTCGCCCTTCTGGCCCCACCCGCGTTTGCCGCAAGCTATCCTGGAATGGAACTACCGGTGCGGTCAGTAGTTGACCTAGTGCCCTGTGACATTTGATTTTGATGTTTCCAGATACCTAGCTCCATGAGCGGGGAGAAAGGGACCCGAGTGCCGCTTTACCTGCCAAGGCGACCAGAAGCGACCTCACGCGCCTCTATCAACAGGTTCAATTGTCATGGTGCACTAGGGTCTTGGGCCCAGGAGTCTCAATATCTGGAGACAGGAGCGTGATATACGCAGAGTCTTTGCAACTGAGTAGGAAGGACAAGACGTACAGAACAGTCGGTAGCCCCATGAGTGCGAATAGACAGACAAGCTTTCTTGTCTTGCCATGCGTGCCAGATGACCGGTCCTGTTCTTCCTTGTCGTCAGACCTTGTCCTGGTGCTCATTTTTTTGCTTTCCTTCTTTTCAAACCGAATTTCTTCATCAAATCTTTGCACATATTTTCAGGAATCGTCTCCGTATGACGAACAGGAGCTCCCTGACAAGACTCAAGCCCCTTCTTCCAGGGCCAGCCAGAAAACAAGGGACAGATACCATTCTATTGCTCCTTTCGCGGCCTGCCGTGAGGCAAGGGGTTGGAATTAGGGAGACATAATATCTATTTCCCTGCCTACTTTTCTCAAGAATGTGGGGGACCTCCCCTCACTACTCGCGCAATCCTTGCTACGTCCACAGCCTAGCTTTGCTACCGGCGAAATTCAAGAACTAAGCTATGGTGTCACGCGAATTGAAGGGAGGCAGTTACAGCCTATTTTTCTGCCCAATGTGTCCAGAAAGGTCCGAGGACTTACAGTTACAGGAATTTGAGGAACTTGCATCTCGGGTGCGCACAATATAGAATAAAGTTGAAGGCCGTGGGTTTCCTTGAAAAGCCGTAATGTCCACGCAGACTCATAGTCTCGTACTGGGAGGTGTCAATTCGCATGAAGGTCCTGACAAGATATTTCCTGATGGTAGGAGCGATGGCTCTTATTTCACTCGCGGGCAGTTTCGCCTCTGCCCAATCTCCTGCTGAAACCGTGTACGAACGTGTAACGCTGGTGGGCACTGCCGTCTCCGGATACCAGGACGGCCCGGGGGCGGAGGCGATGCTCTTCTCGGGCATCTGCGATGCTGACAATGCAGACAATGTCTATTGGATGGAGCGCGCGGGCTACGCGGTCCTGCGCAAATACGACCCCAAGACAAAGCGGGTTCATACCGTAGGCGGTTCGTCTTGGGGCTACCTCGACGGCCCGCTCGAAGTGGCCCGCTTTACCAGTGCCAACTACATGGCGTGCGACTTTGTGCGGGTATCGCTCAATGGTCGTTGGCTCTACGTAGCAGACCCCGGGAACGGGGGCATATTGAGGCTGGTTGACCTCCATGAGAAGATGGTTTCCACCATCGACCCTGAGAAGGTTAAGGGTGTAACCGCCTTCGATGTGGATAGCAAAGGCACCTGCTACGCCACCTCCTCCAGTACGGTCTGGAAGATCACACCGGATGGCAAGGTGGAGAAGCTGAATGTCGAGGGCCGCGGGCGAGGCGGCACCAGCACAAAGGCCAACGATGTCTCCCTTGACGAGAAGAACGAGGTGCTCTATGCAATGGTGCGTGAGGGGCCGCACCGCTTTTGGTGCTGGGACCTAAAGACAGGTAAGCACAAGGTGCTCTTCAATCCCGGCCCGGGCGAGTGGCATAGGGCGCCGCTGCGCGCGCTTTCGGAAACCGGTCCCGCGGAAGGCACCTCCGTCAGGTGTCCCTATGGCGTCTCCATCAAGCCGGGCGAAGAGGGCAAGACCTTCTACTGGGGCGGAGGCGATGATACGACCTTCTATCGTTTTGACCTGGTGCGCAGGTGGAGCGATGCCATGAAACCCATAGGCGATGACAGGTTTATCTTCGGTGAATCCAAGCGCATGAACAAGCCTGCGGTTTGCACCTGGGCCCGGGCTCCCCAATGGGATGAGAGAGGCAACGCCTACACGTTCTGGAGTATCTGGCCGAAGGTCATCGTGTTTCGGCCAGTAGGAGAGGAGGCCCGCCCATGAAATACCTTGCTGCCTGTGCACTAACGTTCTTGCTCTTCATCTCAACGACCCAGGGCAGCGAGCCCGCGCTCAGCCCGGAAATGCTTCTGCCCTCAAACAACCGACATGCGCACCGCCCAGCCGCGGCATTCGGAGAGGGGCAATACCTGGTCGCCTGGCAGGCCTCGCGCAATGAATCGGCTGACATTCTGGCGGTTCGTCTGGATAGCTCTGGTCGGTTGCTGGACAAGCGTCCAATTATGATATCGGACGCCAGGGATTGTCAGGAAGCAGTGGAGCTTGCTTTCGGTAAAGGCGTCTTCCTTGCTGTCTGGGCTGACCTTCGCAACGAACGGGACTACGACGTGTTGGCGGCGCGCATCACGCCTGAAGGTGAGGTGCTGGAGCCTCAAGGAATCCTGGTCTCGGGCGGTGCGCATAACCAGTGCCGACCTGCCGTAACATTTGATGGCAATAACTTCTTTGTGACCTGGCAGGACTTCCGTAAGGGAGCGGATGTCGCTGGTGGCGCACTTTACCGCGGCGGGCGAACGTACGAGATCTATGGTGCCCGGCTGACGCGAGAAGGCAAGGTACTCGATCCCCAAGGCCTCCCTATTCTCACCGGCGCTACCTACCTGAACCCCGCACTGGCAACAGGGCCAGGGGGGAATATCTTGTTGGCATGTGAGGCTCTCAGGGAAAAGAGTGCAGCGGTCATGATAAACAACGGTCACGTGCAGGGTGAGCAGCAGCGGCTCCGCACAGACAGGCATGGGGTGCTCAATCCCACGGTGGCTTCCAGCGGGCGAGGGTATCTTGTTGCCTGGCATACTAACAAACCTGTGGGCCGGGGACGTGGCTTTTTCGGTCAAGCTGCCGCCGTTTTCGATGGGGCAGGAATACGAGTTAAGGTTCTGGAGTCGATTGACGGAAGCGGCCCGAGAACACTTCTTTGCAACCCTGATGCCACCTGGGATGGTAACGCCTATGTGCTTGCCTTCCAGCGCCGTGAGTGGGATGAACGTCGGCCCTGGGAGGCGCTCTGGATTAGCCGTATCAGCAGCGCGGGAGAGCTACTGGCAGGTAAGATTCCCTTGGCGGGTACGCAGGCCAGCCCGGCGCGGATGGCAGCGGTTGCCTCCGACGGCAGGGGGACGACGCTCGTTGCCTACGAGCGGCATCCGAAGACCGCCGAGGAATACATCCAGGTTGGCATACGTCTGCTCAAAGCGAATTAGCACATGCAGGGGCTGAGCCAGATATTGAAAGTCCTGGCAATCTTCACCTGCTTATCGACGCTCTTGGGTTTCTTGAGTTGCGCTGTTTCACCATTTGTCGTCCCGCCAGAGACGGCCCCCGTCGAATGCCTCTACGTAACTGAAGGTAGTGGCTGGGCGGATGTGGTTTCACAGCTTTCGGCAATCGAGCGGAACCAAATCGTCCGTGTGCCTGCTTTCGACCACGCGGCTATGTCCCATGACACCATCATGTCTTCGTGGACACGAGACGAATGGGTTTTCGGCTGGATTGGTGCACGTCCCACCGTGCTTCACATGCCTGGCGACCGGGGCCTGGAGGAATGGGGCAGACAGCATTTCAAGAGGCAAGGGTGGTACTACCTTGACCTCGAATTACCAGGCCGCACGAAGAAAGAGCGCTATCGACGGTTTGACGACGGTGGCAACCTGGTCGTCTCACCGCCCTTGACCGGCTATCCTTTCGGGCGCCTTATTGTCGGCCAAGGAATGCATCCTACTATGAAGAAATTCTTAAGGGACCAGCGCGTGCAGGTCAGTACCAAGGGTCGGCTCATAGAGGTAGATACCTCCTGGCTGCGCGTCGGTCATGTCGATGAGCTGGTCGCCTTCGTTCCATCCCGGTCGGATAAGGGATTCAAGTTGGTCCTGCCTGATCCTCAAGCAGGGATGGAGCTGCTGCGGTCCATCCCGGCTGACAGGGCACTTTTCCATGGGGAAGACAGCTCTGAAGTGGCAGGGCAAGTGAGCGCAGCCGGCCCTCGCTTCCTGGAGGATTATACGCGCCACTTCTCCAGCCGTACCTGGCAGGTAGTCCGTATCTGGGCCGGCAAAGGCAAGGGCCAAGTCGCTACTATAAGGAAAGTGCAGGAACACCGCCTCGTGGTCGACCGGGTATGGGATTTACGCGACCCCACGGATGGCGGATCTGCGACTGCCGGACTCAGACAAGCAATGCGAGGACGCTGTGATGTCATGCCCGTCTGGTTCGAAGTGCCTGACACGAGCAGCCGATACCTGGCCGTGGAAGCGAGCCAGATGTGGGTGGATGAGGCAGGCGAGGCGTTTTCTGCTCTGCTTGCCGTCGGTGAGCTTGTCAGAGATACACTGCTAACTACATCTGCGCGCGCCTGTGACAAACGCCTCTTCGGCAAGAAAGGCGTGTGGGAGACCATCTCCCACGCTGTGGGGAGCCTTTCTGAGGAGGACTTGGTGAGATTGCCAGTAGTGTTCTCCACCAATCCTGAAGGGCGGGATGCCTTCACCTTGCTCCCGAATCCGGTTAACCTGGTCAATATCGACGAAGCCGTTATCATGCTGCGTCCCTTCGGGCCCAGGGGTGGTGACGGTGACGACACTGACTTGTTCGCTCATGCCGTTAACAGACAGCTCACACAAGCAGGCCTGCGGGTGCACTTCCTCGACGGCTGGAATGCGCTTCACCGCCACGGTGGCGGCGCGCGGTGTGGCATCAACGTTTGGCGGAACCTCCAAGATACCATGGTGAATGTAAACAATCACCGCGAAGGCAGTGCAACCAGCGGCATCAAGAGCTCTTTGAACGTGCTTGCGGAGAATTGCGAGGTGCGTGACTTTGTCCGCATCCCCCATGAAGAGGCGGAGTGCCGCCGCGTGCTTCAGGACTATCAAAGGTTCGTCATCAAACGTGACCGGCGCATTTGGGAGCTAATCCAGGACCGCACCGCTGATGAGGAAATGCATGCAGGAGAAGATTCATGAAGCGACCACGCCTCTTCTTCTCCGGTAATTCTGGGGTCAGAAAACATGCGCACAACCCCAAGAATTCACTGCCGTAAGCTTAGTTCGTCACTGTCTTCCGCAACCAATGGCGCCGTGGCATATCCCATCTGATTTGGGCCACCTCAGCTCTTGTCAGGATATGGGCTTGCCCTGGTCAAAGAAGACCGGGTTGGTCCAGGCAGCATGGCGATGGTCGATGTAGCACTCGCCGCGCACGTAGCCGGTGAAATCTTGGGGCAGCTGCCATTGTGCTTCAGTGACTGTCTTGCCGGACTCGGCCCATACGGCGCTGCCTTGGGAGGCGGTTGCCACAAAGTTGATTGTCCTGACGGGTTCTGTCTTTAGTCCAAGCACTCCATCCTGAAAACTGAACTTCTCGATAACGGGTCCCGAGCTCGCATAGAAATGACCGGCTGTGAGCGCCTCCATGATTGCTGGGGCGCTCAACTCCCCTGCCTTGAGCATGATCCAGCCCCCCAGCACATCCAGGTCTTCGCGGTGGCAATCATCAACAGCTATGCCCGAGAGAGGAAATCCGCGGGTGAGCAGACTATCCCAGTGCACCGCTGAGAGTGCCCGTCCGATGCGCGCGGTGGTGGTATTGTAAACTTCCAGTCCTGCCGCCGTGGGTGCGACCATGAGAAGCTCATCCAGCTCATGGCCACACCAATACGGATGTCCTATGAAGAAAAGAATCCTCCTGCGAGACATCTCATCCAGTGCCACCTTGAGAGAGCGCGTGGCAAGCTCCACAGGAAAGTCCCCAGATACCCGAGGCAGCAGAAGATGATAATCTGCACCTGTTCCGGGAATCGGCGGATGAAGCTCAACGCCACTGAGGACGACAAAGGAGGAATCCTCACGCTCGAGCTCTGGCGAGAGCCTGGTGTGGTCAGTGATAGCGATGAAGTCATATCGCAGCTCAGCATACTGCTCAATCCGTGCTTCGGGTTCCATCCTTCCGTCGGAGCGCGTGGTGTGCGAGTGCAGGTTGCCCTTGTACCACTTGCCCTCAACCTGGAATGCATGCAGCCCGTTGAGCATGGCGGGTTACCTCCTTCTATCGACGTTTCCAAGCCAAGAGAAACAGTGTCCACACACCAGAAGGTCCATCCTTTCAGCCCTGCCGTAGTCTGAACTTCCACTAGCAGCGCGAAGAGCAATGGTACCTGCCAAGGTCATGGTAGGCATCGAAGAGCGCCAGGACGTTCTCGATAGAGGTGTCGGCCTGGAGGTTATGTGCGGTGCAGAAGATGAACCCGCCTGCGGGTCCCAGAGCTTCGAATCTCTGTCTCACCTCCTCCCGCACGTCTTCAGGCGTACCGAAGGGCAGCGTCTTCTGAATTGAAATTGACCCGTGGAAGGTAAGCCGGTCACCAAAAAGTTTCTTGAGCTCCTGGCTATCCATCCCTTGAGCCTCGGGCTGGATGGGGTTCAGTATATCCAATTCACACTCAATCATGTCTGGGATGATGGGCTTGACCGCCCCGCATGTGTGATGTGCCACCTTGCAGCCGGATTTGTGTCCCAATTTGATGAAACGCTTGAACCCGGGCTGCAGGAACTCCCGCCACATACCGGGCTTCATAAAGAGTCCGCTCTGGGTCCCGAAGTCATCGCCTGTCATGAAGATGTCAATGCGCCTGTCCGCTGCCTGCAATGTTCTTCGCGCATATTCGAGGTAAAAGTCGGCAACGCGTGTAAAGATGTATTGCGCAATTTCAGGAGCCAACAGAATGTCGAGGAAAATCCGGTCTGCACCGCGAAGATACATAGCGGGCTTCAACTGCGCACAGCGGTTCAGACGGTCACCCATAAAGACGACCACTTTGCCGTTGCGCCCGGCTTCTTCGACCTGCTCCCGCACACACTCGTAATCGAACTGGTCTGGACAGGGCCACTTGGGGTAGTCCTCCACCGCCTTCAGCGTCTTTGCATCCGCCAGCGGGAATCTGGTGACCTCCTGATAGGAGCCGACAGCTCCGCCTTTACCCACTTCGACGCGAACTCTAGGCACACCCCAGTGGTCCTCGACGCTGCCATCGGCGTGCACCTCAGGTTCAGGGCCGATATACTTCGGGCCGGGAATATAGCGGAAGTCCACGTGGAAATGCTGGAGCAGCTCCTCTTCGTTATGGAAGCCGAAGTATGTGAGGAGTTTGTTTGTTACCTCCCCTGTGGCCCAGTAGTCGATAGGCGCCCTGTCCGGCTCGCGGTGAGAAAGCGCAAGCTCAACTCGTTCTTTCGAGTCCATCGTTCCAACCGAGCTCAGTGAAAAGCGTTCCAACCTGGCAAGTATTGCTCCCTCATCTGAGTCTAACGTTCAAACGCGCGCAGTTCAATAGAGACGATGCCCGCGCTGCTGCCCAACCACCTGCGCTTCCATCACATAATCATTAGGTGTGACGGGGCAGCAAGGGGTACCTGCGGACGAACTCACGAATGGCAATAGCACAATGGAGCTTCCCGGAAGCGCTATCCGGCGTTTGCTACCTGTTTCTGAGTGCCTGCTCCACATTCGCGGCGGCATTGAACAGGTTGACCGAGCGTTCTTGCCAACCCTCCCCAAGGTACGAGAGCCTGGGGGAAATGGAGAGTGAACCCGGGTTCTCGGCGCGGAGCAGGCGAGTCCGGCTATCGAGCACCTCCTGGCACCGGGCTGCCAACACCTTACCCAACTTTGCCTGCAACGACTCATCAAGCAGGGCCTTTTCGATAAAGATGCGCGCTTCACTTTCTTGCAAACCCTCACGCACCATCTCCAGCCTGATGGTCGAAATGGGCCCATGCTCGCCAGGGGACAGGAAAGCCGCCGTTGAGTTGCCTAAGCTTAGTTGGTGCCAATTGCATATCGGATATCGGCTGTACAAGTAAACCATCCGGTTATGGGTGCCGGGAACCACGGGCCAGAAGTCTGCGCCGGTGCGTCCGAAACCGCGCAGGTTCGCCAGCAGCATTGACTCAGCCATGGCGCGATGCATGCCCAATGTCTCCTGGGCGCGCAGAGCTCCAGGACCAGAGCCATAACGCGGAAAAGCGGTCACCAGCCTCTGCCGGTTCCAGCCGTAGTTCCGCTTGATTGCGGGGTCGGGCGCGAACCCCGTGCCCCATACATGGGCCAGGTAGCCCACGGGTACACCGTGAAGCTCCCGAGGCGCGCCGTGGGCGTGTACCACCCAAGAAGTCCCTGGTGCCACTTGTTTGAAGAAGTCCACGGCAGTTGCATTAGGTTTGCCGTCACCCGCTAAGCCAATCATCATGCTATCCGCTACACCGCGGGCTGCAAGCAACTGTCGGATTTCCTGATAGACCGGCCTCCACTGCTCAACGCTTTCGGGCGTACCGTAACGGGCGAGCTCCACTTCACTCAGCTCACCGGTTGAGGCATCCAGAAAGGTTACCGGCACGCCATGGCCCTTCCAGAGCTTGTCACTGTACCATCCCCCCTCGCAGTAAAGGTCCCAGGCATAAAGGCAGATGATCTCGGGTTTGCCGATGCGCATGATGGCAGTGTCCAGGTATCGTTCCATCACTCCGTAATCGCGCTTGTAGGTTCCGTCTGGATTCTTGACCCAGCGCACCATGGACTGGTCGTTGCCCAGGTGCGTCCTGCTGAGCAGCGGAACATAAACTGTGCTCGGCCCCAGCGAGCTGATGAGTCGGAAGGAACGCGCGATGAGGTCGAAGTGCTCATCCGACCAGAGAGGTACGTTGTAACAGAGAGCCAGAGACTCAGGCGACTGCATGATGCCCACGTGGGTCTTGAAATCCTGCGGAGAGGGTACTTTCCAGCCATGTACGGCCAAATGCACGGGCACCTGGACGACCTCGGCATCAGGGATGTTGAGCGACAGCGTGCCCTCGTAATCACCGGGGGAGGCATCAGTCGGCACCTTGACGGTAAGCACGACAGGCTGCAGGGCGCCGTGCCGCAGCGCCCCTTTAAAATCGGACGAAGTCTGCTTCTCGAAGACGGGAACCTCCGACGGCGGCTGCTCGGCCAAGGCATCGAATCTGCGCACATCCCTGACGCCTGGATAGCGCTCGTTGTGAGCCAGCTCAGCCCCACCTCGAAGCAAGTATCGCAACTGTATGGCCGATGAGAGAATCACACTCTTTCCATCAACTGACTTCAGGTCGCTCACCTCAGCCAAAAGCCCCTTGATGGGCTGATCCGCACTGACGACCACGTGCCCGCTGAAGGCACCGTTCAACGTGCCTACCAACTTCACAGGCGCCAGTGGCTCGTTGGCGTCACCGTAATCCGCGTCAAAGATGCCGACGGCAGGGTTCGCGTTCCACACTTGCATACCTTCAGGACGAGCGATGTTGGGCTTGATGGCGCCGCTGCCCGTCAGCTCCATAGCCAGCACACCAAGAGGAATCCACTCTGCCAGGAGCATCGGGTTTCCGGACCTGTCTTGCCCCAGCGCCATCTCGTCGTAGGGTGACCGGTGCACTTCGATAGCCAGTACGTTGACGCCCTTCACCAACAAGGAGCCGGGCAGCACCAGCGCGGACAGTTTGCGGGACCGCTGTGTCATTCGCTCCAGGACGTCGGGGTCCTTGCGGTTGCGTCTGGTGATGAGGACACCCTCGGTGGTGACAAAAACAGCACGGGGATATGCTTCAGCGGGCGTGAGGACGTCAATATCACCGGCGGGCACGTGTCGGCGGGCGACTTCTTTCCCATTCAGATAGATGACGACACCTCCACGATACACAAGGGACAGTGCCAGGCTGCTAGGCTGTGATGGATTGGTCACATTGAACTTGCCTCTCAGGCATATCGAGGCCAGGTAGGGGGTGGTGTTCTCTTCGGTTTGTCGTCCGGCCGGCTGCGTGCTGAAAAAAGGACCGCGAGTGCGTCCCCAAGCATGGTCGTCGTAGTTGGGCTGCATCCAGTCGTGGGGCGGCAGCGGGGTATCGATTTTCATGCCCACTGGTTGCAGACCCTGTTCCGTCTTGATTAGAGGCGCACACCAGGTAAAATGGCAGCGCCAGTAGCTCTGGGTATCCAGTATCACCTTATTGCCTGCGCGGGAATCCTCACCACCTGTCACAGTCACGCAAATTACAAACCCTATCACTACTGCCAAGATTAGCTGTTTCATGCTTGTGCTTCCGTGCTCGGGGCTCGTGAGGTTATGACAATTTGCCGTGGTGCGCTTAAATCGTCTTCGTCATTTAGCCACTACCGCGCTTTTCGCCAAGTGACGCGCGCCAAGAAATACAGTGTAACACGTTCCTTCTTGCTCTTGCAAGCCTCCACTTCGACGGAAAGAGACAGCCCGGGTTTGAAATGCACGTGTCTGCCTGATGACGGCGCCCTCTCCGACAGTCGTCCGAGCTGGGAGCACTGACTCGGGTAGGTGCGCTGTCTCCTCAACCTCGTAGCTCAGCGCTGCGCGCAGGGTGCGGCGGTTGCCTGTGTCAACGGCGTAGAGCGCTTCGTCACTCAGGGCTACCGTGTACGTCTTCAAACAAATGAGACAGTTCAGGTGGCTTAGAAGTAGACTCCCGCTCACGGTCCAAGCCCACACTTAGCGTATCTCCATCTTCCTCGGCCGTCAAGGTGGTTTTCCTCTTTTTCCACGCTTCATATCTAGCCCTTCGCTCCTGTTTGGTCCGCTCTTTGATCACCTCCCGGCGCCTCAGCAACGCTTCGGCTCTTCCAAAGTACATATCTGCTGGTGTCACATTCCCCAAAGCCTCGTGATACTGCTGGTAGTTGTAGAAGTGATAGAATCGGTCAATAGCTCGTGATAATTGCCAGGGATTATCGTAGACCTCGAGGTTCACCGTCCCATGCAGCCGCTCCAGCTTGCCCAGGCTTTAGGATGGTGACTGCGGGCAAAGATAGGCCGAAATAAGGCATGGGATGGCTTGTATCGAGGCTCACACGCACGCAGAAGGCAGTGAGTGGACTTGCCAGGGGCATAACCCCCAAGAATAGCTGTGGGGTTGCGCCTTCCTGACCGCTCTCGCAGACGTACGCGTTTTTCCACGAGTTAGGACCTCGCGGCGCACACGGGCAATGCCATGCTCCACACCTTCGACAACAACACAGAGAATCAATCGGCGGCTTCATCGCGTAATCGCCTTGCCAGCTCCTCGTAGTATGCTGCTTCCTCCTCTTCTCCATACGCCTTGAGCAGCTTTGCCGCTTTCGCAGCGTATTCCTTGACCCTCTCGAGCGACCCGGGGCGCTCACTCATTAGTGGAAGGTGAGTCCGAACGCCGTCCGGGTATGCCTGCACCAGCCAATACGTCTGCCCGACTTGCTCAAACAAGCGGATGGCCTCGTCAATCGATTGGCAAGCGCGAACCTGGAGAGCATGCTTCTCTGTTTCCTCTTGCTCCAGCTCCGCCTGCGCCGAATAGCAACCCGAGGCATTGTTGAGACTCACGGCCAGGTCAGCAGGCAGATTGAGGCGGCGGCGAATCTTGATGGCTTCCTCGACAGCTTTCACGGCCTGCTGCAGGAGCCTGTGGCGCTCCTCCACATCTTCGGCTGCCTGGGCGAGGTCCGAATAGCGGTTTGAGGCATTGTTGAGACTCGAAGCAAGATTGGCAGGCAGATTGAGGCGGCGGTAGAGCTCTCTGGCTTCCTCGACAGCTTTCACGGCCTGCTGCAGGAGCCTGTGGCGCTCCTCCACATCTTCGGCTGCCTGGGCGAGGTCCGAATAGCAGTTTGAGGCATTGTTGAGACTCGAAGCAAGATTGGCAGGCAGATTGA
>SDBU01006504.1_pt1 | contig 13718 bp, 11 predicted proteins | sample 2277071 | NCBI WGS metagenome assembly SDBU01 (sample SAMN10397929, study PRJNA504765) | marine sediment metagenome | isolation source: marine sediment core GS08_GC12, 126 cmbsf | place: Arctic Ocean: Gakkel Ridge, Loki's castle | collected 2008
CAGGGGCTCTAATCTACTTAGGCATTGCTAAGAAGATGGAGCCCGTTTTATTATTGCCTATCGGCTTTGGCATCTTCATGGTTAACCTGCCCTTTGCGGGCTTAATGATATATACCCCTGATGGTGTCCCGGCTGAGGCTGGTACCTTAAGTGAGCTGATAAAGTCGATTGCGGAAGGGAAGATAGGTTTACTTAATATACTTTATACCTACGGGATTGCCTCTCAGGTAATTCCTTTGCTTATCTTCCTCGGTGTGGGTGCCATGACTGATTTCAAGCCTACCATCGCTCGTCCTATATCCTTTCTCTTCGGGGCTACGGCGCAGTTGGGCGTTTTTGTGGTCTTCTTTATCGCTTATACCTCCGGGTTGTTCACGGTAAATGAGGCGGCTTCGGTCGGTATCATTGGTGGTTCTGATGGTCCGCCCACAGTTTACCTCACGGCGGCGCTGGCGCCTAAGCTACTGGGCACCATCACCCTGGTGGCCTACTCCTATATGGCCCTGGTACCTATTCTCCAACCCCCGGTAATAAAGCTACTCACTACCAGGAAAGAACGAGCGATATTCATGAAGCCTCAGTTGCGTCAGGTCTCTAATTTAGAGGTTATCCTTTTTCCCATGATGATATTTTTAGTTGCCGCCTTGCTTGTCCCCAAGTCAGTACCCCTTATTGGTATGTTTATGTTTGGTAACCTGCTCAGGGCTAGTGGGGTTACCGATAGGCTGGCGCAATCAGCCGGGGGCGTTTTCATTGATGTTCTCACCTTTCTTTTAGGCATAACGGTGGGGGCATTGATGCCGGCTGAGGTATTTCTGAGACCCCAGACCCTGGCCATCATTGGCTTGGCAGTAGTTGCCTTTACCTTCGGCACGGCCGGGGGTCTATGGGTAGCCCAGCTAGTTAACCTGTTCTTAAAGGAAAAGATAAATCCGATGATAGGCGCCGCCGGGGTATCAGCCATCCCTATGTCAGCCCGGGTGGTGCAGAGAATGGGGCAGGAAGCAAACCCGAGAAACTTTTTAATAATGCATGCGATGGGTCCCAACATGGCGGGGGCGGTTAGCACCTCGGTGGTGGCGGGAATATTTTTAGGTATGCTGCTGTAATCGGCACTGCTCCCGGAGTATTCCTGGGTGTGGGTGGGGGCTAGGTTAATTGCTTAGTCTGACCAAAGTCCTTCTTCTTTAACTTCAAATTTAACTTCAAACCGTGGTTGATTTGTCGGTAGAGAGCGAGTAAAGTTACCGTATGGGCAAATCAGATAAAGTCAGGGCTATCTTTATCTGTCAACAGTGTGGTAAGGAGAGCCTTAAGTGGCTGGGACGTTGCCCAAACTGCCAGGAGTGGAATAGCTTCGTGGAGACAACCGCCCCGGCGGCTGCCCCTTCCCGGCGTCTTGTCTTAGAGAATCCACCCCAGGAGCTATCTCAGGTGGTAACCGATGCCGCCGACCGCTTCCCACTCCCCCTGGCTGAGTTTAACCGGGTGTTAGGTGGAGGGTTGGTGGCTGGTTCTCTGGTGCTCGTTAGCGGTGAGCCTGGCATTGGTAAGTCAACCCTCTTGCTTCAAGCTTCAGCCTTGATAGCTCGTGATAAGGGCACGGTGGTTTACGTTGCCGGTGAGGAGACGCAGCATCAGGTTAAGCTCAGGGCTAAGCGTTTGGGGGTAAAGGGTGAGAATCTTTACCTTCTGGCTGAGACTGACCTGGAGATCATCCTGAACCAGATTGAGCAGTTATCACCCTGCCTGGTAGTTATTGATTCCATCCAGGCGGTTTACCTTCCGGAACTGGATACGACGCCGGGCAGCATAACCCAGGTGCGGGAGTGTACCTTGAGGCTTATGCAATGGGCGAAGCTCAGCTCGGTGCCTATTTTTATTGCCGGGCATGTAACTAAGGATGGTGCCATCGCTGGCCCCCGGGTTCTGGAGCATATTGTTGATGTGGTGCTCTACCTTGACGGTGAGCCCTTTAGCGCCTACCGGTTATTGCGTTGTGTGAAGAATCGCTTTGGCTCTACCAATGAAGTCGGTATCTTTGAGATGAAAGAGCAGGGGCTGGTGGAGGTGGATAATCCATCCCAGGCATTTCTGGAGCAGCGGAGTAGTGGGGCAGTAGGCTCAGCGGTAGTGCCTACCCTTGAAGGTACCCGACCCCTGCTGGTGGAGATTCAAGCCCTGACTAATCCCACCAGCTTTGGCTTGCCACGACGCACGGCCAATGGTGTTGACTTTGGTCGCTTGCTGCTGGTTGCGGCGGTGCTGAGCAGGCGAGTTGGCTTAAGGCTTGGTAATCAGGATATTATGGTCAATGTTACCGGTGGGCTCAGGATTGGGGAACCAGCGGCTGACCTGGGTATTGCTCTAGCTATTGTCTCCAGCTTCCGTGATGTGGGGGTTGCTCCTCAACTGGTGGCTGTGGGTGAGGTGGGGTTGAGTGGAGAACTGAGGGCGGTTGCTCAGCTAGACCGGCGGGTGGCTGAGGCAGCCCGGCTGGGCTTCAAGCGCTGTCTGGTGCCCGGTGTCAGTGCCCGGGTTAGCCCGATGCCTAAAGCTCTTGAGCTTGTCCCGGTCAGCACTTTGAGAGAAGCCATAAGGCACGGGCTGGTTATCAGCAAATCGAAGGTTAGCCGTAATGAGGTCTAAGAGGTATGGAGTCAAACCCATTCCTCTCTGGCTAGCCTCTCTAGACCAATTTTCTTTCCCGGAACTATCTCCGCGGTATCAATTGATGGTTTACAAAAATAGTCGGCAGTGGTAATCTTTGATAAATGGATAAAGCTAAAGGTAAGTCAAAGCGAACTTCAGACAAGAGCCGCCGTGTAGCCACCAGTGGTGATATTGAAGTCTCTACCTACCTGGAAATTGCCAAGGAGATAGGCGGGGAGCAGCCCACTTCGGCCGAGGCAGCGATACCGGCTGGTGAGCGTGAGGCGATTGTTGTCATTGACTTTGGCTCCCAGTATAGCATGCTTATCGCCCGGCGAATCCGTGAGTGCCAGGTATACTGCGAGTTGGTGTCGCCGGATACGTCCTGGGAAAAGATAGCCCCATTAAATCCCAGGGGGTTTATCCTCTCCGGCGGGCCGGCAAGTGTCTATGAAGTTGATGCCCTGCTGGCTCCAGCCTACATTTATGAAAGCCATTTACCGGTGTTGGGTATATGCTACGGTATGCAGGTTCTCACCAAGCAGTTAGGGGGAAGAGTCGCCCCGGGAGCAAAGCGGGAGTATGGGCACGCTGTCCTGTGCCTGAGCGATGTAGACTCGCCCTTGTTAGCTGGTTTACCCGTCTCTTCCCCGGTATGGATGAGCCACGCTGACCAGATTGAGGAGGTACCGCCTGGCTTTAAAGCTTTAGCCTATACTGAAAATTCACCGTTGGCGGTCATAGGTAACGGCGAGGGGATATTTGGACTCCAGTTTCACCCGGAGGTAGCCCATACCCCTGAGGGGAAGACAATCCTGAGGAATTTCGTCTACCGGGTGTGTGGCAGCACGGGAAACTGGACGATGGGCAACTTTGTAAATGAGAACGTGGCGGCAATTAAAGACCAGGTAGGCAAGGGTAAGGTCATCAATGCCCTCTCGGGAGGGGTTGATTCGGCGGTAGTTGCCACCCTTATCCACCGGGCTATCGGCAACCAGCTTACCTGCATCTTTGTTAACAACGGGCTGCTGCGTCGTGAGGAAGTAGAGCGGACCTTTAATGTCTTCCGACTTAACCTGGGCATGAATATTACCTATGCTGATGCCAGTGAGCGATTCCTTAACCGCTTGAGCGGGGTAACCGACCCCGAGACGAAGCGTAAGGTTATTGGTGAGGAATTTATCCGGGTATTTGAGGAGGAAGCCAACAAAATAGGCAAGGTTGATTTCCTGGCTCAGGGGACCCTTTATCCGGATGTTATTGAGAGTGCGTCTTCAGCCACCAGTGCCCCCGCCAAGATAAAGACTCACCACAATGTTGGCGGACTGCCAGCCAAGATGACACTCAACCTGCTTGAACCGCTGCGCTCTCTATTCAAGGATGAAGTGCGCCAGGTAGGACTGGCTCTAGGCCTGCCTGAAGAGATGGTGTGGCGCCAGCCCTTCCCCGGCCCAGGTTTAGCTATCCGTATTATTGGTGAGGTAACTAAGGAAAAGCTGGAGATATTGCGTGGCGCCGACTGGATTGTAATGAACGAGATTAAAAAGGCGAAGCTATACCGCCAACTATGGCAGAGCTTTGCGGTACTAACCGATGTCAAATCGGTGGGGGTAATGGGTGACTATCGAACCTATGGCTACCTGGTTGCCATCCGTGCCGTAACCAGTGAGGATGCCATGACGGCTGATTGGGCGCGCCTCCCTTATGACCTGCTGGCTCGGATTTCCAACCGCATCGTCAACGAAGTCCCCGGGGTAAACCGGGTGGTCTATGATATTACCTCCAAACCCCCCTCAACTATAGAGTGGGAGTAGAAAAGAAGTTAGCTTTGAATCGTTTTTGGTTAAATAGTGCGTAAAATGTTAAAAATAATTTGGGGAAACGAATCAAGGCTAATCAGGCGTGGGATTCGTTTTTATAGTTATGTCAACAAGAGAGTGGGAGTAAAGTGGTAAGAATCTATGAGTGGCGATAGGATGATGAAACCTGTAACTGAGTGGCAAGGACTCTACTCAACCTCCCAGGTCGCACGGTTGGCCCGTATCCCGATGTCTACTTTGTACTCATGGAAAGCCAAAGGGATTTTAACGCCCTCCCTAGTTATCATTGATAGAGACACTGTAATTGATTATGGATATTCGTATGCAGACTTGACTATAGCTCGTCTCATGCGAGCGTTAAGAGACAAGAAGTTGAATTTAAAATCTGTTGGAATTACTCTTCACCACCTGTTCGACCGATTAGGGCCTCCTAGTAAAGGTTGGGCAGATGCCTATGTATACATATCGGGAAATAAAGTATTTACCGAGAAGCGCGAAGCCGATGAATGGGGCATCACAACAGCTACAGGCTATGGTCAGCGAGTAGAAACACGTTTGTTCGGGGACCTATTTGAGGTCCTACGAGATATGGAAGAGGGAGGTTCTATCCTAATCCCGCAAGCTTTCACTAAGGCCGTAGATATTGACCCAAGGATTATGGACGGCGAGCCTGTAATAAAGAACACAAGAATTCCTACCTATATTATCTTCGCTAAATTTCTTGCTGGAAAGACTATCGAGGAAATCGCCAAGCTATATGGCTTAGCTAAACAACTCATAGAGAAGGTGATTGAGTACGAGAGATTCCTTAACACCCCAATTACACAAGCTAGAGCGACTGCTGCTTGATGGTGATATAGACCCTGAACTTGCAATCTATCTTAGAGCAGTTGGCTTCAAGGTGCGTTTTGCCCCAAGGGGTTCGAGCCTCATTAGAGACGACGTTAAAGTATTACGGGTAGCCAGAAAACAAGGGCGAATTTTGGTATGCCATGACCAACATAGTGACAAGGAAACAAGGCTTAGGCTTTATCCCGAATTACATACGCATGGAGGTAAAATCTTACAAATTGGTGGAGATTCAAGCCAATTGGTACTTACTGCATTGGGCAAAGTCCTTGTCTGGCGGGAACATTGGGAACCTTGGTTTCAAGAGAACGATGGAAAAGTAGTAGTTTATAAGGACAGGTGGATTCCAAAATCAGCCCTCACCCTTGCAAACCTCACTATATCTCAGCAAGGCTATGATATCAGCTCAGTGCCTTTCAGCCGAAAAAGAAAATTGCGAAGAAAGGTCATTCGTAAACATTTGATTCCACCTGAACAAAAACCATTGATCCAATGACCTTTCTTAATAACGGAAAGCATAAGTTGGTGAGCTAGATGAAGATATTAGTTGTTGGGGGCGGGGCCAGGGAGCATACGCTGGTCTGGAAGCTAGCCCAGAGCCCCAAAGTTAAGGAAATTTTTGTGGCTCCGGGTAATGCCGGTACGGCTCAGATTGCCCAGAACCTGGATATTAACCCGACTGATGCGGAGTCGCTTATTAAAATAGCCCAGAAAGAGAGAATTGAGCTTACCGTTATCGGGCCGGAGGCACCGTTAGCCAATGGCGTTGCTGACCAGTTTCTGGTCAGGGGTATGGCTGTTTTCGGGCCGACTAAGGTAGCCACTGAGATAGAGTCAAGCAAGGTATTCGCCAAGGAGCTGATGCAGAAGTATAATATCCCCTGCGCCCGAAGCGCCAGTTTTTCGGAATATACCGAGGCAAAAGATTATATTAAGCGGCAGACGCCGCCCATTGTCATTAAAGCCGATGGGCTGGCGGCGGGGAAGGGCGTGATTATTGCTGATTCCATCCCCCAGGCCTTAGACGCTCTTGCCAGCTTTATGGGGTCAAAAACACTGGGGGCGGCGGGTGAGCGGGTGGTTATTGAAGAACATCTGGCGGGAAAGGAGATGAGCGCTTTTGCCTTTACCGATGCCCACGCCGTAATCCCGATGGTGCCTGCCTGTGATTATAAACGGATATATGATGGCGACCAGGGAGCTAATACCGGCGGCATGGGCAGCTATAGTCCTCCATATTTTTATAATTCCACACTGGCTAAAACGGTGGAGGAAACTATTCTAACGCCAGTAATAAAGGCGATGCATGATGAAGGCAGGCCTTATCGGGGTGTCCTCTATGGTGGTTTAATGACTACCAATAATGGGGTAAAAGTGCTAGAATTTAATGCCCGGTTTGGTGACCCGGAGGCTCAGGTCACCCTGCCCCGACTCAAAACCGACCTGGTAGATATTATGCTGGCGGTGGTTAATAATACCCTTGATAAGATAAATATAGAGTGGAGCGAGGATGCCTGTGTTGGGGTGGTAATGGCATCGGCCGGCTACCCGGGTGACTACCAAACGGGTTTCCCCATTACCGGGTTGGATAAGCTGGATAAGGATATTCTGGTATTTCACGCTGGCACCAAAGCAGGCTCAGCGCCGGGTCAGGTATTAACCAGCGGGGGACGGGTGCTTACGGTAGTCGCTACCGGTGAGACTATTGCCGAGGCAAGGGAAAAGGTTTACGCTAATATCCCTCACATCCACTTTGAGGGTTGCCACTATCGTAAGGATATCGCTGAAATAAAGAAGGATGATTGATGGGGTGAAGCCCCATCAAAAAAGTCGCTTTTGTCCTCTCCTTGAAAGGAGAGGGAATTAAGGGAGTGAGGTGATATAATATGCCTTTAGTAGCCGTAGTTATGGGCAGTAAATCAGACACTGAGGCAATACAGTCGACGCTGGACGTATTGGGCGGGCTTGGTATTGATTACGAGGTATCAGTAATATCAGCCCACCGTAATCCGGAACAGGTCAGGCAGTTTGGACTAACTGCCCAAAGTCGGGGGATTGAGGTTATAATTGCCGCGGCGGGGAGAGCCGCCCACCTCCCCGGCGTTCTGGCTAGCTGGACTACCTTGCCGGTTATCGGTGTGCCCCTGGCTGCCGGTGAACTGGGGGGCGTTGATGCCCTTTACTCTATAGTGCAGATGCCGGCCGGGATACCGGTAGCCAGCATGGCGATAGGCACCGCGGGCGCTAAAAATGCTGCCTACCTAGCGGCAGCGATTTTAAGCCTGAAGTATGATGAGATACGGAAGGCCTACGAAAAATATAGAAGTGATTTGCAAGGAGACAACAAATGATTGAACGATATTCCCGACCCCGCATGAAAAGAGTCTGGTCAGATGAGAATAAGTTTAATAAGTGGCTTGAGGTGGAGATTGCCGTCTGTGATGCCTGGGCTGAGCTAGGTACTGTCCCCCGCGAAGCCGTGTCTAAGATAAAGTTAGCTCGCTGTAACTTTAGGCGTATGGAGGAAATCCTTAAGGAAACTCGCCATGATATGACTGCCTTTCTTGGTGCGGTGTCGGAGAGTCTGGGGGAAGAATCGCGTTTTATTCACCTTGGTCTTACCTCCTCTGATGTCATGGATACTGCCCTCAGCTTGCAGCTGGTTGAATCCGCCCAGCTACTGGGTGAAGGTATAAAGGAGCTCATCTCGGTGTTGGCCGAGAAGGCAATAAAATATAAATATACGCCTATGATTGGTCGCACCCACGGTATTCATGCCGAACCGATTTCTTTTGGCTTGAAGCTGGCGTTATGGGTTGAGGAGATGAGACGAAATCTGCAAAGGCTCACTGAAGCCAAGAGAGCTATTGCCGTCGGTAAGATTTCGGGAGTGGTCGGCACCTATGCTACCGTTCCTCCCGAGGTTGAGGAAAAAACCTGTGCCAGGTTAGGGCTGGAGCCAGCCCCAGTATCAAGCCAGATTTTGCAACGTGACCGCCACGCTCAGTTCGTTACCACCCTGGCCATAGTTTCGGGCTCCCTGGAGAAGTTTGCCACCGAGATTAGAGGACTGCAACGGACCGAGACGCTAGAAGTAGAAGAGCCCTTTACTGCCGGCCAGACCGGCTCCTCGGCTATGCCCCACAAACGCAATCCAGAACTTTGTGAACGAATCTGTGGCTTAGCTCGATTAGTGAGAGGCTATGCTTTAGCCTCAATGGAAAATATTGCCCTGTGGCATGAACGTGACATCAGCCACTCTTCTACCGAGCGCATTACTTTCCCCGACTCCTGCCTCATACTGGATTATTCTCTTGCCCTTTTCACCTCCGTAATGAGGGGGTTGCAGGTTTATCCACAAAAGATGAAGCGGAATATAAAGCTTACCAAGGGCTTAATTTTCTCCCAGCGAGTAACGCTAGCTCTTATCGGCAAGGGGCTGGGTCGGCAGGAGGCGTATGAACTGGTGCAGCGAATCGCAATGGAGGCGCAGAGAGGGAACAAAGACTTCCTCAGCCTGCTCAAGGCTGACCCTGACGTTACTGCCGCTCTACCGCCAGGAGAGCTTGAGCCGCTCTTTGATTATCAGTACTACCTGCGTCATATAAATGATATTTTTGAGCGGGTGGGCTTGACTGAAGCCCAGTGGAAAAGTAGCCTAATCGGACCCACCGAGCTAGCACCCAGAGCGATATAGGCGAGGCTGCGATATTACGGCAAAAAGATACGAGCAGGCTTACGAGAGGCTGACGGGTAGAAAGCTAAGTTAGCTACTTCACATTCGCTTTTAGAGTGGTCGCTTAAGTACCAATTGTTTCTCACTGTACGACAATGTAGGGGTTGACTTTTTTCTATAAAGGTTTATAATGTATAAAAAGTCTATAATAACTGGAGAAAGGGGAAGATGGAATATAAGGCAGCTCAAATTCCAAGGTGTTCATACGATTCACTTTCAATAGTGAAGGCTGGAGCAATTGCAAATAAGGTGAGATTACCGAAGGAAATTTTAAATCCCAAGGAATGTCCGATATGTAATAAACCGATAGAAGAAATTGAAGTGACGGTTAAGATTGGATACCGCAAGTGCGGGAGTTGTGGCTATGAACAACCAATTTTTAACCTAGGGCAAGTCAAAGCTGATGTAGGTCCAGCACTTGCTGATTTGGGGAAAGGAGCTTTGATAGCTCTCGGAATCGCTGCTCTTGCCTACTTGGTTAGTAGAGCGTTAGAATAAAACTAGAAGAGAGGTGATGAGAGATGGAGTTGATGAACAGAAATGAATGGCTTCAAAGTGTTAAAGAAGAGCTCATGCAAGAAGGCTTCAGCGACACAATCCTTCAGGTTCCAGAGCCAGGGCAAGTTTTTGGGTTAGTTAGAAAGCAAGATGAGATTTGGCAAATGCATGTCAGGGGTTTTGCTGATGGGAGATTAAAAAGTCATATAGAAATCTCAAGCGATTACTTCGAGCATCTTAATGACAACTATAGGCGAGATGCAACACTAGAGTTAATACAAATATTAGATGCTCATCAGATTCCTTACGAATTTAAGGGAAGCCTTCCCCAAATGGAGGTAATCCTTCTCCCGCCAAAGCAATTGACCCCTTGGAAACCTATAGCCGCAATAGTGGGTATTGTAGTCTTCTTGATTTTGCTTGGTCGACAGAAAGGTTGACAACAAAGGCTACTAACTCTCTAACAAATCTTTGGTGCTGGGTAGCTCACCACTAATCCGCTCGTCAATTCTGGTGGCTGTATCTAAAGCTCTACCCAGGGCTTTGAACAGGGCTTCTGCCTTGTGGTGGTCATTGGTGCCGTAAATGACCTTAGCGTGGAGGTTGAGCCTGGCTTCAAGAGCAAAGGACTCAAGGAAGTGGCGGATAAGGTCGGTAGGAAACCCAGCCATATCATTGTCATTAAAGGGAAGTTCTAACACGGTATATCCCCGGCCGCTGATGTCCACCGCCACTGTAGCTAGGGCATCATCCATGGGCACGGCAGCATCACCCATGCGGATAATGCCTCGTTTCTCTCCCAATGCCTCACCAAGGGCTTTACCTAAACAAAGGGCAACATCTTCCACCAGGTGATGCTGGTCATCTCCCGTCGCTGAAACCTTTAGGTCAAATCTGCCGTGTTGAACCACCTGCGACAGGAGGTGGTCAAGTATCTTAATCCCGGTATTAACCTCATACTGACCAGTACCATCAATATTAAGCTTCAGGTTAATATCTGTTTCTTTAGTCTTTCGTTTGACGACGGACAATCTAACTGCAATTAGGGGAAAAGCTTGAATCGTTTTCAGGCGAAGAAGAGCGCCCATAGACGTGTTCCCTACACGTATTTGATTGTAATACGATCTACTACACCCGATTTTCTCTGCCATCTTTTGGTCAGTATATCCGTTGCTCTTTTGGACTTTTTTTAACGCTTCAACCAATTCCATTTTCAGCCTCCTGTTAAGTATTATAACACATATTCAGGATTTGTCAATAGAATACTATAGTTTGTTTGTTAACTATTATAACACTTATTCAGGATTTGTCAACAGGTTACAACTCTAATTGTTAAGTATTTTAACACGTTCTTCAGGTAAAACTTGATGTAGCTCAATAATAATAAGGTAGCTCTATTTCCATAAACAGAGTGGTATAATTGACCTCTGTTTTAATATTATTTATCCTCTAGTTCTTGAAGTGCTTTGATTAGGGCATCGGTATGCTCTGGTTTACCTACGCTAATGCGGATGGAATTTTCTAAAAAGGGCAAATCAAAGTAACGAACCAGTATTCCCTTTCTTTGTAACCTTTGCTGGAGTTCACTTGCCTTGCCGTCTAGAACCGAGCAGAAAATGAAGTTAGCCCGTGAGGGGAAGGGTTTTAAGAATTTCAGCTGCCCTAACCTGTTAAAAAGCCTTTCTCTCTCCGCGATTATAGCTTTAACTGTGCTCATAAGATAATCAATATCGGCTAGCGACTCCTTAGCGGCAACACTAGCTGCCATGCTGACATTATAGGGGAGCTTGATTTTCAGCAGGTAATCAGCAATTTTGGGAGGGAAAATACCATAGCCGATTCTCAGCCCGGCCAGCCCGGCCCATTTGCTGAAGGTGCGCAGCACCATCACATTTTTATACTGGCTAACTAGAGGCGCCACGGTTTCCCCGCAAAATTCGTAGTATGCCTCATCAACCAATAATGGCACCCCGGTATCCGCCAGCTCCAGGATGTCTGACCTCGGGGTAACCGTCCCGGTGGGGCTATTGGGGTTAGCCAGGATTATGATTTTGGTCCGGTTATCTAGGGCTGTCTTCACGGCGCTGACATCAACGGCAAAATCTTCACCCCGGGGTATATTAACCAGCTTGCCCTGGCATACCAGTGTTCTGAAGCGGAACATATCAAAGGTGGGCACACAATTTATTACCTTATCGCCGGGCTTAATGAATAAGCGCAGGACATCATCAATGAGTTCGCCACTGCCATTAGCGGCGACAATACATCCGGCATCAATGCCGGTATATTCCTGCAAGTACCGGCGGAGCTCGGTCTGTCTGGCATCAGGGTAGATATTAAAGTGAGGATAGGCTGCCAGCGCCTGGCTTACTCTTGGCGAGCAGCCATAGGGATTTTCATTGGCATCCAGCTTGATAATACTCTCCACCGGCACCTCAACCTTCCCGCTTAATGTCTCCGGAGACTTGTGGGTAGGATAGGCGCTGAGAGTAACCAGCTCAGACCGTATTAATTTCTCTATTCCTTCCGAACTCACTAGATAGAATACTCCTTAACCTACTTTAGTCGTTTCTCCACTGCCCGGGCATGAGCCTCAAACCCCTCAGCTCGGGCAATGGTTGCCGCCGCTTGACCTAATTGTTCCAGACTGGCATCGTCTATCGTAATCAGGTTTATTAACTTGACAAAGTCGCTTATGTTAAGCGGTGAGCTAAACCGCGCCGTCCCTCCGGTAGGTAAAACATGGCTTGGCCCAGCCACATAATCACCCAGCGCCACCGTTGAGTTTCCACCAATGAATATACACCCGGCATTGGCGACTTTGTCAATATAGGTATCAGCTTTATCTACCGTCAGGCAAAGGTGTTCCGGGGCGTAAAGGTTGGCTAATTCTATCGCCTCAGCCATGTTGCCGACAATGACAATCTTCCCGTTAGCGGCTAAAGATTCAGCGGCTATCGTCTGACGTTTTAAGCCTTGTAATTGTCGTTCCACCTCCTGGTTAACTTCTGTGGCCAGCTGTGGTGAAGTGGTTACCAGAATGGCTTTGGCTAAGGGGTCATGCTCCGCCTGGGCTAAAAGATCGGCGGCACAATATTCAGGATTAGCCGTTTCGTCAGCGATAATCAGCACCTCGCTCGGGCCTTGAAGTCCATCAATGTCAACCACTCCGTATACGAGTCTTTTGGCTAAAGTGACAAATATATTACCCGGACCGCAAATCTTGTCCACCCTGGGAATAGACTCAGTGCCAAAGGCCAGGGCGGCGATTGCCTGGGCACCACCGACACAAAAAATGCGGTCAACCCCGGCAATATCGGCAGCTGCCAGTGTTGGGGGTGGGATTATTCCCTGCCCTCTTGGTGGGGTAGCCAGAATAACCTCCTTCACCCCGGCGACCTTAGCCGGTATCGCTGTCATCAATACTGTTGACGGGTAACAGGCACTACCGCCGGGAGCATAGATGCCGACGCGCTCCAGCGGGAGCACTAGCTGACCTAAGCCCGGTTTAGTAACTCCACCCCAGATAGCTTCTTTTTGCGCGGTGTGAAAGGAGCGTATTCGTTCGGTAGCCAGTTTGAGTGCGGAAACAAGCTCGGCATCCACCCCACGATGGGCACTAGCTATATGCTCTTTACTTACCTCCAATGAGGTAAGTTTTAGTCCATCATATTTTGAGGTATAAGTACGAACGGCGCTGTCCCCTTGCTTGCGCACCTTGTCTATAATTTCCCTGACCTCTCGCTCTGCTTCATCACGAGCAGGCAATTTTTTTGGCTTTAGCTCTAGTGTTAGTGAAGTCGGATAAAACTCAGTCGGGACTTGCCGGAATAACTTCTTTTTGGCTGTTTCGAAATCAGTAATGACTTTCAATTTAGCTGTTCTCCACGGCGACTCGCAGGATATCAACAATAGATTTTATCCGTTTTCCTTTACCAGAGTTGGTTAGACTATCGGCACTACCAACCAGGCAAGCGGTTGATTCAAAAAGGGTATCAAGAATCTTGAGGTTATGCCTGGCGATGGTGTCACCGGTCTGGGTATTCTCAATTAACAAATCAGCATCCTCCGGCAAAAAAGCCTCACTGGCTCCCCAAGTAGGAATCACCCGATACATGCCAAGGTGATTATCCCTGGCGTACTTATCAGCTATATTTACATAC
>SDBU01006505.1_pt1 | contig 13717 bp, 15 predicted proteins | sample 2277071 | NCBI WGS metagenome assembly SDBU01 (sample SAMN10397929, study PRJNA504765) | marine sediment metagenome | isolation source: marine sediment core GS08_GC12, 126 cmbsf | place: Arctic Ocean: Gakkel Ridge, Loki's castle | collected 2008
ATAAAATAAGGAGCATGAGCTGACAGCTTTACTCCTGCCTTGTTAGCTGTTTCAGCCACCTGACGAGCCCCTGCCTCACCCATTCTTACTCCTTGGACAAACTCTATCTCCATACAGCCAAGCCCAAGCTCGGCAATACGCTCAATTCCAGCTATAGTAGACGGTGGTTTGGCACTATGGGGAGTGCCACCAGTTCCGATAAGTAGCCCTGCCATTTAACCCTATCCTCTATCTTTCTAAATTATTCACATTATGATATATCACAGTGGTTGGAAGTAGCAAGAGCTTTGGTGGTATTACCATTGTGGTATAATATTAAGTGAAGAAGCTATCATATATGGGGGTTAGGTTCTGGAAGGGATAGAATTAGCCCGCAAGGTAGTAGAAGCTGCTAGTGATAAGCAGGCTATGGATATTGTGTTGTTGGACACCCGAGGGGTATGTAGCTTTGCTGATTACTTCGTGATATGTAGTGGTGATACAGCTCGGCAGATTGAGGCTATTGGCGACGAAGTTGGCCATACATTAAAGAAGGAGGGTATTTTACCTCACCATTACGAGGGTTCAGTAGATTCAGGGTGGCTCCTTTTTGATTTTGGCGATGTTATCGTGCATATTTTTGCTCCCTTTGAGCGAGAATACTACCAGCTAGACAAGCTGTGGGGTCAGGCTATACCTGTAGTTAGGATTCAGTAGCCAAAGATTTCATCCTCAGAAAAGAATAGTTTGATTTCCTCCTCAGCGGTATCTACTGAATCGGAGCCATGAATTGTATTGCGTCCAATATCTAAGCCGAAGTCACCCCTAATAGTTCCTGCCTCAGCCTGAGCGGGGTCGGTTGCTCCCATTGCTTTTCTGATTACCTCTACTGCCTTTTCACCTTCAAAAATAATGGCAATTATTGGGGCAGAGCTAATATAGTTTACCAAATCATCGAAGAAAGGTTTATCCCTGTGAATGGCATAGTGTCGCTGGGCCAAAGCTTTATCCAGGTGAAGCATCTTGCTTGCCACCATCTTGAACCCTAGCCTCTCCAGGCGAGTGATAATGGCGCCGACTAACCCTCTTTGTATGGCATCAGGCTTGATAAGAACTAAAGACCTTTCCATTTTTGTTTCCATTCTACCTCTTTCTTAGGACAGGGATGAATTACTTTTGAAGGATTGAGGAGTCTTTCTAAATCGTTCACCTTTACCGTCTCCAGGGTGTCAATGATGAGGTCAGCCTCCATCAGGCTCATCTTGGGGTGGGTATTGGTGATAGCCAGACAGTGCATCCCGGCTCTCTTGGCAGCAGCAACACCAGCCACAGCATCCTCAATTACAATGCAGTTCTCTGGCTCAACCCCCAATTTTTTAGCTGCCAGCAGGAAGCCTTGAGGACTTGGTTTACCGTCGGTTACCTCCCTTCCTGAGACAATGGCTTGGAAGGAGTTTTTTATACCTAACCCTCCGATAACCAGTTGGATATTTTCCATGGGGGCTGATGAAGCCAGTGCCATCTTGAATCCATGTTTGGTGAGTGATGTTATTAGTTTTATTGCCCCCGGTAGCGGCTTTAGGTTATGCCTCACTCTCTGGCGGAAGTTCTCCTCCTTTTCACTGGCAATAGCATCTATTTCATCTTGTGATGTTTCCTCGCCTAAAGCATTTCTAATTATACTATCATTCCGTTGACCAAAGTTATACCTGAAATCCTCTTCGGTGAAGGTTACTCCCCTTTTCTGAAACACTTCTTGCCACGCCTTTAGGTGATAGAAAGCGGTATCGGCAATTACCCCATCCATATCCCAAATAACAGCCTTAGCCTCGGTTCGGAACATTGCTTTCAGATTTTTCCCTCCATTCTCTATCGGTGTTTGGGTTCAGTAATTGCTGGTCGTCTGAGGTATAACGGCTGTAAAGTGGCTGGGTTGTCATAATTGCCTGCCTTAAGCTGCTGTTGTCCTAGCTCAGCTAGGAAACTGGCTCGGCGAAATAGGGCAGGGGAGGCTGATATTATGGCTTTCTGTTTAAGCTCCTTCGTTAGCTGGCTAGCGATAAACGGTATAAATTCCCCACAGAATATAGTCCGTGTGGTTATCTGTAAGCATAAAGCTTCAACAGTGGTTATGTGTTCGGTAATAAGCTGACACCACCCGTTATTTTTCTTTTGGTAGGTAGCCGTAGCAATCTCCCCTCTACCGGCGTTAAATATCGGGCAGATAGGCAGTCCACTTTCAGCATGCTGGTAGGCTTCCACTTCCAGGGTGCTGATACCGACTATCGGGATTCCCAGGCTGAAGGCTAACCCCTTTGCCGTGCTAATCCCTACCCGTAATCCGTTGAAGCTTCCTGGTCCTTTGGCTACGATGATACAACTGGTAGATTGAAGGTTTAGCTTGGTTTTGTTTAGTAGGTAAGTCAGGTGAGGTAGTAGCTGGGTAGTGTGGTTTTGTCCACAGCACCAGGTTAATTCAGCTAGCACCTTGCCATCCTGAACCAGAGCCAGGCTAGCCATATCTGTTGAAGTATCTATAGCCAATTGCATTAGCTATTCCAGCCCGGCAATGAGCCTCTCCACTTTGGTAATATCTAAGGCATTTATCTGGCCATCCTGATTGGCATCAGCCCCGGGGGTTGAGGCATCCAGCCCGGCAATAATCCTCTCCACCTTGGTAATATCTAAAGCATTAACAACACCGTCACCGTTGGCGTCTCCAGGTATGACTATGGGCTTGAAGTTGGCGGTGATGGTGTAGTTGCCGTTCATTGTGATAGTGGTGGTGGCAGTATTAGCATCGGCTATCATGGCCACATCACCCGTCCAGTTGACAAACTGCCAGCCACTAGCTGGTGTCGCTGAGATGTTGACCACGGTACCCGCTGCATAGCTGTGAGTACCCGCTGCGGGGTCAGTGCTGCCACTGCCATTTGCCGCGATGGTCAGGGTATAGGTTGGTGGAGCCGAGAGCTGTACCGGGGCATTGATGGGTCCAGCGTTGATGGGAACAACATTCTTGTCGCAAAGGCTGGTGATGGCAACATCGATAGAGGTGGTGGCTCCCTCGTTCCCCACGGCGGTGATTTCAAGGGTAGCCACAGTTACATTATCGGTCAGATAGACTGTCCCCAAGGAGAAGCCGCTGACAGTAACTTTGCCGGTGACGTTGTTCGGGGTACCAGCCAACATGGCGAAGCCACCTATCGCTGCCACAGTGACGGTATCCACATGGATGACATTCTTATCCCAACTGAGGTCAAAGGTAAAGCCACCCACGCCGTCGCCTGGACCTAGGTCTGGTATGCCCTTGATGTCCAGTGGTATGTCACTCTGGCTCCCGCCCGGGGTAAGGTATATCGTGTTCCCCTCGTTGACCTCTACCGTGCTTACCCTGAAAACGGCGATAACCGTCTTATCAGCATCCATGGTGACGGTAGTATTGGCTGAATTGGGGTCAGCCACATCACCCTCCCAGTTGATAAACTTCCAGCCAGCATCGGGAGTGGCAGTGATGTTGACCACTGTGCCTGAGGGATAGGTATGATTACCTACTGGTGGGGTGGTGCTGCCATCGCCATTCACTGCCATGGTCAGGGTATAGGTCACCGCCTGGCTGAAGTTGGCGGTAACTGTTTTATCGGCATCCATCGTCACGGTAGTGGTGGCTGAATTGGGATTAGCCACATCACCGGTCCAGTTGTCAAACTGCCAGTAGGGCTCGGGAGTGGCGGTGATGTTGACCACCGTGCCTGCCCGATAGGTATGACCGCCCACTGCCGGAGTCGTGCTGCCACTGCCATTTACTGCCATGGTCAGGGTATATTCAGCAGGCTCCGCCTTTAGTTTTACCAGCCAGACATAGTCCTCAGGAGCATAAGAGGTTTGATAGCCAGCGATAATATAGCCACCGTCTGATGTCTGTTGAACTGAGCGAAAAGCCGCCCAGCTACTCAAGGTTCTACTCCACTGCATATCACCATTTGAATCTGTCTTTACCAGAAAGGGATAGAAGGTCATACCAGCGGAGCTGCGTGTCATACCAGCTATAATATAGCCACCATCTGATGTCTGTTGAACTGAGCGACCCCAGGCTTTGTATAGGCCACTGAAGGTTTTATTCCACTGCTGATTACCATTTGAATCTGTCTTTATCAGCCAGACATCAGGGCGCCCAGCATCCCCAGGAAGGGCTGTATAGCCAGCTATAATATAGCCGTGGTCTGAGGTCTGTTGAACTGAGTAACCATGGTCATCGGATGGGCCACTGAAGATTTTATTCCATTGCTCATTACCATTTGAATCTGTCTTTATCAGCCAGACATCAGAACTACCAGCTTCATAAAATTGTATAGAGCCAGCGATAACATAGCCGCCATCTGAGGTCTGTTGAACTGAGTAACCATGGTCATCGTATTTGCCGCCGAAGGTTTTTTGCCACTGCTGATTACCATTTGAATCTGTCTTTATTTGCCAGACATCAGAACCACCAGCTCCATAGGAGGATGTTTCGCCGCCAATAATATAGCCGCCATCTGAGGTCTGTTTAACGGACCGACCCTGGTCATTATTTGTACCGCCGAAGGTTTTATTCCACTGTTCATTACCATTTGAATCTGTCTTTATCAGCCAGACATCAGAACCACCAGCTCCATAGGAGGATGTTTCGCCAGCGATAATATAGCCGCCATCTGAGGTCTGTTGAACTGAGTAACCATAGTCATTATTTGCCCCGCCGAAGGTTTTATTCCACTGTTCATTACCATTTGAATCTGTCTTTATCAGCCAGACATCATAACCACCAGCTCCATAGGAGGATGTTTCGCCAGCGATAATATAGCCGCCATCCGAGGTCTGCCGAACAGAATAACCCGCCTCGTGACCTGGGCCGCCGAAGGTCTTGCTCCATTCGGCCCCCGGGGCTGATAAGGCTGTAGCAGTAGCAACGGTCAACCCGACTGGCATTGCTGCCGGAAGTGATAAAATTATCATAGTCAGAATTACAAGCAGGTATAATAGCTTCCTTTTCACTTCACACCTCCTCCTCCTCACAGTCAGAGCGAAACCTCCATGTCGAGAACCAGATACCTTTCGTCTTACTCAGAGAGTATTTCATTCACAATTCCCACGCTACCGACAATTTGTAGTTTAAGCATTGAGATGAGCGGCGTCAAGGTGTGAAGGCTTTCAGTTGTGTCATTATTTCTAAATAGCGTTTGCCGCTGGGTTTGAGCTGGAAGTTACGCTCGGTGTCAGAAAGATGGCTTATTTGAATTAGCAAGTGCTCTTCTGGCAGCACAGATAACCCCTTTTCTGCCCATTCCACTACACAAACACCATTGCCATATAGATAGTCATCCAAGCCTAATTCTACAATCTCTTCTATGTGGTCAAGACGATACAGGTCTATATGATACAAAGGCAGCCTGCCATAAAGTTCTCTAACCACAACAAAGGAGGGGCTGGCAGCATATTCTTTAATTCCTAGTCCCCAGGCAATACCCTGAGTGAGGCAAGTCTTCCCTGTCCCCAGGTCCCCAACGAGGAGGAAAACATCACCGGGTAGGGCTAACTCGCCGATACCAGCTCCAAGCCTCTGGGTCTGTTCTGGACTATGGCTAATTAACTCAAGGTGGTTCATCTCGTAGTAAAGTGCTCCCATCCTGCCCTGGGGAGGTTAAACGGATTCCCTTTCTTGTCAACCAGGGTTATCTTGCCTATCTTATCAGCTATGATTTCACCGATTACGGTTATTGGGCAAGAGGCTGCCCTTTTTACCTTATTGATGACCTCAGCACTTGCGGTAAACAAGAGTTCGTAGTCCTCTCCCCCTGATAGTGCCAGTTCCAGAGATTTATCACCGAAGTTAGCTTTGACGGTGGGCTGAATGGGCACACGGTCGACTTCTATTCGGGCGCCAACCTGACTTGATTTACATATTTGGTTTAGGTCTGAAATCAGCCCGTCGCTAATATCAATAGCTGTTTTCACCCCCTGCTCTACCAGTAGTTCTCCTTCGGCTATTCGTGGATGGGGGCGGAGGAAAGCCTTTTTTAAACACGTAGTGCTTTCTGAGTCAAACTGAAGCTGCCTAGTAAGCATCTCCAGGCCAGCGGCGGCAGCTCCCAGCTCGCCGGTAACCGCTACTTGCTCACCCGGCTTGGCTGCTGAGCGAGTAAGTATCTGTTTATCCTTTTTAGCGCTGCCCAGCACGGTGATGGCGATCGCTATTAGTGGTGCACTGGTGGTATCACCGCCGATTATAGCTACCCCAGATTGCTGCGCCAGCTCAATCATTCCCTGGTAGAGGGCAGTAACATCCTCTACCTCAGTATGGTCGGGTAGGGCTAAAGACACTAGTGCATATTTGGGCATACCACCCATAGCGGCAATATCGCTCAGGTTGACGGCCATTGCTTTCCAGCCTAGGTCTTCCCACGAAGCTGTGCCTAAGGAAAAGTGGACATCCTGGATAAATGAATCAACAGTAGCTAATTCAGTTGAGGCATCACCCTGCCAGGCAGCAGCATCATCACCGATGCCGATTAAGAGCCGTTCATCCTGCCCGTTGCCTACCATTTCGGCCAGGAGGTCAATCAGCCCGAATTCCCTTAGCTCCGAAACCTTCATAGCTGAAATTATAGCACGCCCATATTTGGGTCACAACCTAATTCTAGTCATACTATCTCAAACCTGTTATAGTTTTACGGATGCGCTACGCCATTATTGCTGATATTCATGCCAATCTAGCTGCTTTTACCGCGGTGCTGGATGATATTGAGCGTGGGGGAGGGGTGGAGGAGGTGTGGTGTTTGGGAGATGTTGTCGGCTATGGCCCGGACCCTCATCAGTGCCTTGAGCTTTTGCGCCAATATAACCATGTCTGTGTTGCCGGAAATCACGATTGGGCAGCAATAGGTAAGCTCGATACCTCCGATTTTAACCCCGATGCTGCCGCCGCCTGTCACTGGACAGGGCAGCAGCTAACTTCAGAGGATATAGAATATCTTGATAGCTTGCCACTGGTTATTCACCGAAGCGATTTCACTCTAGTGCATGGCAGCCCAAGGGACCCTATCTGGGAATATCTCCTATCAACCAGCGTTGCTAAGGGAAATTTTGCCTGCTTCCAGTCGCAATTTTGCCTGGTGGGTCATTCGCATGTGCCCCTAGTCTTTGAATATAATGAAACCGGTGCTTGCCTCTTTAATGAATTCCCGGCTGATACTGTGCTTAGGCTAGCCAAGAACCGATTGATTATCAATCCTGGTGGTGTGGGACAGCCCAGGGATGGTGACCCCCGGGCTAGCTATGCTATCTATGACAGTGAAGCTGGGTCTATTACCCACTACCGCATTCCTTATGATATAGGTGCTACTCAGGAGAGAATGATGAAATATAAACTACCTATGCCCTTGGTGGCTCGCCTGAGCTACGGTGTGTGACTATCTTGGCATTGTTGACAAAGTAGTAGACATAGACTAGGATTTTCTTGAGGTCGTGCTAGATGGGGAGCTAGCGGTGCCCTGAACTCGCAATCCGCTATAGCGGGGTTGAATTCCTGCTTGAGGCCTTTGTCTGGTGGGACTACTTGGGCTAAGCGGTGTTGAAGACTGGGTCCTACGCGGCGGAACCCTATGAACCCCGTCAGGTCCGAGAGGAAGCAGCGGTAAATAGTAGTTCTGGGTGCCGTAGGGCTACCTGGTTGGAACTGGCTGGCTTAAGCAAGCCATTAGACGAGGTCGAGGGCAGGTGCACGGCCTCACTGGCTACTATGAAGAGGAAGCATTTCCTCAAGGCGGACTCACTTTTGGCTGAAACCAAGGGGTTGCTGCGACATTTTGGCCTCAGGGCAAGAAAGGGGTTGGGACAGCACTTCCTGATTGATGAAGGGGTTCTACAGCTTATTAGTTCATCTGCCGAGCTTACGACCGCTGATGTTATTATAGAGGTAGGGCCTGGTCTGGGGGTACTCACCAGAGAGCTAGCCAGGCAAGCCGGCTGGGTGATTGCTATTGAGCTAGATAATAAACTAGCCGCCATCTTAAAACAGTCCTTGGCTTCTTTTGATAATGTTACTATCCTCAATGAGGATATACTCGGAATCGACCCAGCAGCTTTATTAAACGAGCAGAAAGCGATATTCCCTCCGTCAATAGGTAGTCCTCTTAGCTATAAGGTAATAGCTAACCTCCCTTATTATATTACCTCTCTTGTTTTGCGCCATTTCCTTGAAGCTTCGGTTAAGCCTCAAATTATGGTAGTGATGGTGCAAAAAGAGGTAGCTGAGGCTATTGTGGCTGAGCCTGGTCAGATGAGCCTATTGAGCGTTAGTGTGCAGTTCTATGGGAAGCCAAGAATAATTGGCTATGTGCCAGCCCAGTGTTTTCATCCGCCTCCGGAGGTTGATTCAGCCATACTACGAGTTGACCTGTATCCACAGCTACCAGTGGCGGTACGAGATAGCACGAGCTTCTTTAAGCTGGTGCGGGCTGGTTTTACTGCCTCCCGAAAGCAGTTAGTCAACTCCCTGGCTCAAGGTCTGGGATTACCAAAGGCTGAAGTTTTATCCTTACTGATAGAGGCCGATATTGTGCCACAGCGGCGGGCTGAGACCCTGACCCTTGAGGAGTGGGCACAACTGTGGCGGGCATTTACCCGAACAGAGGAACTACAATGCTGACTGTCCTGGCACCAGCCAAGTTAAACCTGACCCTTGAAGTTCTGGCCAAGCGCTCCGATGGCTTTCATGAAATTCGCAGTGTTATCCAGACCATAAACCTGTGTGATAGTCTCCATTTCCGGTTAAGTCGGGATATTGCATTTAAATCTAGTGCGCCTGGCTGGGTTGCAGAACAAAGTCTGGTATCAAGGGCAACAGGCTTACTTCGGCAGACTACAAAATGTGCTAAAGGGGTAACAATAGGAGTTGATAAGCGTATCCCCTTGGTGTCAGGATTAGGTGGGGATAGCAGTGATGCCGCTGCTACTCTGCGTGGGCTTAACCAGCTCTGGGATTTGGGTTTATCTAGGGATGAATTGCTTGAATTAGCCTCACAGCTAGGTTCAGATGTAGCCTTCTTTCTGTATGGTGGCACGGCTCTGGTTGAAGGTAGAGGGGAAAAGGTAACTCCCTTACCTCCATTACCTCATATGTGGGTTGTCCTGATGATACCACCGGTGCCTGAGCTAGCGGGCAAAACGGAACAGCTTTATGCCAGTCTCAAAGCGAGTCACTACACGGATGGGCAGATTACGGAGAGGCTGGCGAAGGAACTAAGGAAGGGTGGGAAATTTATCTCATCCCTTTTGTTCAATACCTTTGAGAATGTAGCCTTTACTCGTTTCTTAGGATTAAGTGTGGCTCGGTCGCATATTATAAAACTTGGAGCCACCGATGTTCACCTGGCCGGGTCAGGGCCAACTTTATTTACTCTGGTAAAGGACAGGACTCAAGCTGAAGACCTATGCATCCGTCTTCAACAGCAAAAATTTGAACTATATCTAACTGAGACCTTGGCGGCTATAGAACAGCTAGAATGAATAGTCTATAATCTTAGTAGATAAACTTAACAAAGGAGGTATCAAATGAGCAGCACACAGGAGAATTTACAGGAGGCTTTTGCCGGAGAGAGCCAGGCCAATCGGCGGTATTTGTTCTTTGCCGAGAAGGCAGAAAAGGAGGGAAATTCTCAGATAGCCAGGCTGTTTCGGGCTGCGGCTGAGGCGGAGACAGTTCATGCCCGCAATCACCTTGAGGCTATGGATGGCATTGAGTCAACCAGAGATAATCTGAAAGCGGCCGTCAGTGGGGAAAACTACGAATTCACCGAAATGTATCCCGGTTTCATTGAGCAGGCAAAATCAGAAAATAACCAGAGGGCTGAGGTTAGTTTCACCCACGCCAACAAGGTGGAGAAAATCCATCACAGTTTATATCAGAAGGCGCTTGAACTCCTTGAGGCGGGGCAACAGCTAAAAGATGAACTTTACTTTGTCTGCCAGGTCTGTGGCAATACTATAGCCGGTGAAGCCCCGGAGAGATGTCCCATCTGCGGCGCACCCCGCGATAAGTTTAAGCGGGTGGAGTAGGTGAGAGTAAGAACAGAGGCTTCTTATTCTTCTAGGCAGAAAAGGTGATAAGGGAGTCATTTCTCCTTGGGTTTTGCCTTTTGCACTTTTTGCCTGCGTTCTTCAGCTTTTCTAGCTAATTCAGGCGTTACATAAATATCATACAGAATACCCTTTGTAAACTCACAAATAATTTCTGCGTCTTCACTATTTATTTCTTCAACCAATAGATCATGTAACGCCGTATTTCCAAATTCTCTGACATTAACTGCTTCTGTTATTATGGAGGATTTTAATATACCTTTTTTCACCAAATCATCAAGTCTAGCTTTTAGGGTACTACCATCTGCTTTTGTGTCTTTCGTCATTCTGTCGAGGGAAGCCCGACACATGGCAATTGAAGCATCTGGACAGTCAGTAGCAAGACATACTCTCGCTTGTCTATATGCCTCGTCTATCTGTGAGGGGATACCTTCTCCAATTTTTTCGACAGAAGGGCTTATAGATTGTACTTGCCAAGGGTTACCCGTATAATACCTCTCTACTAAATAGCTGATTCTACACTCATCGTTTAGACAGCGTGCTATTGCGTATTTGTTTCTATAACCTTCCACTCCTGCATATACTTGTCCTTCTAGTCCAGGCATATCATTTATGCCAAGTTTATTCTTGTCGTAGTCCCGTCTATCAGGTCTAGATTCCAAAGCTACTACCTGCTTTTCCCCACATTTTGGGCACTTAACGTTATTCATCCCGACCTCCCCTTTATTACAGTCAATTACATTCTATCATACTATCATAAATTTCTGTTTTGCCCCCTCACCAACTCCTCCTCTTCCTTTTTGGTGGTTACCTTTCCATCCAGTCTTGCCTCATGTAGTAGCTCAAGCACTTTTTTAATACGGGGGCCGGGAGCGATGCCCATTCTTTTTAGGTCGTCGCCGGTAAGGACTGGCTTGACATAACGTAAGTTTTTTAGGAATAAATGAATGTGCTGGCAAGCTGTAGGGGAGTCGCTGGCTAAAGAATTAGCTATAATTGCTTGCTGAGAATAGCTATGAAGGAGGCGGTAAATACCACTGGGGGCAAGTTCAGGCTCAGCCATGGAGTCCACTTTAGATTTGATGCTGGCAGTATCCCGCAGTGTTTGGGCTAATGACTTGGGTAACCTGAGTCTTGAGATTAGTTCTTCAGCCTCCTCGCTGGTCAGGGGGTAAGTCAGCAGGGCTAGGTAGAGCCCAATTGGTGGCGGTTCAGGCAAACTTAGCTGGCGAGCCTCGTTGAATTTTTCTGCCAGCCAGCCATTGCCTTTTAGGGCAGGGTGTAGCTTGGGCAGCACCTTTAACTCATCAGCGCGACGAATGACTTTCTCCGGGTATTCTTCCTTTAGTATACATTCCAGCTCATATCGTATTCGGTCGCCACTAATGGTATCCAGCATAGCTATATCTCGTTTTAGTAGCTTTAGGGTATTTGCTTCTAGTTGGAAGTTTAGCCGTTGCTCATAACGCAGACCACGCCAGATGCGAGTGGCATCATCAATAAAACTCTTCTCATGTAGAATGCGGATAAGTTTATGCTCGAGGTCATCCCTGCCTCCATAGAGGTCAATCAATTCACCATAGTGGTTGGGGTTAAGCTTAATAGCCAAGGTGTTGATGGTGAAGTCACGACGGGCAAGGTCATGCTCAATAGAGATGGGCTTCACGCTTGGCAGTGCTCCGGGCTTAGCATAGGTTTCGGAGCGGGCAGTGACTAGGTCAATGCTCCATTTATTCCACTGGAGTTTCGCTGTACCAAAACGGGGATGGGTGGTGATTTTCCCCTGGTTAATCAGGGCTAACTGCTGGGCTAGCTCTATGGCATCACCTTCTGCTACCAGGTCAAGGTCAAGGTTGGTTTGGCCCAGGAGCAGGTCACGAACTACACCGCCAACAAGGTATAGGTTCTGCCCTTTGTTATGAGCAACCTCACCAGCTACTTGCATAAAGTTAACTAGCTCTGAAGGTAGCTGTTTTTCGATTTTGTTGGATAAGTTAATAATTTCGGGCATTTTTCTCATTTAATGAATTCTGCTATTGCTCTTACTGGGGATGACTCTTCGCTTAGCTTCAGTGGAAAGAAATATAGCTTGAACCTCTGATTTAATACCATCTCCAAATTGGACAAGGATTCGATGATTAAGCTTCCACTATTAAAGATAATTTGATGAACTTCCGCATTTCCAATTGAGACAGTATCGTTACCTACTGCCTTGAGCTTTTGTTCAGCTAACGATTGTGCTTCCTCGATGCTTAGGTTGAGTTGCTTTTGTGAATATTCAGGCTTTGGCCAAAGTTTATCCCAGCCTGTATATATCAGCAATATCTCCGTGTCTACTACTACCTTACCAATCTGCTCCCTGGCTATACACTGAGCTTCTCCAACAAAAGAGTCAAGAGTATACCTATCTAAAGTAAAACCACCTTTGATAGCGTGAGCTGCAGACTCTACATGTGTCCCAGCATGAAGGCTCATGTGAATATTGCTTGCCGTCCACCCTGTCTCTTCAGGTTTAACATGTTTAGCGATCATCGTGCCCACATCACCAGGGAAAATCGGCATATCACTGCTAATGGGCAAGGACAAATCTATGAATTCCATATTATTTCCCCCCTCTCTTATCCTGCCTACTAAAATTATTGCTTAGTAGCTTAAATTATAGCACAGGTTATTACTGAGTTCATTTATGGAGGGAAGTTTGAAGGGGTGAAGCCCCTTCAAAACCTATACCTCTCCCCCCCCCAACCATTGTTATTTGTCAGGTATTTGCTTATAATGAACTCAATAAGTTATGAAAGTGGTGTCAATTGTGGGAATGACGGGGGCTGGCAAATCGGCGGTAGCCAGCTTATTTGAGAAACATGGCTTTACCCGAATAAGATTCGGAGATATAACTGACGAGGAGCTGAAGAAGAGAAGCCTGGAGCTAAATGAAGAAAATGAACGCCATATCAGAGAACTGCTTAGACAAGAGCATGGAATGGCTGCCTATGCCAAATTGAATCTAACTAGGATTGATGAAGCGTCAAAATATTCGGATGTAGTCATTGATGGTCTTTACTCCTGGGAGGAGTATATCTTTTTGAAGGCTTATTATGGGGAAGACTTTTATGTAGTAGCTGTTTGGGCATCACCGAAAACAAGGTATGCTCGCTTGGGCAATAGATTAAACCGATGCCTGGCGGTGGAAGAAGCTATCAGCCGGGACAGAGCAGAAATAGAGAATATCGATAAGGGTGGACCTATTGCTATGGCCGATTTCACCCTCATAAATGAATCCTCTTTAGAAAACCTAAGGAAGGAACTCAAAAGGGTTATCACTAGATTAAGATGAAGAGACTGGCCAGACCGGGTAGCGATGAGTATTTTCTAAAGATAGCCTCGGTGGTAGCTGAACGCTCAACCTGTCGCCGACACCACATAGGGGCGGTGGCAGTGAGGGATAAACATATACTGGCTACAGGCTACAATGGTGCCCCCTCTGGTTTTAAGGATTGCCTTGGGCTTGGTTGTTTAAGGGATGAGATGAATATACCCTCAGGAACAAGGCATGAAATATGCCGCGGTATTCACGCTGAACAAAATGTAATTATACAAGCCACTCTCCATGGTGTCAGCCTTGAGG
>SDBU01006506.1_pt1 | contig 13717 bp, 11 predicted proteins | sample 2277071 | NCBI WGS metagenome assembly SDBU01 (sample SAMN10397929, study PRJNA504765) | marine sediment metagenome | isolation source: marine sediment core GS08_GC12, 126 cmbsf | place: Arctic Ocean: Gakkel Ridge, Loki's castle | collected 2008
AGGTCATTGTTCTCCTTTGACTTGCAGGTCTTGGAGAATATCCTACACCATCTCACTCATTTAATCTTCTCTTTGTTGCACTTGCTTGTTGAATCTAAGTTGTTATTTAGCCCTTCCGTCAATCCCTTCCAATTGAAGGACATGATTATTTATCTCTAGGTGTTTTTACCCGAAAATACCTCCTAACAAAATAAATAATAATCATAAGGTTGTGTAATGCCACACAAATTCTAAATTATAATACCTCGAAGTAAGGACGATAGGAGCCCATCATGGAAGTTACAAAATATCTTAGATATTTACTAATGAAAATCCTTGGCATTGCCAACGTATTTCCAACCAGAACAACAAATAAAGATGCTTTAGATTCTCTCATGCGATCATTATATCCCGTATCCTGCAACCATGAACTTATCCGATTCGGTCCTCACGGAGATGGGGGATATCTAATTCCAAATGATCTTGAAGGAATTGAAGCTTGTTTCTCGCCGGGAGTAGATTTTGAGTCAGGTTTTGAAATGGCTTGCGCTGATTCAGGGATTAAAGTATTTATGGCCGATAAGTCAGTGAACCAACCAGCTAAAGCACATCAGCTTTTCAATTTTACAAAAAAATTCATAGGAGTAACAACCAATAGTGATTTCATGACCATTAATGATTGGGTGACCTCATCTCTGCCAGAATCACATTCGGATTTGTTGCTGCAAATGGATATCGAAGGGTATGAATATGAAGTCATTCTATCAATGGCTGATATTCTAATGCGTCGGTTTAGAATAATCGTTGTAGAATTCCATCAACTTCACATGCTGTGGAGTATGCCGTTCTACAGCATTGCTGCCCGTACATTTGACAAAATATTACAGACTCATACTTGTATTCATATTCATCCAAATAATTGTAGTGGTTCTCTTCGAAAAAATGGACTCGAAATACCACGACTAATGGAATTTACATTTATAAGGAATGATCGAATTAGAAATCCTTCCTACCAAAATGTATTTCCACATCCGTTAGATAACGATAATTATTCTGATAATAATTATCTACCCCTGCCTGCATGCTGGTATAAAGGGAATTAACCAAGGCACATATTATATTTATATTAGTATGGTAATGTGAGCTGATGAATAATTATGAATTCTGCACCCAGTGGGTACTCAATCAAGGACGTGGAAACAATATCCACGTTCTCGATTATGGCTGCGGCGCCGGGGAATTAGTAAAAGAGCTAAGAAGGCGGAATGTCACTGCATTTGGATGCGATGTCTTCTTCGAAGGGGGAGATAATTCAACAACCGTTGACCCCACTCTTTTCGATAACGATATAATAAGAAAAATGGAAGGAAATATCATTCCATTTCCGTTTGAAGCAAAACAATACAATGTTGATAAGAAAATCCAGGTTGATTCTACCCAATTTCAGCTGGTTGCACTAACGTAGAGAGTGGTACAAATAATGGGGGCACGTCACACCATCAAGGTAATTTGAACTGCCTGAATATTTTAAGAACGAGTTGAATATTCCACTAAAATAATCCGCAATTTGTATTCCCACAGAGTGATGAGAACTCTCTATACTTATGCTGTCTTTAATATGAGAATAATTCTTTATCAAATCACCATTAACAAATAATTTGAAATATAAATCTCGGAGAAGTTGATTTCTTTTTTAGTCAATTTTTAGGGGGAATTACAGGGATTATTCAAATCGACTCATTGTCAGGTTTCCTTACCAAGACAATATGTGCAAACATCGCCAGGTGTGGCATCAATTGTGATAGCAGCGATTCAAACCACTGAACCGCGCGGAAACTCATGGCGGGCATTAATGGGCGCAACGAAATCCCACCCGATAACAAATAGGCAAATGGCGTTAGAAGCTCAATGCGTTCAACGCGCCAGATCGGGAAATCTTGTTCAAACCGCTTGCGGTCGCGGTGGAAGATGATCCATGGCAAAGCGCCATTTGCCCCAGATAGCGGCCCGCTGGAAGCGAATTCCCATGACTTCGCTTCAGGATCGAAGACTTCGTGATGAAGACGAGTATATATCAATCTTGACCATTCCGAGTTCCAGGGTTCGATGAAACTGATAACACCTCCCGGACGCGTGACACGCGCTGCTTCAGGGAAAAAGGCTCGTATGGAGGGGATGTGATGGAAAACATTGGTCATAAAAATTGTTTTTAATGCCCCATTGGAAAAAGGCAGCTGCTGGCCGTCCAGGATGATGTGTAAATCATCTAGATAGAATATTTCCGAGGTGATCAGAGATGGTACGCGTTCAGCTAGAAAACCTGCCCCTGAACCTAACTCAAGGATTTGGCCGGGCCCTGCGGGAATCGAAGACTTGAGCAAGCCGTACCAATAATCGTAGATTTGCGAAAGGAAACCATTCTGGCGAATTACCTGCCGTCTTGATTCTGTGGTCAGTGGGTCATCAAGATCAAGGTCGCGCGTAAGTGGGTGGGACAGCCATTTACTTAACATTTGAGTCTGATCTCCTGGAAAATTCGATCAAATTGGACGATGAACACACTCATAAAACGATCCGCCAAACTCACGGTGAACCAGAATTTTTTCAAGTCGTTTTCCAACTAGCTCACAAAGCTAATCAAGCAAGATGATGCCCTCGGAGGAAAACAGTACAAAGGTAATATTTCTATACTATCAAGCCCTAATCCCATCATCTGAATGTGCAAAAACAAACGTACAAAATCTGTTTCATCTTGTGAAACATAAGGGAATCTCGGTCGAATCAATGCTAATTCATAATTTAGAAAAACATGAAAGTTTAACAGCTTGGGCTCAGCAATAAATAATATCCAGCTTGGTTTTATTAATTCAATAAATTTGGCAAGAGCGGGCTGGATGTCAAGTGGTGTAGAACCGATGAATCAACTACCGCATCAAATGAGCCAAGATCATCACATTCCTTAACTTATTATTCGATGAATTGAACCTGACCTGAGGGTAAGGCGCGAGATGGAGCTTGTTGTGAACTAGACATATTGTCTCCTCATTTCAGGAGTGGTTAGAGAAACTTAATTTTTCGGGCGGCAATTAAGACCATCCGTAATAACAACCAACCGTGTTTCCAGCGTTGGATATTAGTAGTGCCATAAGTGCGATCATAATAACGAATCGGAAGATCAATAATTTTTGAATTCAAACGTGCGCTTCCAAATAATAAATCGTAATCTCCAAAGGGATCAAAATCGCCGAAATAACTCCGATTTTGAGCGATCAAGTCATAATTCCTTTTCCAAAGTACTTTGGTGCCACACAAAGTATCCTTGACTGGCTGCCCGAGCAGCCAGGAAAATGCTTGGCTAAATAATTTATTGCCGATCAAATTCAGCAATCTCATAGCCTCTTTTTCCATAGGATAAACTAGCCGAACACCATTGATAAATTCTCCCTTTCCGGATACAAGAGCTTCATAGAAGCGTGGTAGATCCTCTGGCGGGACCGTTAAATCAGCATCCAATATCATCAAGACCTGCCCGTCTGCATTGGCAAAACCGGTTCTGACCGCATCGCCTTTCCCGATCCCGGATTGCGAGAGCAATTTACAGAGTTTTTCCGGGTGAGATGCAATCTGGCGTTCAATTTCAGCGTAGGTGTCGTCCCTGGAGTGGCCTTCGACAAAAACTAATTCTGTGCCTGCACCCATCTCAGGTGTACGCCGCAGAATGTTAGCAATATTACCGGCCTCGTTACACGCAGGTACGATCACAGATACCAGGGGACATGATTCCTCTGAAGGTGTAGGTGGGCACCGACGGGCAATCAGAAAGTTAGAGAGCGCAAACAAATTAAACGGCCAGATCCGGATCAGAAAACGATTCAAGAACGTCGCCAATAAAGGAATTGGAAACGGAAAAATGAATTCAGGCCAGGTGCGAATCACCTCAAAATCTGACAGATAGAGCAGGTTGGAAACATCTTCCAACTGCAACCAGTTTTGCGACAAAGTTGGTTTTGCCAGGCCAAGCTTGACCGCAAGGGAGAGGGGCAGCTGCCATAAATGACTGTGAGTATTAATAATTAATCGGGTATGAGGTGTGCAATACGGAGTAATCCTCTCCAAAACCGCCTGCACATCCCAGAGATCGTTGAGCAGGTCAGAAAGAATAATGACATCAAAGGTCGTGTTCAAATCAAGATCATGCACATCTTCGCAGATAAAACGCAATTCAGGATGGTGTTTTTGGGCCTGGGAGATCATCACGGGTGAGAAATCCACCCCAACCCCATAACTTGGCTGCAAGGTGGATAACAGATCACCGTTGGCGCACCCCAATTCCAACACGCGTTGTCCGGTGGGAATCATCAAACAATAGACCTGGATTAATCTGCGATGATAATAGGCGCTTAAATTTAACCAGGATCTTTTAAACTGTGCGAGAGTATCCCAATGCTCTTGGCGGGTCTGTCGATATAATAAACGATTCCTGTCATTATTTTTCAAGGTTGTCCTCATTCCGTATGATAATTATTGGAAATTTTTTTACACTTATATCTTCTAATTGAAAGACGCCACCCTCTCCTTGGAGCGATAGAGTATCAATAATAATAAAACTATACAGGTAAGGATCAAACTTAAAAGAGACATTTTCTTTTAGATTTGTGGCTAATACTTCGGCAAATTCAGGATAATATATCGTTATAAGGGGAATATTGTTTTCCAGGAAGTCCTGCTTGCGTATATACGGGACCATACTGTACGGTGCACTGTCAGGGATGATATTTAAATAATTACTCAAATCAGTGGTTTGTATTCGCGCCCGACCATCAGGTTCTGCCGAAATCCAATTTGACTTCTTATTGTTTGTGTTGACGGCAGCGTTAACACGTTGCAGTATGATTGGGGTTGGAAAACAAAGCAGAACAATGACAATCGAAAAAAGCATCAAAGGGGATAACCAGGTATTATTCTCTACCGGGCTGTCAGGAGCTTCAGGTTTTTGTTTCCTGCCCTCTTTAAGACTTCTAAACAACCCTAATGACTGCTGGATGCCAAATCCTAAAAATAAAGCGAGCAAGGGGATGGTTGTTGCATAAGCTCTCATCCTGTCAGCATCCCAGGGCGGGACAAAAGGTACGGAGAGCCAGATGCCAAAAGCGCATGCCAATAGAAATCGGGCAATATCACTTTTGGTGAATGCCAACAGTAGGAAGGACCAGCCACCAAACACCATCAATATCAGGCGGATTTTGATGTTCCTAAAATAAATAAAGGGATAGCCGTCAGTCAAGAATGCCTCCCAGGCCCGGATCGAACCTTTGACGAGGAGCTTCGGATTGGACTTTATAGCGGCAAAAGATAGGGCAAAGGTTTTTCCCCAAAGTTCTTTTTCAGAAGCTAAACCCTGGAGTGCAGGGTTTTCCATATAGGCAGTCCAGTTTCCTCCAAATATCATCCCGTAAAATGACGCGGCAAAGTTCCCAAAAGGGATTTGCGTATCTGGTAATCCGATTAAATTAACATCCAAATTGTTGATAATAAAACCAAAAAGAAGCGCAACAGTAAATAGAGAAGTCGTAAAAACCTTTCTTAGGAAGATATCGTCTTTCGTATAGCAAAACCAGCTCCAAGCTAAGATGAGCGGCAGCACAAAAAACGCCCCGGCGCGAGCATTTAACCCAAGAGAGAACAAAAATAATCCGAAAACGATAATGAACTTGTTTTTTGAAAATACACCCCGGATTAAAATAGCCAGACTTAATAATCCGAGAATAATTCCCAGGTTCTCACTCATGGTCGTACCGATAAACCGTTTATAAAAAACAAATACAACCAAGATGAAAAAAGTCGCCGCTTCAACGCTAAAATATTTACGGATCTCTGTTATCGAAAAATAGATAGAAAATATAGCAATTATTGATAAAAGAATCAATGTAGTTGGCCATTGATGTCCAGCCAGAAAAAAGAGACTGGCCAGGAAACCATGAAATAGAGGACGCCGAGTGCCCCAGGAATCCAGCAACTGACCTTGATTTAACCACTCAGCTGATGAATAATATCCATTCGCATCGGAAATTGGGATGAAACCTCCTATAAAAGTTGTGCCGTTTCCGCCCCCATTCATCCAAATTGCGATTAATGGGATAGCAAACAGAAGGTAAACCAGAATTAGAGTTAAAATATTCCCGAAACGATTGTTGATCTGCAAGGAGAGATAGAGCAGCGGTATCATCGAGAGGGAGATGAGCAGATCAGATTGAAATATAACCCCCAAATCTTCTATTATGCTAAACCGCCCATAATACAGAATCGAATAAAGAAGAAATGGTATCACCAAGAAGACAACCGGATATAGTTGTGTTAACCAATAGGAAATAGGTCCCTCGGCACGATTGGGGATGATAACACTAGATGATTTCTTCTGTGCGTTAATACGTGATGCAACCAGGACAACACATAAACAGGAAAGAAGAAAGGGGAGACTTCGTAGTACTCTTGAAAATAAGCTAGGAGGAATTTGGAGTATATACTCACGTCCATTTGTCCGAGGGTCGCTGTTATCGGACGAAGAAAAATAAAGAGTGCCATACCAAAACGTGAACCGCCCATTACCCAGTTGGCCGATGTCAGCGTGTTTAGCATTTCCTGGTCCCAAGACGCGGCCATTCTCCAGCAATATTGCCGGTGAATTAAAGAATTCGGTATAGCTCAACCGATCTGTTCCCATGGAAACAAAGTAACCATAAGGCCCACGCCATCTGGGCAAAGCAGATTCCACCGCGACTGGCAACTTTTGTTTGGACCACGTAAACGGACCGATTCCTTTAAACCCAGGCATCAAAAACAAAAAAGAGATCGCGCATAGAACAATGATTAATCCTATAAATCTTTTAGAAAGGAAGAAATCTTTCAAAATAGCTCCATTGCTGATCATTATTGATTCGAGCCGCGGAAATACCATAGAGCAATTGAGATATATAGGTCAATATACTACGGGATATTTTTCTTGACGGTTGTTGAAATTACCATTAGATCCACCACCAATTATACTCTTTCACTCACTAACGTGCCCCCATTATTTGTACCACTCTCTATGTTAGTGCCGGTTGATAAATGGACTGTAATCCAAGAAATTATATTGGCAAAAAGGGATTCCCAAAGAACAATATCCCATCATTAACTAAATAATTTCCTCCCACATAGCACCCACTTTTTCTATTGACAGCCTTGTGCCCACCTCTTTAGCTTTCACTGACATGCGTTCACGAGCTTGATCATTTTGGATCATATATTTTATTGCTCGAGATAGACCAGTGGTTGCATTTTCTTCTGGAACCAATAATCCATTAACTTCATGTTGAATTAGATCGCGCGGTCCATTTCCGCAATCAACACTAATCACAGGCACACCATATGCCATTGCTTCCAGGAGTGCATTCGGAAAACCTTCCAGGTAAGAACTCAATACAAACAAGTTTGCGCGTTGATACCACTCGCCTATATTTCCCACTCTACCAGGTAAATGGACGTGATGCTTAATCTTAAGAGATTCTATTATTTTTTCCAATTTACTTCGCTCGGACCCCTCACCCAAAATAACAAGATCCCAATTGTTATGGGTTTGAAAGATTTCAGCGAATGCATCAATTAAACGCAAGTAACCCTTTTCATTTTCTAATCGACCTACAGAAAGCAATAATTTTCGATCGTCAGATATAATCGCGCTGGGTTTAAGGATCGGGATACCAGTTGTCATCGGAAATTTGATTGGATTTGGTATTACTTTGACCTTTGTATTTGGACAATTTACCTCCACCCACTTCTTCACATCCTGGGTTTGAACAATTACACATCTCGCAAATTGATAACCATACCTTCTGACAAAACCCCATATATAACCAGGAGAATAGCGCATAGGATTAGTACGCTCAGACACTACAACAGAAATGTTCGTGCCCATTGCTGCGATCAACGCAATGATATTAACCTCAGTAAGAAAAGATATGATCACGTCAGGCTTGGACCTAATAATTGATCGTCTTAAGGCAATGAAACGTTTTAATCTATTGATAAATTTAACCTTTGATGGATTCTTGATCAGATCCGCCAGGAAAACAAGTTGTACGCTGTTATCTAAGGGATATAGGTTCTCTCCTCGCTCTGAATAGGTGGCTACCAAGATTACATCATAATCAAGTGAAGCCCAATAATTGCATAATAAAGACGCAACTCGCTCAGCTCCACCTCCCTGCATAGAGCTAACCAGGAAATAAATCCGTTTTCTAGTATTGTTTATATTTTTCATAGAATATGGTTAGAAAAAAAGATCTAATTATATTGATGCTGCCCACCTGAAAAGATCACCCAAGACCTTATTATATGAATAGTCCTTCTTTGCACGGTAATAACCATTTTTTGCTATTTTTAGAGCGTATTCTCTATCAGAAAAACACTTTTCAATCTTGTTTTGAGCTTCCTCCATTGAGCTGTAAAATAAGGCCTCCTGGTCTGGTTCAAATATCTGTTCATGGGCATTGACACCAGCGCGATCGCATAATTGGAGCAATCCGTAGCTCGGAGTTTCATACATTCGCATATTTCCAGTTTCAGCCTGATCTGACTTATGAAGGTTAAAACCGATCAAACTTGTAAGATAATAATTTTGACGCTCCAAATCACTAATTGGTCTGACGATCCTTGGGAAAAAACGCCGTCCTTTAAGAGGGGCAAAAAATCCACCAATTCCAAATAATGGCCACTCTTTGCCAAAAACTATTAGTTTCTTCCCGAATCTTTTATATAGTAACGCAAGTCTGTCAACTTTATCTCCATAACATTTACCAACATATATGATCTGATTTTTCCGATTACCCCAGCTTTTCTCTACATTTTGAATATGATCATCTGTAAATTGTGTATATGCCAATGGAAACCAATGAGTATTCTTAATTCCAAAATCCTTAAATATATCTTTTGTTAATCGGTTTTGTGAAAAACTTGGGCTATTATAGTAGGCTCCATGATAAGCAACAACAGAAGATAAAGTTCGGTTATATGTTGCATGGGGATCATCAAAACACCCCAAAATTCTAGTCATGCCAGATCCTTCTTGAATTAACCACTCGGGTGGAAAAGGATTCTGATGGGCTGCTAAAATGTCATATTTTTCTCTTTGAAATAAGTTTTTTACAACAGCTAATAGTTCTAACATTCCATTGGTTTTATTGTTGTATGAGTTAACTAGTGAATCTGTAGTATAAATTTCGCGTTGACTTAGATAACGACGTGGATTGAAATAAGTTATATCAAACCCATTGATAGATCTTTTAGTCAAATGTTTTGCCCACACATCAAAAAGAATAACTTTCATCAGGAATACCTCATTTAATAATCATATCAACTTGACGTATTTTATTTAATACAATTATAGTTTATACGGATTATAAGAAGAAATCCCCAAATCTGTATTTTCCGGCAGTTTAGCAAGCTATAGATATCAATGGGATTAGAATCCTCCTAAACATAATAACTACAAAAAATTAGTTATTATATCTCAGCCGCTTCAAGAACACTATCAAGGAAAAAATCATTGAAACAACGTACATTGCTGATGTAGATAATAGCAATCCATTGAGACCCATACTGGGCACAAGAAACCATGCGGATGCAAGCTTGACCAGTAAGTTAATTCCAGAAATTAAAGCTACACTACGAACTAAGGATTGACTTAATAAAGTTTGGATTAATATCATTGATACAAAATAGAATGGTACCTGGGTAAATCCATACTGGAGTAATCCAGCTACATACACTGTGTCAGTACTTGTGAATGCTCCTCGTTGGAAAATTATCTCAACAATCTGAGGTGATAGATACATCCCTAAGGTTGCTACTACCAAACCAAGTAAAAACAAGAATCCAGACCAGCTTAATACAAGTTTTCCGATCTTTGAGTTACCTTGATAATATACTTTTGATAATACAGGTAACATAGATCTCCCAATTGCAGTTGCACCAATTGCAAGAACCAACGAAAGAATTCTATTTGTATAACCTAAATAAGATAATGCTCCCACGCCCAGGTTTGATGCGAAGAATTGATCAATGATAGTGGTAAAACTCAATAAAGACTGACCAAGAAAGATAATCCCAAACCCAGTAAGGAATTGTTGCCAATATTCTGAACGAAAATGCATATATAAACCATTCACTCCACCAATCCTTCGGAGAAAGGTGAATGATAAAAATATTTCAATGACAAAACCCAGTAATGTCCCCCAAATTAATGGATTAATACCAGAATCAATAAACAGAACAAAGAGCAATATTGCAAGTGGTATTGATCCTTCAAAAATTGAATTAACCATCCGTCCATTAGACATTATCCCCGTTGAAAATAATCTTGATACAAAGGCAATTGGAACAATCCAGATCAGTACACTTGCAATTCTAAGTGATAAACCTACAGATTTTAAATTGAAACCAATAAAGGATTGTTTAAGCAACCAGGGGAAGCCAAACCACATTATTACGGTAATAACAATTCCAAACAGGATGGTCGCACCAAGCAGTTCTCCGTGGAAACGCTTCAATTTATCATTATTATTCTCCCGGAATTTTGCATCAAGTGGGATTATCACCGCGCTGATGACGCTATACCATATTCCGATAGGCCATAATACAAGACTTAACACAAAAAGATAAGCATCTACAGTTTCACTAACACCGTAACGCCAGGCAATAGCCATTTCCTTAAAAGCGCCAAATGTCTTGCTTAGAAATATGAAACTTCCAACAGCGATCATGCTGCGGGCGATTTTCTTACTGTTTGAATCAATATTATTAAGCCAAAATATGATTTTATTGGAAATTGAGTTTTTCATTCGCTAATTGATAATCTCTTATAGAAGCACTTTGTTTTCAATAATTGCCCAGTCGCAAAACAAAATAACAGTCAGCTCCGGAGACTCGTTAGGTTTTTGACTGACGAAAAACATATTCATTACACCCGTGTCCACCGCCGGCGGTCTTTATTTTCTGCATGAAGAATCCTCTCTGGAAACAAAATCGAATATTTGCTCTGGTTTGGCTGCTTCAAATGTTTACCCACCAACCCAATCGATCCAGTCGTGCCAGATAGACATCCCTCTGGATTTTTCTTTTTTTTGATAGCGTTTGATTGGGTTACGGAGGAATAACATATCTTTTATTAAACCTTTTACAACTTGGAAGATGATGAATAAACCAGCTATAAGCATTTTTCCAAATCTAGGTGCTTTATTATAGGTATGCTTAATCTTGGTATTAAAAGTTGTCCAGTAAACCTGATAATTATATATAGAAATGAATAATATTCCACCATCCTTAACTGCGCTCATAGCATTATCTAAAGCCTTATACATGTCCCCTGTATGGTGGAGAACGCCCCATGAATACACAATGTCGAACTTTCCAAGATCATCCATATACGTTTCATCTAATACAGAACCTTGTTCAACGATCCAAATATCATCGTTTCCAAAATATCTGTTCTTCAATTCTTTAGTACATGCAACTGACATCGGATCATAGTCAAATTAATAAAACTCAGCTCCAAGTCGGCGAGCTGCAAGACTAAATAATCCGCTGCCAGAACCGATATCAAGAAATGTCAATCCTTGAAGCAAGTCTAATCCTAAATAATCTTTTAGGCTATTTTCAGCTTGGATAATTCGATCTTCATCAAGAACAGATAAGAATGCCTGCCAATTTTTCCCAAACTGAAACCGTTTCCCTTGTTTAACTTCGAATGAATGTTCGTTCATATTTTTCCCATAAACTGATGCCTAATAATGCGTCGTAAATGAATTAATATTTCCAGATTACCTAAATTTCGACACACTTCATAAAGAAAGTAAAAAATAAATCTCCCAGGAAATGGATCATTCAACTGGTTAGAAGAACTTATTGGTGGGTTATGAATTCTAACTTTGAATTAATTCCCTTTTTTAGTCTGAAAAATTCTGAAGCTGAACACCATTATAAACTTAGATCACTAAGAATAAGTAAAAATATTCTCAGTGGCTTTTTCTTTTAGGTGAACATATTAATTTCACCCATACTCACCACCGGTGGTTTTCAATATTTGTAAATTACAGACTATACAGAGATAAAATTCTATACACTGTTTTGGTATTACTCCTTCCAATGGATATCAACGGGAAACAATTCATTTGGTTATGCAATAAGGGTTATTAATCTTTTCCCTCGTAAAGCCAGTCTTTATTTAGATATATTACAACCTTATGAGATTACTATGTTTATTGGTATCAACAATCGCGTTGCGGGTATCCACAATCAAATTTGCTTTATTCAAAATCATTTCATAATCATACTGACTGTGGTTTGTAATAATAACAACACAATCCGATCCCCGGACTTTATCTTCCAAATCACTGACACTGTTAAATACCACGCCATCTAATTCAAATGTAGGTATATATGGATCATGATAATTTACCTGGCTGCCTTTATTCATCAATAAACCAATCACATCTAAGGCAGGTGATTCTCTCAAATCATCAATATCCGGTTTATAGGCTACACCTAACACTAATATTTTGCTCTCTTTGAGGGGTTTCCCTTTGTTGTTTAAGGCATCCTGCACTTTTTTGACAACAAATAATGGCATATCCGTATTGATCTGTGAGGCCAGTTCAATAAAACGAGCTGTATATTGCAACCCCCGCATTTTCCAGGAAAGATAATGCGGATCTAACGGTATACAATGACCACCGATTCCTGGTCCAGGTGTAAATTTCATAAATCCAAAAGGTTTGGTCGCTGCCGCATCTATCACTTCCCAAACATCCACATCGAGTTTATCACATATCAATGCCATTTCATTTGCAAGACCGATATTGACCATTCTGAAGGTGTTTTCCAACAATTTGGTCATTTCAGCCACTTCAGAAGATGATACAGGAATCACCGTATCTAAAGCAGAAGCATAAAAAGCAGAAGCAACCTCTGTGCATGCTTCCGTTACTCCCCCAACTACTTTAGGTGTATTTTTTGTAGTCCAATCCTCCCGGCCCGGATCAACCCGTTCAGGGGAAAAAGCCAAAAAAATACTTTTTCCGACTTCTAATCCATTCTCGTCCACCAATTTCGGTAATAACAACTCTCTAGTCGTACCAGGATAAGTTGTTGATTCCAATATAACCACCATACCGGGATGAATATATGGTCTAAGTTGCTCTACAGAGTCAAGGATATAACTTAAGTCAGGATCCTTAGTTTTTCTTAAAGGAGTAGGAACACAAATACTGACCGCATCCACATCGCTCACTACGTCGTATTCGGTTGTCCCTCTAAGTCTTCCCGATGCGACTAAGGGAGCTATTCGGCTGGTGGGAATATCAGAAATGTAGCTTTCCCCTTGATTTAGCGTATTAATCTTGTTTTGATTTGGATCTACGCCAACCACGGAAAAACCCGCTTCGGCCAATACTGTCGCCAATGGCAAACCTACATATCCCATTCCAATTATCGCTACCCTGGCAGACCGATTCTTTAGTTTTTTAATGAGTTCTTTTTTCATAGAATTATCCGGGTATATTTGGCTGTATATGTAATAAAAATTAACCCTGTTGTAAAGTTGAAAGTTGGCTCCGCTGAAAAAACCTATCTGAGCGAGATGGTGGCAGGTTGAAGCCGAAAAGTTGACAATATCTTCAAAAAATGGCGAAAAATATGTTTCAAA
>SDBU01006507.1_pt1 | contig 13716 bp, 26 predicted proteins | sample 2277071 | NCBI WGS metagenome assembly SDBU01 (sample SAMN10397929, study PRJNA504765) | marine sediment metagenome | isolation source: marine sediment core GS08_GC12, 126 cmbsf | place: Arctic Ocean: Gakkel Ridge, Loki's castle | collected 2008
TGGTCCTTTAGCAAGGATATATGGTGAAATAGGAAATATAGGAGAGAATTCTAAGTTATATTTTGCTGTGGCAGATAGTTCTAAGAACCTCCAGGATAGAATGACTCTTGACAAGGATGGCAATCTTGTTGTGGACAAAAATGTATCTGTCGCAAGCGACCTATCTGTGAATACTGGTGGAACAATAGGGGTAGGATTATCATTAAGAGGAACTGGAACAGGCAATCCAAGAGGGGGTGTAATTAAGTTTTTCAAAGATGTTGGTGCTGGTGAAGATGGATTCTTATTTATTAACTCTAACAATCAATTAGTTGGCAAAGATTCAGCTCAATCAAGCGGTGCAGATACCGGAAACTTTTGGATGGATTTTAATGATGGTTCAGCTAATTTTGATGGAGCTTTTACATTACAATCTGACGTAGGATTCTTTGGAACAGCAGCAGTATCACAAAATCAATTAGCGACCGGGGTTGGTGCTACGGTTGATAACGTAATAACAGAATTACAAAGATTAGGCTTGGTAAGGCAAGCCGCATAGGAGATATTATGGCAGATTTAGTATTAGTTGTAACAATAGAAGATGTAAATGTTCAAGCGTTGGCAGCGGGATTCTTAAAGAAATGCCCTATGCCTAAAATAGATGACCCTGAGAATCCGGGCGAGGAGATAAATAAATTTCCAACTACAAAGGAATGGGCAGAGGATTGGCTCGAAGACAAAATATTAAGAGTTGCTAATTTTGGTATTGAAGATTTGAAAAAAGAATTAGCGGTTAGATTAACAAAGGCAATATTCAAACATTAGAAAGGAAGGTAGGAAATGAGTGAGGACAGAATCATAAGATTGAAAATGACGTTAAGCGAGAGACTGCTATTCCCACAAATATATCCTGAGAAAACAAATGTTTTGTCTGCTGTATTAAGACGTGATATAGCCGAAAAGGTTCAGTTAACTCAAAATCAGATGGAATTGTTGGGTGTTAAGATCGAAACCAACAGGACAACTTGGAACACTAAAAAAGACAAGACAACAACAGTCGGGTTTACAGTGGCAGAGATGAAATTTCTAAAAACCAGAGTTGATGACATGGACAAGAAGGAAGAGATTCGAGATAATTTGCTTGATGTTATTCTGAAAATCCAAGATGTAAATCTTGACGCAAAACCCAAGCCGAAGAAAAAGAGGAAATAATGGCAAACGAAGGTGTAATCAAAGTACAATTTCCCATTGCTGGTTTAGGAACTGTAACTGCTAAGATTCTCAAACCGGATGATACGGTAAGGGATGCTCAGACTGCAGTTGCTTTGGATGACACCGGACACCCAAATATTTACACTAATCCGGGTGCGATTACTATAGTTGAGGGCGATAGTAAAGTAGCCTATGTTGGTGCGGTTAATGTAGGTGGCGAAACTCATCGACAAGCCTTAGTGGATTTGAACAGCTATGATCCGCCGACAGATACGGAGATGCTTGCTGCTCATGCTACCACCGATGCTCTTGTTAACTTGATTAAGGATATTGCCGAAGCCGACACTGTAATAGATATCTCAAATTCTGCTCAGTGGGTTTTAATCTTCAACAAAAAAGGTACATCAACTGAAATAATGCGTAAAAATATGAAGGATATTAACGGTGCTGCTGTTACGGCCACGACTGCGGTTGTTGGAGCAAATGAACACACAACTTAAGGAGCTCACGATGGAACATTTTAGAATTGTAATGACTTTAATCGGTATGCTGTTTTTATCAATTATCGGTGTCTATGTTTGGACGTTCAAAGTCTATCGAGACACCAAAAATTCTCTTGGCAAAGTGTACGAAGTAATGAACAAAGAATTTGTACGAGAAAAAGTTTTTACAGCATTACATCAAAATCTAAAAGAGGATGTAACAGAAATCAAAACAGATGTGAAATGTTTATTAACAAAGATGTGAGGACTTTTCATACTCCTCCTTCGAGGGGCAATGCTCTGTCCGTGTTGCCCCTCATTTTGGATTCATGATGATTTCCTTTCAAAGGCCGGATACTTGTGTGGGTATCCGGCCACTTTATTTAGGATTTCTTTAATGTTGATATTTGATAGGGTATAATCGGGGATTTTGTTGTAAAATATCTGCTCTTGTAAGTCTTTATATATTATACACTTATGCCAATTCCTGAAATCAGTGAAATTTTATTAAAGAATTATCTTGACGAAATCCGATATGATTGATATAAATGATATAAAGTGAAAAGTTAATAATACTGAAAAGGAGATTGCTATGAATCGTGCAGAACATTTACAATGGTGCAAAGATAGGGCGAACAAAGAGTTTGAGTTTTCAGGAAAACTCGAAGATGCGTTTGCTTCTATGATGTCTGATTTGAGAAAACATGAGGAGGAGGACAGGGCTTACATTGAAGCATTACGCCTTACAGGTATGTCGATGCAGATGGGCGGTCAATTAAATAGTGAGGCTAAAATGTTTAAGTGGATTGACGGCTTTAATTAACTTTAGAATCCTCCTCCATAGGGAGCGTGATTGTGCCGCTCCCACTTTTAGAAAGGGATAGTATGAGAATACCTAAATGGGTTGAATTTAGTAAAGAAATTGAAATCGACTTAACCAGCGAGGATATAAACGTCATTCTCGAAGAATCTGAAACATTACGAGGGTTGCTTTACAATATCAATACTATATTGCAATTCCTAAAAGGTGTTCCCGATAAACTCATCGACGAATTTAATGACGGACATAGAAAAATAATCATAAATGCTTTTGAAGAAATAATAGCAAAAATGAGGACAAAATGACACTGGAACAACTATTAAAAATAGAAGCATATAAAGCAGTCGAGCCAAACCATGACGACTGGTGGAAAGACGTATTGCTTTTGTTAGTACCGACACTTATAACATTTAAAGAGTTTGCAAATATGGCGGGTGAATTATGAGTTGTGATAACTGTGCAGAAAATATAGATAACTGTTGCGAATTAACTTGCAGGGATATTGTCGAAGATGATAAAGACGACCCTTGCGTAAATTGGAGAGAATGAGTTTAATTGAAAAGGATGGTATATTATGATGATACTTGATAAATTTAATTCTCCAGTAGAAAAAATCAAGGGTAAGCCAATAAAAAGTTTTATCCGTATTTTGTTACATGGTAGGAAAGTCTGGGGTAATATTGAACAATGGAACGAAATTAACCGCCCTAAACAAAATAGCGAAGTGGCCAAGGCATTAATAGAATCCCAAAAGGTTCTTGAGAGAATCAGGAAAAATCGACAAATTGACCCATTTCTCCTCGATACTATTATTGCTGTCAACGAACAAGCATTGCCTTCAAACTTTCAATCTGGACCTATTTTAACCGGGCAGACTGATAACTCTTAACCCCTTAATCGTGGAAGGAAAAACATGAACCCAAATAAACAAATGGAATCAGCAGTAAAATGGCTATTCGTAATATGCGTTATCCTTACAGTAGTTTACCTGTCGGTGGCTAAAATGACAGAGCAATCGACAGAGAGGGCGGTTTTACCCCATAGCCGCCCTCACGGTCTTCTCCCCTCCGAAAAGTCCCCCGGTGTCACAGGCTCACTGTCTGCACCGGGGGGCTATATTTGCCCTGAAATGTATATCAGGGAATTACAGCAATATATGATTGATTCAGGTATCAAGAAAGTTAAGGTCAATGGAGAATGGGAAGTCTTAAAAGTTGACGGTCGATGGGGTGATATTAGCGAGGGAGCTTATTGTATCCTAAAAGGAATTGAATCTATGAGAAAGGCGGGACAATGAACCAAGAAATAAAGTTTAGAGGCATACGAAAAAAGAACGGGGAATGGGTTTATGGGGATTTATGGCAACCCGTCCGAGACAACAATAAAATTGCTTTTATCCTTCAGCAGGACAATAAGTATGAAGTCCTCCCTGAAACAGTCGGTCAATACACCGGACTCAAAGACAAAAACGGAGTCGAGATATATGAGGGGGATATAGTTAAACAGGGATTAGAAAATGGCATAATAAGGAAAGGGATTATCAAATTCAAAAGTGGAGCTTTTTATGTCGAAGGCGATGATGAAACTTATGATTACCTCCATAATTTAACAAGGTTTACGCAAGAATATGCACTTGAAGTAATCGGCAACATACACCAGAACCGGAGCTAATAAAATGAAATCACAAAACGAAAAAATCAGAAGGCACTTAACCATGGGTAGAAAAATCACACCTTTACAGGCTTTAAAGATGTACGGTTGTTTTAGGTTATCTGCTCGAATCCACGATTTGAAGCAAAAGGGATTGAGGATTGTAAGCAAAATCGTCACTACTAAAACCGGAAAACACGTTGCTCAATATTCTTTGAAAGGGAAATAGTATGTATTTATTTTTAATTTTGTATATGATTAGCGTCTGGGGGACAGCAATCAAAACACTCTATGTTTGCCACAGAAGGAAATATATGCCTCCTGCTCATGTTATAATAACACTCTCATTGTTTTGGCCGATATTCTGGGCATATACATTGACACAATATTTTATTAAAAATTTTCAAAAAAGATGTTGACAGCTTGATATAAATGATATATATAGGATATTATGGAAAGTAGCGGAACAATATTGTCAGATTTATCAAACGCTGTTCTTGAGTGTGAGGATGTCAAATCCCTCCATTTACTTTTAGAATCATGCCCTGACCCTACATCGAAGCAAGCAATGCGAAGTTTTCGAGTCGCAACTCTTGAATATTTAATCAGCAGGATTGCTTCCGATCGGATTACTGAGGACAATTTTAAACCTGCCGTAAACATTATTAAAGACAAGTACTATCGAGTACTGTTAGCTATAATAGATTAAGGATTAAACAATGGATAAACCACAAGAGCAATTTCGATATAAGTCTTTATCAGATAAACGGTTAGTTACAAAGGCTTTCAATAAAAGCCCTAAAAAAGTAAGATGTCATTTTGTTCGTGAAATCGTTTTACGAGCTTGTAGGAGAATATTAAAATAAAAATTGAGAGGAACGATCATGAAACTGAATAACTTGAAGATCAGGAACTTCAAAGGTATAAAATCCTTTGATGTAGAATTACAAGATGAGATGACAATATCGGGGGCGAATGGAACGGGGAAAACGACCATATTTGACGCTTTCCTTTGGTTGCTTTTCGGTAAGGACAGCACCGGCAGGACAGCTTTTAGAATTAGACCGCTGGATAGTAACAACGTAGCTCTCAAGGGGCTTGTGGTAAGCGTGGAAGCCGAGATCGAGGATGATACTGGAACGGTATATGTCCTGAGAAAAGAGCACCATGAGCGAGTTGTCAAGAAACAACTCAAAGGCTATGAAACGGTTTGCTCGATTGACGAAGTACCGAAATCAGTAACCGAATTCAAGAGCTTTGTCGGCGAGATAATCGAGGAGGATAAGTTTAAGGTATTGGCAAATCGTAGGCATTTTTCAGAGGTTATCGACTGGAATGATAGGAGAAAAATCCTATTGGAAATCGCCGGTGAAATATCTAAGCCAGAGGGGTTCGATGAAATTCTGGAAGCTGCTGGCAACCGGGAAATCAAAGATTACGAGACAGTCCTGAAAACTCAAAAGAAAAAGTTTACGCAGGAGCAATCCGAGATCAATCCGAGAATTGACGAAATACAGCATAATCAAGATATGTATGCTGCAAACAATTTTTCACCGGACGCTAACAATGCAGTCAAGAGAACCGAGGTTGAGAGTAAAATCAAAGCCATTGATGCAGACCGCGAGAAATTCCAACTCGAAGAAAACGACCGGCAGCTTGCCATAGCGAATCTAAATCAGCTAAGAACCAAAAAGTCAAACATCGAAATAGCCCTTGCAAAAGATACCTCCGGAACACAGCATTTACTCGATAAGAAAAATGAGATAACGACCAAATTGGATAAACACCGGCAAGCTGCTGTTGAGATTCAATCGGGTATTGACGCTAAACAACTGGCAATGACCCGGATCGAGCAGGCTATAACTCACTTGAAACAAGATTTGAAACCGATTCAGAAGCGATATGCAAAAACCAAAGACAACGCCGATGAGACAAAATGCGTTGTTTGCGGTCAAACCCTGCCGGATGGGTTAATGGCGAATGTTCAGGAGAAAAAACAAGCCGTCTTAAAAGAACTCACTGAGCAAGGCGAAGACATTATGGAACAACTCAACGCCAGTAAGGCGATGATCGGAATTGCCGAAAAGGATTTGAAAGAACTTGCCGATAACTTGCGAAATACCAACATCATCATCAAAGACGGTGAAAAATACCGGAACGAACAGTTTGTTTTGATAGACGACAAACTCGCAGCACACACCACGAAACCACCGGAAGAAGATGAAGCGTGGATTAAGATAACTCAGGAAATCGAAAAGGCCGAAGCTGCAATCGGTGAACCGGCAGGAGAGCAACTAACGACTCTATTCAATAACCGCAAGGCTCTGGAAGAACAAAAAGCCGAACTCGACAAAGCCCTTGCACAATCAGACCAGATGAAAAAGAACGCCGCTCGTATCAAGGAACTCGAAACCAGAGAAAAAGAAATCGCCCAAAGCATCGCAGATATAGAACAACAACTTGACGAGATCGGCCAGTACAAAGCAGCCGAGAGCAAGGCAGTCGAAGAATCGGTAAACAGTAAATTCAAATATGTCAAATTCAAACTATTCAATATTATTCTAAACGGTTCGGTAGAAGATACTTGTGAATCAATGTTGAATGGTGTAACATATTCAGACCTGTCAACAGGGCAAAAAATCCTTGTCGGTGTGGATATAATATCGGTACTGTCGAAGCATTATGGATTGTCGATTCCTCTTTTTTGCGATAACCTTGAATCGATGACGCTGCCGTTAGATTTTGATGGGCAACTTATCAAATTAGTGGCTATGAAAAGTCAAGAAAAATTATCTGTGAATTATGGAAAATAGTCTTGACATCCTCCAATAAAAGGGTAATATGATGGTATGGTACGCAGAAAACAACAATTTACTAAAGCCGGATGGAGGCAATTCGGGAGCAATCCCATTCTGCGTACCAACTCCACCGGCTTTTTTTATTGGAGATATTATGAGGGAAATACCATTAACCCAAGGGAAAATCGCATTAGTTGATGATGAAGATTATGACCGGCTTACAGAACGAAGCTGGTGTGCTCAGCCAAGCCTCAATACATTTTACGCTATAAGGTGTATTAAGGTTAATAAGAAGAATATTACGATAAGGATGCACAGAGAAGTCTTAAACCTTGGCATAAATGACAAAATAAGTGTAGATCACAGAGATAGAAACGGTTTGCATAATTTCAAGTCAAACCTCAGAAAATGCACTCATTCTCAAAACATGCAAAACCAGAGGATTCGCAAAGGAAATAAGACTTCGAAATACAGAGGTGTATGGTTGTCAAAGTGCAATAGAAAAAATAAGATATATAAGTACTGGTACGCGGGCATCCGGTTTGAATATAAAATGATACATTTAGGAAGTTTCAAATATCAGATTGACGCTGCGAGGGCTTATGATGAAGCAGCTAAAAAATATTTCGGAGAATTTGCAAATACCAATTTTTAAGGAATGAGGAAATGGAAAAATTAACAGAATATCAAAAGCAGCAAAAAAAGTGGGTTAAAGAAAATAAAGTTAAAGCCGGAAGCAAAGTAAAAGTTTTAAGAGCAGCTATTGAGGGCGAGGAGGGATGGGATAATTCTTGGCAGAGCAGCATGAATAAAAGTGTTGGTGAAATATTGACCATCGAGCGAATTTGCGAAGATATTGAGATGGTCGAAGGCTATGGCTATCCCTACTTTGTTCTTGAAATTGTTTAATCCTCTGCCGGTGGGTAAATACCGGCAGAAATTATTATATTTTATAGTTGACAAAACCACACAACCATATAGAATACGAATATCTTTTGAAAGGAGATAATTATGAACGATATAGTACAAGCAAATCGGGCGGAAATCGCAGAAATTGAAAGTCAAATCGCAACAGCCAAGAGGTATCCGAGGGATATTCAGATATTCAAGGATAAACTCATGGCAATGGCAAATCTCGATCAGGAAACAGCCGAGGGGTGTTATTATGCCCTGCCGAGAGGAAACAAGGCTATTGATGGCCCAAGTATCCGACTGGCTGAGATCGCAGTATCATGTTACGGTAATTGCTGTGCAGAGGCACACGTTACGCATGAGGACGAGTTATTTATCTATGCTATTGGAAGCTGCCGAGACTTGGAAAACAACGTAGCAGTCAGGGTGGAGGTCAGGAGGCGTATTACAAAGGCCGATTCATTCACCTGCGAATCTTGCGGTCAGTGGCATAAATATTTGCCGAACCAAAAGAAGTGTAAGGAATGCGGAAAACCAGATGTAGTTTTCAAAGAGGGTGAACGATTCAATAATGACATGGTAGCCGTTACGGCAAACGCTGCTTGTGCAATAGCCCTACGAAATGCGATCTTCAAAGTTGTACCGGGTGCTTTCATTAAGCCAGTGTTTGACAAAGTGAAACAAACGGCTGTCGGCGACGCTAAGAGTTTAACAAATCGCCGGGCGGAGGTAATCGCAAGGGTTACTAAATTCGGTGTTGATAAGGAACGAATCTTAAATGTCCTGAAAAGGAAATCAGTTGACGAGGTTACTTTCAACGACGTTGCTATTCTCATCGGTTTAGGAACGGCGATAAAAGACGGTGATACCACTGTTGAGGAAGCATTTCCGATAACATTCAAGGAATCAGCAAAAGAGGCCGAAGAAATCATTGACGCCGAGGCCGGCAGTCAAACCCTGGACGAGAAACCGGAAGAACCGGAAGCCACGCAGAAGATACAGGAAGAAATCGAAGAAGAAAATGCCGAACCTGAATTTATGAAAGAGTAGGTGGAAATAATGGCTTGGAATCCAGACCCTAAAATTAGAAAATTAGTTGACTTCGCAAAGGATCACAAATTCTCTGCGGTAATTGGGATTTGTATTCATAGTGATGGAATGTTTGAGGTTTTGAGCGTGAGAGATACCGCCCAAAATTGCAAGAAAACAAAGTCTGTTGGCGATGAAGTTTTTAAGATGATTCAAGCTGGGAGTATTGAGTTTCCAGAATATTAAAGGAACGACCGATGAAGTTTATCCAGCATTATTCAAGCAGCACAGGCAACCTGTATTCAGTTGAGAATCGATCAGGACAGCGAATCTTAATAGAATGCGGGGTAAGCTGGCCTGATATACGAGAGGCGTTAAAATACGATCTGAGTGGTATTTGTGGCTGTTTGCTGTCGCACCTCCACGCAGATCACAGCAAAGCAATCAATGACGTAATGAAAGCCGGTATAGATGTATATGCCAGCCTTGAAACCCATGACGAACTCGATGCAACAGAGAACAGGAGAGCGAAGATATTGCGTCCTAACGAATGGTCGCAGATAGAGGATTTTGCAATATTACCTTTTGCAACAACGCATGATTGTCCGGGGTCGCTTGGTTTTATCGTGGATGATACAAAAAACTCCATGCTATTTATGACTGATTCATGTAAACTGGACTATTCTTTTAAGACTAAATTTCAGATTATAGCTTTGGAATGTTCATATAACAAGCAATGGCTAATGAGAAAAGTTGATGAAGGTTCTATCCATGAATCGGTAGCCAAGAGACTATTAACTTCACACATGAGCGAATCAGAATGCTTGAGGACGTTGCGGGATTTTATTTGTTTAGATAAATGCACCGAAATACACTTGATACATTGCTCTGCCGATAACATCCACAAGGAACGATTAAAAGAGAAATTTGAAAAAGAGTTTATGATTGAAACTATAATAATATGAAAGGAGCATGAAATGACTATCGTTACGAACACACAGGAAAGAATCAGGGCGTTGTTGGAATCAACTAACAGGGAAGGAATGACGTATCTTGTCGGGTATCTAATGCAGGAGGGGTTTTTTGAGGAAATTGCTTCGGCAAGAGGGCATAGAAGCCACAAGGGAGGCTTAGCTGAACACTCGTTAAGAGTTTGGGAACTTTTAAGCAATTATGCTTGCGACCTAAAACTCAGCACGGCCATAACCGCCGGGCAAAAACCACTTCCGTTTGGCGATGACAGTATGATTATCGCTGCCTTGCTGCATGATGTATGCAAGGTGGGAGCGTATGTTCGTACTAAAGCAGATGACGGCTGGACTAATAACCGTAACAAAGAAAAAGGCCACGCACTACTGTCTATCGCAAGAATCAAAAAACACATCGAGCTAACTGAAATTGAGGAAATGATGATTAAGTACCACATGGGCGTTTATGGCCTTGTGGAATTTGACGAAAAGTCCGGTGAATACGAGTTGCGGAATAAGCAAATGGCTAACGCATGGTATCACAATCCTATCGTAAAGATTATGTATTTTTGCGATGAAATTGCAACGCTTAAGGAAAAGGCAAAAGGATAACAATGAACATATTCTTCACAAAAAAAGTAAACGATGAAGCTGCTGGTAATTGGGATGGAATATTTGCAGAAGCAGCTAAACATCACAGAGCCAAGATAACAGTTGAGAGTTATACCGACAAGGATGAAATATCAGATCAACAACGCAAATGGCTCCATTGTCAGGCAGGCCCAATCCAAGAACTAATGCGTGATGGTTGGAGTTTCAGGGACGCAAAAGAATATATCAAGGTTGAGTATGGCCGGGAATGGTTTGTAGTCGAATTGACAGATGATAATGTCGATAATACAAAAGGGTATTTCAGGTGGGAATGTCGGAACGTGGATTGCAGAAAAGTTACACACCCTCTGGATATTTTGGTTATGTATATTGATTACAAATACGGCAGATTTTGCCCTAATTGTTGGGAAACTAAACAACAGCACAACGAAGTTTATCCAATAGCAATAAAATCAATAATGGACGTATCAGTAAAGAATACAAATCTATGGTTCGGTGAGATATGGACTCACTTTCCAAAGAACCATGACGGTACAGCGAAGATATTACAGCCTGATCCTGACTGGGCTGATAAATTGAAAAGGAAAAGTAAATGATTAAGAGATGCCCAGTCTGTCATGTTGCGATAATACCAGATGAAGTTATCGAGATTTGGCAAGAAAAATTCAGCATGAAAACTAAACCGCCATATTATAAAATATGTAGAGTTTGCGGTTGTCCGGCAGGGGAACATTTTGGGACAGATTGCCCGGAAAATAAATCCAAAAAAGCTCTTGACAACTCAAACAAAGAGGTATAATATAGCAATTATGGACAGCAGAACGACACAATATAGCATTCTTCTTCTTATCGAAACCCCTCCCCGGCAAGTGCTTGGTCGTTCTCGCTTGTTGGGGGTGGGGTTTTTTATGAAATGAGTTAAATTATGGCGAGCGGTCGAATGTTAAAAAAAGAAATATCAAGCAGTGAGAAATTGGGGGCAGTCAAGAGCGACAAGTCAAGAGTTTTGTACTTTATGATGTTGCCCCACTTGGACGCTGTGGGACGATTAGAAGCCAACACACGGCGTATAAAAGGCCAGATAACAACCATGTTGCCATATACTGAAAAGGTAATTCAGACGTGTTTGGAGGAGTTAAATGAGGCTCGGTTGTTGATTTTATATATTAATAACGATAAGCAGTATATAGAATACACCAGATTTGGGGATTTTCAACGGATAAACTCTGATAGGGAGGCGGAATCAAAGATTCCATCACCTACGCAAGAGAACTCTGGAGCTATCCAGATTACTCCCCCTAAGTTAAGTGAAGTTAAGTTAAACTCAAATGAAGATAAAACTAACTATCTGTCAATTTTCGATATTGCTCGAAAGTTGTGCGGCGGGACGAAAAGGGGGAATGCAACTGAGTTTGAGAATTTTGTTAAAAAACATAAGGATTGGAAAGAATCTTTGGGGTTGCTGTTACCAGCGATCCAGAATCAGCTTGATTGGCGACTTGCAGCAAACGGTGAATTTCGACCACAATGGAAAAACTTTAGGACTTGGATAAATCAGCGATGTTGGGAGGACGAAGTTAAAGCCGTATCATTTGAACCGCCAAAAAAGACGAAGCTGTTTCCGATTGCCGGAAAGACTTGCGGTGAAAAAGGGTGCGATCTTCCTGCGATATATAAAAATACCGGTGGAGCATACGACTCTTTTAAATGCGGCGAACACATGCCCGAAAAAGTAAAAGCGTTCTATTGTTAAGGTTCAAAATGTCGAAATGGTATCATAAATATAAAAGACGTTCAGAAAAACTAAAAGAATTGGGGTTTGCCAGTTATGCTCAGTACTTGAAATCGCCGCACTGGCAGAAAATAAGAAAGCAACGATGGGATGTTTCTGAAAAAATCTGTAACAAATGCGACAGGAGCATAAAAGAATTATATCAATACGAGTTAGATGATGGGGGATTGCATGTTCACCATAGGGACTACGAGAATTTAGGACAGGAGCGATTAGAAGAGTTGGATTTGCTGTGTTCTACCTGCCATATTAACGAACACGATAAGCGATTTGACTTAAGACAATATCAAAAAGACCGAGCAGAATACGAAAAACTTTGTATCGAAAGTTGTTAAAGAAACAGGCTACCAAAAGAAAGCTAAAATGTTATGAAAATCGGACTAATTGACATAGAGCCTAAGATATTCAACACCGCTTTAATGCAAATATCGCGTTTTCATAAGGAAGTGGGCGATACGGTGGAATGGGCCATGCCGTTTGAGTATGATGATTATGACGGTTTGTACTGTTCAAGTCTCTTTGACTTCACAAACAAGAGCCAAGTGCCTGAGAGGGCTATTCGTGGGGGCACTGGTTTTGATATTGCAAGGCGATTACCAATAGCAATCGAGGTTTGCCAATACGACTATTCAATTTATCCAAAATGCGTAACTTCATACGTTTGGTTTAGTAGGGGATGCGATCGTAATTGTCGGTTTTGTGTAGTTAGGCAAAAAGAGGGCAAATTCCACCTTGTGAAACGAAAAGAATTAAACCCCAAGAGTAAGTATATTACGATCATGGATAACGATTTTTTCGCAAATCCTCAGTGGTGTGATGTTATAAACTGGATAGGTTCAGCACCGGTCGATATGCAGGGTTTTGATGTTCGGAAAATGACGAAGGAAAAATGCAAAGCATTGGCTGGACTAAGGCAATATAAAAGCAAACGATTTAAGACAGCATGGGATAATTTCGGCGATAAAAAAAAGATCATACCAAAGCTTGAAATGCTTGCTGGTATTGTCAGGCCGGGACGGATCACCGTTTATGTGTTAATTGGTTATAACTCCACACACTCAGAAGATTTTTACAGAGTAATGAAATTAAAAGATTTAGGGTTTAATCCGTTTGTAATGCCATACAGCAAAGACGATCTCTATCAAAGAATATTTTCTGGGTGGGTAAATGTTAAACAGGTATTTAAAACTAAAACTTGGGAACAATGCCAGATGAAAAAACTTAAAAGAGTTGAATGGAAAGACTATAAATGAGAACCCCAAAACAAAAAGCCAGTGATGCAATGAGTAGATATGTTAGACTACGGGATGCTCTGGACTATTGTAATAAACACAGTATCGACATATCGCAGTTTTCCAGACCTGAAATGATAATCGGTCAGTGTTGCACCTGCCCAAAAGTCGGATCATGGTTGTACATGGACGCAGGACATTTTATCAGCAGGGGAATGTTCGGACAGAGT